>Ga0209075_1004456_pt1 | contig 11214 bp, 9 predicted proteins | sample Stecom2011_FD_187523 | JGI IMG/M metagenome (GOLD analysis project Ga0209075, IMG submission 187523) | Agricultural soil microbial communities from Utah to study Nitrogen management - Steer compost 2011 (SPAdes) (version 2) | ecosystem: Environmental > Terrestrial > Soil > Agricultural land...
AAAAAAGTCAATCTTGGAGGGCCTGGTAAACGCAACCCGAAAAAGACAAAATCTGTAAACCGAGGACAGCAAAAACGAAAAAACAGTTAGACAATCCAAATCGTTTTGTTTTCAGACAAAATAAACTAACTTTGATTGATTGTAATTTCGCTATGTTTAAACGTCTCATTCTTACTGTTTTATTTTTTGTTTCTGCTTGGGTGATGCCTCAAAGCACAAAAGCTGTTTTTACAAGCTCGACTCAAGTAGATTTAGATAAATATTACGGAAAAGATGTTTTGGGCTATGATTATTTTTCTAAAAATAACGTTTTATACAAACAGAAAAAATCTGAAAAATGGGAATATAAAAATCTTTCTTTAGGAACAATTCATACTATAGATTTTATAAATCCTCTGAAAATTCTCGTTTTTTATAAAGATTTTAATACGGCTGTTCTACTCGACAATCAACTTTCGGAAATTACGAAAATCAGTCTGAATGACTTTAATATCCTTGCTCAAACTTGTTCGATTGCTTCTCAAAACCGACTTTGGGTATATGACAATTTGAGTAATCAACTCGTCTTGGTTGATTACTTGAACAAAAAAAATACGCTGATTAACCAACCTTTCAAAAACACCTTCAAATACTACAAATCTGATTACAATAATTGGTTCAGTATATCCGAAGAAAATAACATGTTAATTTATGATAATTACGGGAAGGTAACAACTCGTGGTTCGATTCCTCAATTTGATAAAATGATAATGACACAAAACCTGAATATACTTTTTAGCTTAAACGATAATTTATATCTTTACAAAGGCGAAAAGTTGGGGACAGAACTGATTTTTTCGAGTAATAAACCTCTTAAAGACTTTCATTACACAAACGGAATTTTAACCATTTTTGCAGAGAATACTTTGTATAACTACACCATAAACTTACCATAATGCATATAGCCATAGCAGGAAATATCGGAGCAGGAAAAACTACACTCACAAAACTTTTAGCAAAACACTTTCGATGGGAACCTCATTTTGAAGACGTACTTGACAATCCCTATTTGGACGATTTTTACCACCAAATGGATCGTTGGAGCTTTAACCTCCAGATTTATTTCCTGAACAGCCGCTTTAGACAGATTGTGCATATTCGCGAAAGCGGGAAAAAGATAATTCAGGACAGAACCATCTATGAAGATGCACATATTTTTGCGCCAAACCTTCATGATATGGGATTGATGTCGAGCAGAGATTTTAAAAATTATGTTTCTCTATTTGAACTTATGGAAAACATGGTGAAAGCTCCGGATTTATTGATTTATCTCCGCAGCTCTGTTCCTAATTTGGTAGGACAAATTCACAAACGTGGAAGAGAGTACGAAAATTCTATCTCGATTGATTACCTTTCTCGTCTGAACGAAAGATATGAAGCGTGGATAAAAAATTACGACAAAGGAAATCTCTTGATAATTGACGTAGATAACGTAAATTTTGTGGATAATCCAGAAGATCTCGGAAATATCATCAACAAAATAGATGCTGAACTAAACGGACTTTTCTAGGGTATTTTATCGGAGTAACGAAAAATGACCTCGAACCGTTCGTTTAGGTAATCTTACCACAAACCAATAGTCGGTTGCAGGTAGTTTTTCGGAATTAAAAGTTCCGTCCCAACCTTGATTTTGTGCCGAAAACACAGAAAGTAATTTTCCGTATCGGTCATAAATTTCTATTTTGGCTGTTGGATATTGAGCCGAAAGCATCGGAATATTCCAATAGTCATTAAATCCGTCTCCGTTTGGAGTGAAGAATTTCGGGTATTGTAAAACAAATATAGATTGTACTGCCTGTCCGCAAACACCTCGTACAAAAACTAAATATTGCCCGGAAGGTACGTCTGTAAACAAATTGCTTTGTTGGAAATCAATTCCGTTAAGCGAAAATTCATATAATCCATCACCAGACACCTCAACATATACCAAGTTTTCTCCTTGATTCATATCGTTAATCGTAACTGAAACAATTTCAGGAGCAGTCGAAGAAGTTACCACAAATGTTTTTGAAGCATTACATCCAAATTCATTTGTAATAGTAACTGTATAAGTCCCTGCCTGACTTATTTCAATGCTTGAAGAAGTTTCTCCAGTAGTCCAAACATAATCCGGAAATCCAACAGGAGCAGAAATTATAGTAGGCTGTCCTTCGCATAAAAAAACAGCTTCATCGCTCAAATCTGCCTCAAACGAACGAACAATAAGATTAAACCAAACAATTCCATAGCAGTTTTTGCGGTCATTATCTTCCGAAATTCGAAGATAAATGGTTTGATTGTTATTTCCTTGATAATTCGAAATATTCAATGGATTTGCGAGTAAAAGTGCATCTTCAAACGTTTGGTGAAAAGTATAAGACGCACTGATTGTAACTTGATTATCTACAAAACCTAAATGTTGCGATAAATCCGGAAAAGCAGCAATTCCGTCACCATCTTCATCACAAGCTTCTAAATCAGGTGGATTTTGAAGTGTATTATTCGTAGAGGAAAGCTCAATTTCTGCGATAGAATAACATCCAAACTGATTTTCTACTCTAACATAAACCACTTGATTGGATTGATTTATATTGTAATAATTAGGATTGGGAATGTTATTCTGACTATTATTAGCATTCAAAAAACTTTCGTAATAACGAAAAGTAAAGTTATTTGAATTTTGGATGATGGTACTTTCTGCTAAAGTAAGATTAAATACCGTATTTGTACCATTGCCTTCACATTGGATGAGACTGGTATTGTTCACAACAGGGTTTTGAGTAAACTCGACTCTTATATTTCCAATCAAATAACAAGTCGCATTGGTAAATCCTATGTTTACTTCATAATTCCCTGTTTCGGTCGCTTGATAAATTGCAGCTGTAGCACCCGGAATTAATATTCCGTCTCTGTACCATTGATAAGTATCTGCATTAGGAGTAGTAGCATTAATTTCAAAATTTTCGCCTTCGCAAATCGGATTTCCGTTATTGATTAGTCGGTCGGATCCTAAATCTATTTTACCGCTACTAAAACTTCCTCCTTTCAGAAAAACAGCTGAATCATATAAATTATTTCCTTGGTCGGCAATAACTAGTTTTATATGATACAACTCTCCTGCTACGATATCGGTTTGAGCAGTCATAACAACTGTTTGACCGTTATAATTTATAGGGTGTTCTTCTTCATTAAAACCTTCGAAATATTCTTCATTAATAGGTTGACACAACCCTCCCGGACCTCTTACTGTATTTACTGCAACCGGAGTTGAAGTTCCTGGAACTACAGCCAAATTCATGTAAGGTTCATCAACATTTACTCTTTTAATTAGAAAAGCAAAAGCATCTGTATAGTTACATTGATTTGAACTTCCGCTAGTCAGATACTGTTCGGAAGCAAAAATATAATCAAAACTAATGCGATTGGTATAGGATACAAAATCAAACTCCAGAACTGTAGCATTTACAGTATTTGTCATTCCGACTGCTTGTTCAAGATCCGTATCTCCAGGCCAAGCATTCCCGGGAGGTCCTTCGCTTAAAAGAGAATTATTCGGACCCATTGCAGAAGTCGCCTTGCCTGTAGTGAGGAGCACGCCTTCGTCTAAATTAAAATCACTGTTCCCTTTACTAAAATAACCATAACTCATTTGTCCTCCACCAAAGTTGTAATAATTACTGAACGTAATATTTGTCACTTCAATACAGCTTAAATTCCCTGTTCCAATAAAAACATCTTCTACGAGTTGTTGGGCAGTATAACTATCATCAACTTCAATATATTGAGCTTGAGTAGAGAAGAAACTCAACAAAAAAAATCCTCTAAAAACAATGTTTTTGAAAGAAATATTTTTTGAAAAAGCAGTAAAATCCATCGTGTAATTTTCTGAAGGCAAAGATACAAAACACAAATAAACCCTATTTGCGATTTGCTCCGAAGTCTTGTTTTTTGGCTTTTATTTAACTTGAATGTTGTCGAAAAATTATTTTCCTGTAAAAAATTCTTTCAGATAAAAAGATTCGAAATAAGCTATGTCTTCAAATTCTTTTGCAAGGAATTTTTCAAACGAAAGTAAACTCATTTCTTTGGCAGATGGATAAATAATTTCACTTGGAAAGATAAAATTTTCTCTTTGTAAAAAAGGTTTGCATTTTTCGGCTCCATCTCCGATAAAATAAGCTTTTTGCGTAACTTGACTGAAAGAATTCTCATCAATAACCAACGCTTCTGTGTCAGAATTTTTGTTGTGATCTGAATCAAATGTAGCCGTATAAACTTCCATTCTTCGTGCATCTATCATCGGAATAATAAGTCCGTCGTTATGAGTGACCTGCATGGCCAAAATCTGTAGACTATCGAGTGTAATAAGCGGGATATCGAGTGCAAAACAAAGCCCTTTTGCGGTAGAAGCTCCTATACGAAGCCCGGTATATGACCCAGGCCCTTTACTTAAAGCTACAGCTGCTAATTCTTTATAAGGAATTCCTGCCTGTTTCAGAACCTCATCAATAAAAAGATGTAATTTTTCGGAATGAGAAAAATTTTGTTCTGCAATTTCTTTAATAATAACCGTATTACCGTTTTTTGCAAGAGCAACCGAACAATTTTTGGTAGATGTTTCTATATTGAGAATGTACATTTATCGCTTGAAAATTATCTTTTGCAAAGGTATTGATTTAATTTTTAGTACTTTTGACGATTATTAAAATACAATGAAAAAGTTGCTTTTTTATCTTTTTTGCCTTGTATTTTGTTCGTGCAACTTCCTTGATAAAACAATTCCGGAAAAGGAAGAACTATTAAACGAACGCTTACAGGAAATTAACTGGAATGAGGTTACTCTTTATCCGTCAACTCCGGATTGTGATTCAATTACCGATAAAATTTCGGCCAAAAACTGTTTTTTTAATTATCTGACCCAATCCGTTCAGGAACGTTTATCGACCGATACACTTTCGGTTTTGTATCCTGAAATTGACACCATCTACCTAAAAGTAACTGTAAACCCTGATAGTTCTGTTTATTTTGAATCTCAATTCAACAACAAACTGGATTACAAAACTCAAAAAATAGATAGTCTTATTAAAGTTCGCTTGCAGAATTTCCCAGAGATTAAACCCGGACAAAAAGAAGGAATTCCTGTCAAAACCGAATTTATTCTTCCGGTAATTCTAAAGGTTGAGTGAAGGTATTAAACCACTTCCGCAACCACAAAAGTGCTTCCTCCAACAAAAATAAGATCAGTTGAAGCAGCATTTCTTTTAGCACTTTTTAAGGCATTTTTCACCGAAGAATAAGTTTTCCCGTTTAATGAAAAGGCTATAGCTTTTTGTTGCAGAATACTCGTTTCTAATCCTCTTGGCACATTGGGTTTACAGAAATAATATTTAGCTTGTTTAGGAAACAAAGGTAAAACCGAATCTAAATCTTTGTCATTTACAGCTCCTAGAACAATATGTAATTGATTGTATTTTTCTCTTTGGATTTCTTCTAAAACAATCTCTAAACCATTCTTGTTGTGGGCTGTGTCACAAATGATTTTTGGATTCTCTTGTAACGTCTGCCACCGACCTAAAAGTCCTGTATTTTTCACCACATTCAAAAAACCGTTTGAAATGTCTTGTTTTGATATTTTAAAAAGTTCATTTTCTTGTAAGACTTTAATGGTTTGCAAAACCGTTTTTTTATTTTTCTCCTGATATTTTCCGATTAAATCCGATTTAGGAGTTTCTGAAATCAAGTCAGAGGCAAAATAGATTTCAGAATGGTTTGTTTGTGTTTTTTGTTCGAATACTTCTCGGGTTTGTGAGGTATATTCTCCGATTACAACAGGAATATTTGGTTTGATAATTCCAGCTTTTTCAGAGGCAATTTCAATAATAGAATTTCCTAAAAACTGTGTGTGATCCAATCCAATATTTGTAATCACAGAAACCAAAGGCGTAATGATATTGGTCGAATCCAGACGTCCTCCCATTCCGACTTCGATAATGGCTACATCTACTTTTTCTTTTTTGAAATAATCAAAAGCCAGTCCGACCGTCATTTCAAAAAAACTTAAATTATGACTTTCAAAAAAGGGTTTATGTTCCAAAATAAATTCCGAAACGAATTTTTTGGAAATCCTCTTTTCATTTATTTTGATTCGTTCTCTGAAGTCTTCGAGGTGTGGAGAAGTATAAAGCCCGACTTTATAGCCCGCTTCTTGCAAAACAGAAGCAATCATACTTGATGTTGATCCTTTTCCGTTTGTTCCTGCAACATGAATAGTTTTGATTTCCTTTTCGGGATTTCCGAGGTAATCCGATAAAAGAATTGTATTGTGTAAGTCTTTTCTGTAAGCACTTGCTCCCTGTTTTTGATACATCGGAAGCTGACTAAACAGCCATTCTATTAATTCTGTATAGTTCACGAACTATTTGGTTAATGTAAAGTTGAATGTTATCTCTCCTTTTTGTCTTTCTGCTGCCGATTGGCTTGGTTCGAATCGGGTTTCTAAAGCAGCTTTTTGTGCAATATCTGTAAGGCACGCAGCGGGATTTGTAGTTCCTTGAACTCCTGCTCTTGCAGTTACTACTTTTCCTGTTCTGTCTACGTATATTTCAACTACAACCCTTCCTTCTTCGTTACATTTATATTCGGGTTGAGGTCTTGAAGTAACTTTTCTTCCGTCCAGTTTATAATTTCCGTGCCCTGAACCACTTCCTGCTCCTGAACCGCTTCCGTCTCCACTTCCTGTGCCAGAACCGGTTCCGGTTCCGTCTCCAGTGCCATGTCCTCCACCAGTTCCACCTCCGGTTCCACCAGAACCATCGTATCCTTGATTGTTTAATTGCCCTGAACGATCTCCTTGATTTCCTGCTCTGTTAGTATTTCCGTCTCCTCCTAAAACATTGCTTAAAGCATTTGTAACCGTATTGCTCGGTTGCGGCTTTACGGGAGTAGTGGCTACAGGTTTTGTTTCGGGCTTTTTGTCTGGAGTTGGTTTTTTATCATCTTTCTTCGGAGTATTTTCTATGGCAACTGCATCTACATTGTCCGAAGTCAGAATTTCGCTTTCGCTACTCGAAGAAGTAACTGTTTGTGATTGTGTAGAAACAGGATCTGGAGATGTATAGTTATCTCCCATTCCGTAATCGTCAAAACCAAAATTCAAAGCAATAGTACCTCCACCGCCTCCACCGCCTTCAAGCTCCTTAGGTTCTGGAGGGAAAATAGCGATAGACATCACAAGAATCATAATCACAAACAATATCGTTGTGGCTATAGCTGATTTTTTCTCTTCGTCTGTTTTAAAAAACATTGCTTTAGATTTTCAAATTATAACTCAAAATTATAAAAATAATTGCACTTGCAGTACATTCTGACAAAAATTGTCTTTTTGTTAAGACAATTAAACAAAAAAACCTCTCTTTAAAAGAGAGGTTTTAGTATTATTCAATATTCAGCTTTTATTTAAAATCAGCGTCAGAAACACCTTCGTTGATTTTGATTTCTGACATTTTCACCTCAAGGTCAAAACCAAGGTTTTGAACTATAGTGTGATACATCTGAACTCCTTTAACCGCTTTATAATCTTTAAAATAGGTCATAGAGGTCATTTTTTGTCCCATCATCTCTGCTGTTTTACCTTCAGCCACTTTTAACCCAGTTTCTACATCATAGTAGTACGAGTTATTTCCGCTTTCTAAGATATAGGCATCTTTACCGTCAACTGCTTCAATTCCTTTAACAGTAAGGTTAGCGTCGTTTAATAAAACAAGCTCTGCAATAGGACTAGCTTCTGCTTTCGATTCAGCTACTTCTTCAGCAGTGAAATCTTGCTTTTGTCCTTGTCCGCTCATGTAACCTTTATCTCCGTTGATTACTGTTTTAGAAAGTGACATTCCTTGCATAGTAATATCTTGCATGAATTTTCCTTCTGCTCTTTTAATATTTACCGATATAGGAGCAGGAGCTCCTGGTATAGTTGCAGATCCAGTCATAGAAACGGTTTTCACATTTTTAAGTGCATCAGCACCTCCGATAGCTTTGATAAATTTATCTAACACTACTTTAGGAGTTATACTTGCATCGACTGTTTTGGCTTGTGGTTTTTCTGTTGGATTACCATATTTATCGAAATAGAAAATAGGAATATTTAATTTTTCAAGCGAAGGGATAACTTCGCTTCCTTTTCCTACAATTACGATACGTGAGTTGTCGTGAGAAAAGTATTTGTTTGCTACTCGCTGTACATCTTCGGCTGTTACTGCATTGATGTTTGCAATAAAGTTTTGATAGAAGTCGTCAGAAAGATTATAAAGCTTCGTGTTTAAAGCATAACGAGCAACTGTTTGCGGATTTTCAACCTGCATAACGAAGTTACCGATATATTTTGCTTTAGCTGTAGCTAAATCTTCTTCTTTTACTTTTTCGGTACGGATTCTTTTGATTTCTTTTAAGAACTCTACCACAGCACTATCCGTAGCGGTTGTTTTAATAGATCCTGAAGCACTAAAGCTTGAAATATAACGGGTTGGTCCGATTCCTGAATAAGCTCCGTAGGTCCATCCTTGCGTTTCACGTAGGTTCAAGAATAAGTATCCCTCTCCACCACCGCCTAGAATATGGTTTGCCATAAGCACAGCAAAATAATCTTTATCGGTCATTCTCAGCTTATGAAGGTTTACTAATGAAATTTCACTTTGAGATGCGTTTGGCATATCTACAAAGTTGATTTGTGTATATTGAACATCTTTAGGGTCGGTGTAATCAATTTTAGGCGAATTTCCTTTTTTCCATCCTCTAAAGTGTTTTTCAACCATCTTTTTTGCATCTGCAAATTTAATGTCTCCAACAATAGTCAAATAAGCATTATTTGGGGAAAAGAAATTTGCGTAGTGTCTTTTTACATCAGCCAAAGAAATACTATTAAGTGTTTCTTCTGTTACAAATTCTCCAAAAGGGTGATTTTTTCCGAAAGCAAGTACACTTTCTACTCTTGAAGCAACAGAACTTGCATTTTTTTCGTCTGCTTTAAGTCCTTCGATAAATTTTGCTTTTTCTTTGTCAAATTCTTCTTGAGTAAATAGTGGGTCGATAGCTCCTAGGGCCATCAACTCTAATACTCTTGGAAAGAATTTGGTTACAGAACTTGCATATCCTCCGTTTACGCTTAAACCCAATGAAGCTCCGTAAAACTCAACTTCTTCGTTATAAGCATCTTTAGAAATTTTGCTAGTACCGTTACCCATTAAAGCTCCGGTAAGCTCCGAAAGGCCTGCTTTGCTTCCTTCTGCATAAGGTGCGTTGTCGATGGTTAATGAAGCAGAGATTCTTGGTAATTTATGATTTTCTACAACCAATACAGTAAGTCCGTTTGGAAGCGTAAATGTTTGCGGCTGTCCAATATTTACTTTTGGAGCAGGACCCGGTGTTGGTTGACTTCTGTCCACTTGAGCCTGTACAGAGTAAGCCAAGAACAAACTCAAGGTTGCTATAAGTATTTTTTTCATTTTAAATAACTTTTAATTTTAGACTTAGTTTTGTGAAACATCTTTTTTAGGCACATAATCTATAACCACTCTTTGATTTGGGTTTAGATACTTTTTAGCAACCTCTCTCATTTCTTCACGAGTAATAGAACGATAAATATCGATTTCTGTATTAACTAGGTTTACATCTCCGTAAAGCATGTAATAGGTAGCAAGGTTACTCGTAACTCCTTGTACGTTGGCATTTTGATTTACATATTGATTTTCGTAATAATTTTGTAGTTTTTGAAAATCTCTTTCAGAAATCAAATCTTTTTGGATTTTAGCAATCTCTACATCTACTTCAGTCAATAAGTCGCTTAATTTATAATCTGCCATTGGAACCCCATAAATAATATATTGTCCATAATCTTCTTGAGAATAATTAAACGCTCCGATTTCCATTGCTTTTTTCTGAGTATCTACAATTTTTTTGTAAAGAACAGATGATTTTCCTCCTGATAAGTAAGTTGAAATCATATCTAATACTCTAGCATCACGGGTTTTCATAGAAGGTGTTCTATAAGCCGTAATCATCATTGGCAATTGGATATTTGCGTCTTCCCAAGTTGCATTGATTTGTTGTGTTATTGGATCTTCTAAAAACGTTTGACGCTTTACTTCTGGTCCTCTTGGGATAGTTCCAAAATATTCTTTAATCCATTTGTTGGCTTTATTGAATTCAAAATCTCCTGCTACTACTAAAACAGCATTATTCGGGTTATAGAATCGGTCATAAAAATCTTGTACGTCTTCTAGTGTCGCTGCTTTGATATGCTCTTCACTTCCGATAGTGGTCCAACGATACGGGTGTTTTTTGTATAAGTTTTCTTTAAGAGCTACAAAAATTTCTCCGTAAGGACGATTGTCTTGTGTTGATTTTTTTTCTTCTGTCACCACTCCTTTTTGGGTATCGATACCTATTTGGTTGATTACCGGATGTAGCATTCTTTCAGACTCCATCCATAAACCTAACTGAAGATTGTTAGAAGGGAAAACCTCATAATAATAGGTTCTATCTTCGTTAGTATTGGCATTATTTTGACCTCCGTTTGCAGAAACAATTCTGAACCATTCACCACGGTCAATGTTTGCGGTTCCTTCAAATAAAAGGTGTTCAAAAAAATGTGCAAATCCTGTTTTTTCAGGATTTTCATCTTTTGCTCCTACGTGATACATAACTGCTGTAACTACAACAGGAGCAGATTTGTCCTGATGCAAAATAACATGCAGACCGTTGTCTAAAGTGTACTCCTCAAACTGAACATTCTGAGCCGAAACACTTCCAATAAATGCAAAAGCACTTAAAGCCATTATTGTTTTTTTCATAATGAATAAATTAATTGAAATTGTTTATTTAGTAAATAAGTATCCAAATACCTCATTTTGTTACAGCAAAAATACATTTTTTTGTTGATTTCCTACTATTTGAGATTAGTAAAAACAAAAAAACACCTCGGATTTGAGGTGTTTTTAGTGTTGCTAATTTTTATTTGTCTTAGAATCCAACAGTCCAACCTTCAGCCCAAGCTGGTTTTGCTGTTCCGTTTCCTGCTCCTGTAGCAGTATTGTCTTCTGTGTAGATTTGTTGAGTAACATCTGCAGAATATACAGCTTTAGTTGGTACGTTTTCAAATTTAACACGAGTAGCTTTTAATGTTCCATCATTAACATAAGAAAT
>Ga0209075_1004458_pt1 | contig 11212 bp, 18 predicted proteins | sample Stecom2011_FD_187523 | JGI IMG/M metagenome (GOLD analysis project Ga0209075, IMG submission 187523) | Agricultural soil microbial communities from Utah to study Nitrogen management - Steer compost 2011 (SPAdes) (version 2) | ecosystem: Environmental > Terrestrial > Soil > Agricultural land...
CCGTTAAGGCATTTAATAAGCTGAAAGAACCGGAGGTAATTCAATGTTTCATCGGGTTGAAAGCTTATGAAGAGTATCTGGCAAAAACGAAAATAGCCAAAGCACATTTAAGCAGATATATTAACGGAAAATATTTTGAAAATGAGTACTGAAAAAATTATGTTCACTTTTAAGGTAACAAAAGAAATTGTTTTAAAAGGTTACCAAAGTCCCAGAGGACTACGGTATGAAGACAAGCGACCTCAATCGGTTCACTTAAAGATAGACCAAGGATTTAACCGTTTGCAATTAGAAAAACACATTGAGTACTTACACGAACTTTTAACAGCGTTAGAATGAAAATACAAGACACACAGGCATTTCAAAGTATGGATGCAATTCAACAACGGATAACGTTAATGGCGGAAAGCCGTAAGAAAATAAACGACAGTGTTCTTCTGCTTAAAAATGTTGGGCTGGAACGTTGGGAGAAATTAAACAACCTATCTGTAAACAGATGGAAAAATATTGTAAAAGAGTTAGCTGCAGTATAGCAGTTAGCTCTTTTTTTTATATGTTTGTTAAAATTTAAAAAGTAGATATGAAATCAAATTTATTACATATGCTTGAAATGAGATTTAATACTTATTATGAAGTATATAGAGAATCGAATAATTTAGAATGGAAAGAGGTTAATAGAGAATATATGCTAAAAACATGGAAAGAAATATGTGAGCTTGATGAAGTTAAAAACAATCTAAACGTTAGACTCAATCCAAATGAAACTGATTTTGATCAAATGAAGTTTCAAATTAATTTAATTAATAGATAAAATGAAAAAACTACTATTATTACCACTTTTAGCGATGATATTTGCGTGTGGTTCAAAAGAAAATGAAAACGCTATCAAAGGCTTAGTTCCTTATGATGTTACAAAAAATTTCGAGAATCAAGGATTTACCTTTGAAAAAACAAGAACTGAAATAGGCACTTCAAATAAGGGCGTAAAAAATGAAAATGGCATTAATTACACTGTATCTTGTTTTGGTTCAGATTATAAAAGTGTTGAAAGCGTTAATGCTGATATATTTATCCAAGGGGATAAGAATATAATAGCCGGGGAGCAATTTCTCATATTTACTGCATCCTTACCTTATGAATCTTCTAAGCCTGAGGTAGCAGCTAAATGGATTCAAAGAAACTATAACAACGATAAAAAAGATACTATTATCGGAGATGTTAAATTTACAGTTTTAGCGCCATCAAAAGTTGTAAGAAGGCTTCTTTTAGAAAAAGTAAGGGAATAACCACAAACCGCTCGTAGTTGAGCGGTTTTTTTATGACTTAACTCCAGCTTTGTTTGTATTAAAAAATAGTATAATTTTGTTTTTATACATTTATAAACACTATGAATCCACGTCTTGTAGGCATAAAACTGAATAAGTTGCGGCGTTATCAACTGATACTTGACTTATACAATAAGCACAAGACAGAAGATATACCTACAACCGTAGTGTGGCGCAAATACATCTACCCTGTGTATCCAATATCTCGCACGACTTTGTATGAAGTTTTGGGTACACCAGTAAAACGAGAGCTTGAAAAAATTGAAGCTCAAAAAGCAATGCAAACACGCCTGTTTTAGCTTCGGCAAGCTCAGCTACCAATTCATACTTCGTTTAAACTCATCGTATAAATCACTTCGTATTGCTTAATAGCGTCTTGTCGTTTAATTTTTCGCATACTTGTACGTATCAATCGACCGTGTTGCTGGTGTGGACGGTATCGTTTTAGCTTTTCGTGTATCGATTCAACCAATTGAATTACTTCCCAACTATTTGCTTTTTGCACAGTGGATGCCCGTACCGAATTTGGTGTTAACCGCAGGTTGGCAACATTAAAAGCAATTTGTAATGTGCCTTGTTGTGGTCCCGAAGTTTCTGAAAATGTTGCATTGTTCATATCAAATACACAGCACGGCCATTGCACTGGGCAATCGGTTCCGTAATAATTCAACTGTCCCCAATCTTCACTACTATATTTTAGTTCGGTTATTTCGGTTAGCTTGCTTAAAATAGCGTTGTAAATTGTCTCCATATTACTTTTTTAAATGGTTTAAAACATATTGGTTTAGTTCCGGTTCCATATCATTAAAGACGTCTTGTATTACTTCGTGTACACGCGGATGCTCTCCGATAAATTGACGTTTTTTAATAATTATTTTAGAACCTACTTTCATTAATGCCAAATACTTCCATTGTTTTGCTTCAGTAGAAAGCTCATCCTCTTTTAAGCTTTTACCACCGTTTTTATAAAACATTGCCCAAAAGAACTTTTTCATATTTGTAGTTACGGTTATTTCGCCCCCTGTATTGTGAATACTTGCATAGGGCAACGAACTTTGCCAGGTTATAATATCATTCAAAACCGTCTGATGAATAGATGCACGCAATGTTCCTGTACGTGTCATTAAACTACCTCTTGAATTTACAACCTTTTCGGCTGGCCAGGCTTCATCAAAAAAAGCTTTTCGTTCAAAATTACGGTCAAACTCATCGTTTAACTCTACGGCTACATCCTGAATAAATATGTTAATAATTTCATTTGGTTGCATATATAATATTTTTTGTATATTTGTTCATTATGGAAACTATATATATATCAGAGAAATATTTTACTACTGAAGAGCTTAAAGCTTTTAAGGAGCAACATAACTATGATCTAAAAGAAATTAAATATTCTACAACTAATGGTGAAATAGACTTTTCAAAACAAGAAGAAAAAGAATTTTTGTTTAAATATGGAGTTCCAAAAATATTAGCTCGATTTGGTTATTAATCTATAGTTTTAATTACAATCTTTATTTTACTATTAACTTCTTCTATTGATAGAATTTTAAATTTTTGATTTCTTTTTAAAATTATTTCACTTTCATCATAATTTGTTGTGATAAATGCGTTTGTTCCCTTCTTTGCCTTAATTTGGAGAGAAACCATTCTCTTTTTAAATACATTATTATCTTTTATTGCTGATGTACTGTAAAAACCTTTATCACTTAATTCAGTAATTCCAGTAGCTCTAATTTTATTAATAATTTCACTAGCGGAATCTGATCCGGGATAAAAACCAAATTTAGCTTCAATAAAACCAAACCCGTCATTACGATGAAGTAAGATGTTTTCTTTTAATTTGTTGGTATTAATTAAAGAATCTAAAGCTTCAATAGTATTTTTATCTTTTTTAGTTAAGGCATAATCACCTCTCAATAGTTCGTTTAAATAGAAAGAATTTGATGTCGCCACATATCCACTATTATTGTTCATGATTTTTACTTCATTTAATTTGTCTATATTTTGATTTTCTTGTAGACTTACAAGATTATCCATTGTCAATTGTTTGTATTCGTTATCTTGTTCCAATACTTTAGAAGCTTCCTTCACCTTATCAGCTCCGGCAACTTTGTTATACGGATGTTCGGGCGGCATCAGTTTTAACGTTGCACCCGGATTGAAACGAAATATCTCTAAACGGTTTTTACCGTCTTTTCCTATCTGCATAGTGGCTTTATCACCCGATTCCATTGCTTTTGCCGAATCACTTTCCGGGTATTTGCTTTTGCGAACCTGAACCGCCACACAACGGCACCGCCAACCATTAGGCGGATAGTACTTTTTCCAAAACTCATCTTCAACAGGCAATGTAATATCGTGCAATACCCGATGCTCGTCACGTACTTTGTCGTCGTTTACGGTGCGGTATTGTAAATTATACCGTTCCGATACTTTTGACCATTTGTCGGCACTGATGGCAGAACTTACTGCAAACTGCCTTTCAGCTTCTAAATGATTGTTGTTATAGGTAACGTTTAGTTTATTGAGTTCATGCTCCAGTTGTGCCTGCGATTTTATTTGTCCGTCACTATTTAACAATAAAGAATTAGCTTCAAATAATTGCGCATGTGTTTTTAGCGAACCAAACAAAAAGGCATCACTTTCTAATGCAGACCTCAACACAGGTGAAATTACATTGTCTTGAACTGCTGTTTTTAATACTTTGGTAGTTTCGTTAATTAAGTTTTGATAAGGCTTTTGCGTAATATCTTCGGCTTTATAACCACCGTTCTTTACAAGATGTTTAAAAGCCTTTTCACCAGCCTTTAAAACGTCTTTAAAAACAGGTTGCTTATCTTCTTTTGCGTCTAATTGTAGTGTTTTACAATCTTCGCAATCACAACTATACAGAAAGTTTAAACGGCTATGCAAAGCCCCAAAATAAGCTTTGGGGCTTACACGAAAAAACCATCTTCGGGTTTTATGGACTGCTGTCCAAACAAACTCATTTGTTTACGTTCGGTTACTTCAACGCCAAATTTTTGCTTGTACCATTCTGCATCTACTTCAAAGTACTGTAAAGACTGTTGCGTACGTTTAAAAAGTTCTTCCGTATCTTCAACAGGTGGGTAAACGTAGCGAGTTCCTTCAGGGAATACACCCATTGCAATAAGTGCAGGCATCAGCTTGTTGTTCCACTCCTCCTCAATTTCTGATAAATCAGCATTGATTAAGTCGTTAAACATATCCAGGGCAACCTCTTCTTTTGCACGCGAACCGTTTTGTGAGTCCTGACCTAACTGCACGCCTGTAATCAACAAACGAAGTTCAGAATTACAATGATTGATTAAGTTTTTATAAACATCTCCATTTGTTTGTACGCCCTGGGCAAATTCAAACTCTTCGGTTGTGTCAATAAGCATCCATGCGGCTGCTCCCATATCTCTTAACATTTGCTCACCTTTGGCGCGCATAGTCGGATCGTGGGTATTGGTTTTCATTACGCGTGGCGGGATGCCGTATATTTCGGCTAACTCGCTCCAACAGCTTTGTGTAAACCGTTTCATCAATACGTGCGGCACGGCTTTATTGAGTAAACCCAAATCCTCGAAATCGTCACCAAATTCAAATAGTGTTTTGTTATACTCTTCAGCTGTTCTGAAGTTGATATAACTTAGCGGATTGGTATAGTCAAAATACACCAAACCATTAAACGGGTCAACGTTTTCACGAGGTATCAGGTTTACAACTACTTTACCGTTTTCAAACCTTGTTTCAATTAAAGAATGTGAAAACAATTTACGTTCAAAAACCGCATTGTTTATTTGATTTACCCATTTAGCATTTTGGTGCGAACGGGTTAAGTCTTCCAACTCATTACCGCCGGCATCTTCTAACCTGAATGGAGCAGATAACACTTTTAATCGTCTGTTTTCAATCTGTGATGTTAACGTGGTGTCCTTTAAAATATTTTTAAACAGTAATTGAATCGGCCATAACGAACGGCTTTCCACATTCAATGCCATTGTTTCTGAGCTGCGCCAGTCCTGAATATCTTTACGGGTATTACTTACAGATTTCGGGATGATCTGATTTGCTACGGTTGTAAATACAACCGGTGCGGTTTTGGGGTCTTTATCTTTTCTGAATCCTATTTGTGCCATGATTACTCGTGATTAAATTTCTTTCTGCTTCCAAAAGAAAAGGGTTTTACTTCGCTTAGGTTTGGATCGTCTTCAAGCTTTTTTATCGGTAAGCTTCCAAGTGTTGTTGTGCCGTTAGATAAGCCTTCGAGTTTTTTAATCACCCTGTCGTACCGTTCTTTTGCCTGTTCCATAATAATGTCGGCATTGCACAACTCTACGATGTACCATTTGGCAATCGTAATGCAGTAGCGTACAATTAACGCATTACGTGCCGCTCCGGTTTTATTAAAAATGTTTTCCACATCGTAAATAAACCGTCCGTCCTGGTTCTGCTTCATATTTATGTTCGCTTCCAAATAACTGCGGCATTCCTGTTCTGCTACTTGAAGTGCTTCAATTACGATACTGTCATCACTTTCGGTAATCTGATCCGTCTGATAGTCGTATATGTTGTTCTTTAAATCTTCGGGTTGTAAAAACATTTTAATACTGTTTAAAAGTTGTTTGAATTACATCCATGTAAAAAATGGTCTTAGGTAAATGCCTGTTCCCATTTTGAACTTGTGTTTCTGATTGAATAATTCTATGTTCCGTAATAACAGGAAAACCTAAACAATCAACGCCTGTTTGATACTGTACGACTCTATTCATAATTAATATTTTTGATTTACACGATACCCAACGGCATACGTATTATTAGATGTTGCTACACTATTTTGAATGATCCACACGCCACCCTCCAATAAATCGGGTCCGTCCATCATTTTGGCAGTTGGCGATACGCCTAACATTTGTTGTTCCATGCGTTCCATGTGTGGATTCTTTTGTTCTTTGATATTAAATATCAAATTACCATTGCGGTGAATGGGTTCCAATGTTCCTTCAATTCGGTAAAACTTTTCAGGCTTTTTCCGAGTATCTGGAGTTAAAGGCAAAGGACCACGCTCACGTTCTTTCTGACGAATTAAAGGCACAAATACCTGTTCATAAAAAGGATCTTGTAAACTGTTGTTTTCAATGTACACACGTTTCACGTCCACTTGCTCGCTCACCAAATAAGCATAAGCCTCAAAAAGTGCATCCACAAACTTTGAATTACGCATCGTATCTAACCAAACCTTATACAAATAATATTTACCTGCCTTGTATCCAATGACACCAACACCTTTGGTAGATGCGTTTCCTTTGTCTTTATTTGATGTTGCCGGGTCGCCATAAACAACCACACGTTCACAAGAGCGTAATAACGGTACCCGGTCATATACAATCTTTTTAAACACATCGCCTTCTGACACGGGATTGTTGAAGTATTCTTTTTGTGCCGAATTGTAGCTAATGGAATCTAACACCCGATCAATGTTTTCTTCGGTGTTTTTTGTTGGCCAAGTTGATTTGCCGTCTTTATCACGAATGTTTATAATTTCGTGCTTGTCTGCTTTTTTTGAAAGCTCTGTAATACAGCAAAGTTTGGCAATGATGTTCCCACAAACAATAATCATTAAGGGGTTAGAAATAGAACGTGTGGGAATCAAAGCCTCTTCAATCCATTTTACCTTTTTTCTGATACGTTCCGGGTTACGGCATTCTTCGTCGGTATCAATATCATCAATCAATATCAAGTCAGGACGTGCGGCATCATTTCGCGTACCACGTGGAGACTGTCCGGCACCTAATGCCCGGAACGATGCTCCCTGTTTGGTTGTAAATTCGCCGGTTTCCCATTTACCTATACTTTGTTGTTCGCCATAATCATTGATAATTCGCTGGTTGCTTTCCAATATGTTTTTATAAGGCAAAAGCAAACGGACGGCATTGTCGTAAGAACTGGAAACCAAAAGAATGTTTTTCTTTTTACCGGTTAAAGCCAGCTTCAAAGTTTCCATCATTGTGCGTGCCGACTTTGCTAATTCACGGGACCAGGAGCGAATCAAATAAAGCTCCATGGTAGACATAACCAACTTTGTTGATTTTTTATGAAAGTCTGCCGGTTCTGATGAGTAAAAGTTTGGAAAGTAGTATTTAAACCAAGCTTCGTCATCAGCTTCCAACGCTTTGATGCGTTTAGCCTTTTCGGTTGCAGTTTCATTTAAATCAATGGGAGTGGCACGTCTTGTATTTTCCCGGAATTCGCTCCATTCTTCCCATAGCTGTTTATCTGTCTTTTTTTTAGCCATGGTTTAACTCATTTTTTGTTTGATCAACAAATCGAAGTAATCGGTAAGCTTTTTGGCATCTTCCAAATCAATTCCCTGAACCAGTTGAATAATCATTTTAGCAACACTCACAATTTCGCCCACAGAAGTTTCAGTTTCGAGCTTATTAATGGCATTGGTTAGTTTGGTAATAATATCGGCTTCCTTTGAAGTAGGCGTATTATTAATTTTTACCGGAAAATCCGTTGGATTATATTCGGGCATTTCTAATTTCTCATTGCCGTTTCTGTCCGTAACTATTACCGGCTTTAATAGGTTTGCAGGAATATCATAAACAGTAGTTCTGCTTTCTATTTCTTTATTCAAGCGGTCTAACTGATTATAAAAGCTTGTAAGCTGTGTATCTTTTGTTACCAATAAAGATTTTCGCAATTCATCCCATTTGCCTTCTTCTTTCCATTTGCCGATCGTTTTTTCCGTTCTTCCTAATCTTCGGGCAATTTCTTTTTGGGTATTACCTTCTATAAATAACCGTTTGGCGTAGTCTTTATCCAGTTCAATTTTTGCCTTCTGTCTGCTCATTATTCACTCCTATTTACAGACAAAATTGCTTTGAAAAAATGCCTTTTTCAATTAGTTGTTCAGTTGCTTTACATAGTTGTAAGTCTTATAAACACAAGTGTTTAACAGATTTACAACTATTTTTTTTCGCTTAAAAATCATCAAATCTTTGCTTCAGATTTAAGTCGAACTAAACACAAGAACTATGAAGTAATGAGTAAAAAAATCACACGGTTCGTAGCTAATGATCAGGAACAAAAAAACTCATACGGGTTTTATGTTTTAACCTCGGGAATCTCATTAGCGCGATTTGAGAAAAACTCCGTAATGCTTGACGGACACAATCTGTCAAATTTCGCTGTCATCGGTAAGTGGATCAACATTCAAAAAGAAGGAAACCTTTTAACAATGTTACCGGAATTCGATACGGAAGATGAAGCAGCCAACAAAATAGCCGGAAAAGTAGCACGCGGTTTTATCAAAGGGTGTTCGATGGGAATCATTTGGCATCCTGACGATTTGGAGTGGATTGGCGATAAGCTGGTATTGACCAAATGTGAATTGTACGAAGTTTCAATCGTGGCAGTTCCAAGCAACCAGAACGCGATACACCTTTACAACTCCGAATTACAACTATTAAAAGACGATGAAGTAAAAACGATGTTGTCTTTAATCCCACAAGAATTTGAAAACGAAATTGATAACAAACCAAGTATGAAGAAAGCAGTATTGTCATTAGCCGTATTACAGGCATTGAGTATTGAAGATGCACCTACGGAGGGTGTAGATGTAAACATCATTGAAGCTAAGGTTATAGGCTTAAGTAACAAGCTAACTGCCGCACAAACAAAGCTACGAGCTTTTGAAGACAAAGAAGCCCAACAGGCTCAAGCTCAAAAGTTAGCTTTAATCGACCAAGCCGAAAAAGACGGTAAGATTAAAAAAGAACAACGCGAAACCTTTCTGTCTTTAGACTTCGAAACCGCTAAAAACATTTTAGACGGTATTCCAGGTGCTACTTCTTTAGCAGCGCAAATTCAAAATAAAGGTGCCGCAGTTGGTGCTACCGAAATGACCGCAGAAAAATTCCAAACCTTAAGTATTGACGAACAGTTGGCTTTTAAAGCTAATCATTCTGAAGCTTACCAAAAATTGTTTAACCGTAAATAAGAAAAAAAATGCCACAAAATTTTCCAGAAATTTGGGAGTCAAGAGTTAGAGAATTATTAACTACTTCCGATGTTGCGCCTTGGTTAGACGGTATTCCTGAATTAGATACTGAAGTTTATACTTTGGGAGAAAATACCGCAACCGAAAAAAACATCATCCACATTCCGATTGAAACCTTCAGCCCGGATGTGTTGATTAATAACACTACATATCCAATCGACATTCAGGAGTTTGCAGATGGTACCGTTCAAATGACATTGGATAAATACCAAACCAAAGCAACATCTGTATCTGATGATGCGGCTATGGGTGCATCGTATTCTAAAATAGATTCGGCTACACGCGGACACCGTCGCCAAATTAATTCAACAAAATACAGAAAGGCTGCACACGCAATTGCTCCAGCCGCACATACAACAGCTACACCTGTAGTTGAGTTACCTGCCAACTATACTGCTGATGATGTGTATCAAGCAATGGTTAAGGTTAAAGATGGTTTCGATAAAAACGAAATTCCTGAAACCGACCGTCGTATGGTATTGGCTACCGATCATTACAACAAGTTGTTAACCGACCGTAACCGTTTTGGCGATTTATTGGTAGATCATAACACAGGTAAAGTAAACCGCCAAATTGCTGGTTTTGATGTGTACACGTATGTTTCTAATCCTAAATACGACGCAACCACTAAAGCAAAATTAGCGTGGGGAGCTGTTCCAGAAGAAGATGCCAAAGTGGCTTCATTTGCTTTCTATGTAGATAATATTGGAAAGAAAACGGGTAATACCAAACAGTATTTCTCTTTAGCTGCTGCAAACCCAACCACTCAAACCAATTTGTTAAATTATCGCCATTACTTTATTGCAATGCCGGTACAAAATAAAGCTATCGGAGCGATTATATAAGCAATGAACGAAGTGTATTTAACCGCTCTTTTGAGCATTATCACAGGTGTTGGTACTTGGTATGCGGCACGTAGAAAAAATACCGCCGAAATACAAGCTAATGAATTAGATAATGTAGATAAGGCGGTTAGATACTACCGTGAAATGGTAGAAGACTTAGGAGGCCGTCTAAAAAATGCAACGAATGAACTGCATAAAGTAACACAGCTTCATAGAGAATCAATTGATGAATTGACCGAAGCTCACAAACAATTAACCGAATCACGGGAACAGTTAGAGCAGGTAAAAACGGAAATGAAGGCTTTAGAAGAGCGTTTCAATAATCTTGCAAAAGAAAACCGTGCCTTAATTGATGAATTAAAAAAATACAAACAACTCAATGGTAAGACTGTAAGTTGATGCGACATGTTCACATAATCGTTTCATAAAGTTTCTACATAAGATCATAAGCAAAATACAATAGAACAAAAAAATGTCTGCCTTAGGTCTTACCATTTAATACAAGAAAATCATGGATAAAATTTTTAAGAATCATCCCAATTTAAAAGCCTATTACAAGACTTCTGACGGCACAGCTTTTTACACCGAATCAGATGCCAAATTGCACGCTAAAACATTGGAAAATAAAAATATTGAACCTGTTTTTAGATCAATCAAAGAAAAGGTTGAAAAGGCTGTAGATAACATCCGCCAGGATAAACTTCAAAACGACGTAGCAAAAGACATTATGTCTGTAGTGAAAACCGATGAAGAAAAAGAAGCTGAGGAGAAAGCTAAACAGGAAGCTGAAGCTTTAGCGCAAAAAGAAGCTGAAGAAAAGGCTAAACAGGAAACTGAAGCATCAGTGAAAAAAGTAACCCCGGCTAAAGCGAAAAAAGTAACCCAACCTAAACAAAAATAATATGCCGTTTCCAGGAATAAATATTGAATTCATCAACGGGCAATTAGGTCAAACCATTGCAACACCT
>Ga0209075_1004459_pt1 | contig 11211 bp, 8 predicted proteins | sample Stecom2011_FD_187523 | JGI IMG/M metagenome (GOLD analysis project Ga0209075, IMG submission 187523) | Agricultural soil microbial communities from Utah to study Nitrogen management - Steer compost 2011 (SPAdes) (version 2) | ecosystem: Environmental > Terrestrial > Soil > Agricultural land...
CTGTTGTATTTAAGTTACTAATTGCTTCTGCAAGTTTTTCTGTATCATTTTTAGGTTCTTCTTTAACTTCAATAGCTTTATGTCCAATAGAACCAAATACTAATAATCCAGTAATAACAAATCCACTAAATAATGAAAGAATACCTATAATAATCAGTTCTGCTTTCTTAGGACGCATGAGTAAGCGTAAAAACATCAGTAGATTTAATGCTGCAAAGCCAATAGAACCGTATGTTAATAAGTTATGTTGCATATCATTTAAGTTATCAACCATTTGATTTGCTTCTATTAAAAACGGTGCAATTAAATAACCTAGTGATAGAAGTGCTAGCCAAGCAAATGCCGCGGCACTGAGTAATGCAAATAAGCTAGCAGTCACACCAAGTTTTTTCTTATAATAAAACTTTTTAGCTGGTGTCCTATCAGCCATAATTTCTTTATCTAAATCAAGGCTTTCTACATCATCGTCTTTAAGTAGTTCTTGGATGAGTATTTCTTGATCCACCATCATATTGGCAGGTGTTTGTTTTTGAGTTTGTACAACTTGAGGCTGTAATACATCTTGTACTGGTGCTTCAGGTGCTTTTTCTACCTGTGGCATCACATTTTGGTTTTCAACTTTAATCACAAATTCTTTCTTATCAAAGTTTTGTGCCAGTGTTTCAAAAGCTTCGGCTAGTTTTTCTAATTGTGGACGGTAATCAATTGGTTCCGCATTTAAAACAACCTTCGGTGTATTTTCAACAACTTTTTCAACAACGATTGGTTCCGGTTTAGTTTCTAATTCAGGTTTTGGCTCTGGTTTTGGTGCCTCTACTTTAACAGGCGCTTCAACCGGTTCATCAATATCTTCATAAACACCTTGTGATTGTGGTATAAAGTAACTGGATTTTGTTTCTTCAGCATTCGATAAGATAAATTCAATAATTTCTTCTTTTTTCAATTCTGTAGAAACTTTAATATCATGATCTTTAGCAAATCTTTCTAACAATATAATGTTTTGGGATTTTAATTTACTTTCTAGTGCGGGGGTTAGTTCATCGCGTTCTTTAAGTTTTCCTAAAATAATATCCAGCATTTCGCTTTTCTTTAAACGCTTTGGAATTGGTGCATTATACTTTTTACCAATTGCTCTTAATTCGGTTAGCGTTGTGGCTTTGTACACAACAGGTCTAAATTGCTCTTGAGTTACACCATCAATTTCGCCCTTTTCATCGTATAAAACAACATTGATTTCGTCATTAAACTTACCTGTTGCTGGACGTTTACCAGCTTTTTCTGATGCAGTTGCAGCATTAAACATTCTTTCTAAATCATCATCACCAACACCTTTGTTGACCATGTAATTTAAAAGCTCTTTCCAAAAACCACTTAAATATAAATTACCTAATGAAGTGGATTTATACCATTCTAATAAGTTGACTAATTGTGTGTCAGTAAATTTACTAAACCAAGTTAGTCGGTAACCCATCTCATCTGCAAGTGATTTTCTTTCCTCTATTGTTTTAGCAACCGGATCTTTTAATACCTCACTTAAAACTTTCATGCGCATTTTACGTGGTACAGAAAGACCAATGGATTGCAAAAATGTCACCAAATAATCAGCAGAAACAAAAGTTAGCTTAGATACTAAGTCGTCTACTTGGTATTTTCCTTTTTTGGTAACTAATAAACCTTCTTTGTTAAATAGTGCCATGTGTTATTCCCCCTATCACTATCTTTATTCTTAATTATAACACAATATGATTCATATAAACAAATCTTAATTGATATAAAAGTCGTTTGAAATTGCCTTGATATAGCATTTACATGAGTTTATCATTTTCTTCTAAATGAATTGTTTCAATTTTCTTATAAGGATGTAAAGTAATTAGACATGCATTTAATTGTCTTTTTCCTAATGCAACTTCATTAGGTCTGCTTTCACCATGAACAAAACGATCGATAATGATTTCTTTTTTAACACCAATAACACCCTCTAAAGGACCTGTCATACCGACATCCGTTAAAAAGAGTGTTCCATTAGATAGCATACGTGCATCTTGTGTTTGCACATGTGTATGTGTACCAACAACAGCATCAACTTTGCCTTCTAAAAAGTAAGCCATAGCAATCTTTTCAGAAGTTGTTTCCGCATGGAAATCTAAAAATGAATAATCATAATCCAATGTTTCCAATAATGTTTTAATTTCTGTAAATGGTGAACTGTATTTTTCATTCATAAAAGCTTGTCCTACTGCATTCATAATTAAAATACGTTTACCATTATAATTGATGAGTTTATAGCCCATACCTTTATTTGAACCATCATTGATTGGACGAATAATATTGGCATCATCTATAAATGTTGCTAGTTCTGGATTTTTCCATGTATGATTTCCCATTGTTAATAAGCCAATGCCTGCTTCCATTAACCTTTTGTATATCTTTTTAGTCAAACCTCGGCCATTGGCAGCATTTTCGGCATTTGCAACAACAATATTAGGATGGTATGTTTGTCTTAATTTCGTGATGTTTTCTAATAAGTAATCAATACCGGGATTACCATAGATATCACCTATAAATAATATTTTCATATCTCTATTATAAATGAAAAAGAGACAAATTGTCTCTTATTTCATTTGAATTGATTATTTTGCTACATCGGAAGCACGTTTTTCTCTAATAACGGTAACTTTAATCGTACCTGGATAAGTCATTTGTGCTTCTATTTTTTCTTTAATTGTACGTGCAACATTAATAATACCTAAATCATCAATCTTATCTGGTAAGACCATAACACGTACTTCACGTCCTGCTTGAATTGCATAGGCTTTATCTACACCTTCAACTTCATTAGAAATTTCTTCTAATTGTGTGAGTCGCTTCATGTATGAATCCATCGATTCAGATCTTGCACCTGGGCGTGCTGCAGATAATGCATCCGCTGCTGCAACTAATACTGCAATAATTGATTGCGGTTCTGTATCGCCATGGTGAGATGCAATCGCATCTATAACTTCTTTAGGTTCTTTATAGCGGGTCATAAGATCTACACCAATGGTAACGTGAGAGCCTTCAACCTCGTGGTCAATTGCTTTACCGATATCATGGAATAAACCTGCACGACGTGCTAATATTTCATCTTCACCAATTTCTGCTGCTAACTTGCCTGCAAGGAATGCAACTTCAATCGAGTGTTTTAATACGTTTTGACCATAAGAAGTTCTAAAGGTCATACGTCCTAATAATTTAATAATGTCTGGGTGTACTTTACCAACACCGGTTTTAAATACAGCATCTTCACCCGCTTCACGTATGAACATATCAATTTCTGTACGTGCACGCTCAACGACTTCTTCAATACGTCCCGGATGTATACGACCATCTTGAACTAAAATTGTTAAAGCACGTCTTGCAATTTCTCTTCTTACCGGATCAAAGCCTGATAACACGACAGCTTCCGGCGTATCATCAATAATTAAATCAACACCAGTCAGTGCTTCTAAAGAGCGAATGTTACGGCCTTCTTTACCAATAATACGTCCCTTCATATCTTCATTAGGGATTTCAACAACTGTAACTGTACGTTCAGATGTTGTGTCAGCAGCATATTTTTGCATTGCCAGTGATAATAACTCTTTACTCTTATTTTGAGCAATATGTTTAGCTTTATCTTCTTCATCGCGAATATATGCAGCAATTTCGTTGGATATAGAATCCCTTACCTGAGCCATTATGATTTCTTTAGCCTGTTCTTTAGACAGTGCTGAAATAGAACTCAGTTTTTCTTCTTGTTCCTTTACTAATTCTTCCACTTTGCTATATTGGATATCAAGTTGTTCTTTACGTTCGTTAAATCTTTCTTCTTTTGTATCAAGTCCGATTTCACGTTTATCTAAGTATTGTGCTCTTTGATTTAAAGCATTCTCACGTTGAGTAGCTTTTTCCTCAAGATTCATAACTATTTGACGACGATCTCTAACATCTTCATCAAACTCTTTACGTAGCGTTAAAATTTCTTGTTTTGCTTCAAAAACCATATCTCTTTTAGTTTTTTCAGCTTCTTTTTTTCCATCTTCAACAATACGTTCAGCTTCTTCCCTAGCTAAGCGCAAACTTTTATCATGGTGTGCTACTCGTATAAAATAGCCTACCAAGGCGCCAATTAAAGCACCTAAAACAATTAGCAAAATGAAGGTAATTAATGCCGGAGTGTCTACATTAAACATTATGTTAAACATCTCTATTAATCCTCCATATTTAGTTTTAACTTTTAATTGAATAAATAATCAAAAATTATATACGTACAATAAATGTACTTATTTCATTATAACTTGATTTATAAGTTTAGTCAATTAAAAACCAAGTAAAGAATAAGTTAAATTTTATAGTTAAGACATTTTTACGCTAACAATAATCAATTTGCCATTTTCAGTTTAAATAATTGCCATTTTATAGTATAATATCCATTGTATATACGAATAAGGAGATTTACATCTATGCTACCTAAACATCAACCACAATCTAAATTTGGTAAGTGGTTATTAAAGTATCGTTTAAAAATCATTTTATTTTCATTTGTTATTCTAGTACCTATTATATTTGTGATTGCTTTATATGTAGGTGATTATCTCAGATATAAAGATGTTGAGTTTAATGACAATGTTGTAAGTAAATTTAAGACTAGCTATATAACGCTTGAAGATGAAACCAACCATCAAATGATTAATTTAGAAACTGATGAGGTTTTAATTCAAATAAAACTTATTGATTATATGACACTAGAGTATTATGATGATACAAATGGCCATTATACATTTAAAGTGCGCCATGAAGTAAAACCTAATGCGCATATTCATGACATAAAAGTAAATTTTGTCATCCAAACTGATTGGGTCAATGCAAAGTCTGATGTCATACCTGTGCCATTAACCACAACTTTTGGGACCAACCGTCGTATTGCTTATAACTATGTTTTACCACAATCTCCATTATGGTTTGTTACTGTAACTGATCCTTATTTATATGTTGAAGTATCCTATCATAAAGAATATGCAATGGATCATGAAGAAACAGTTCATCATTATTTTAAAACATATTTAGGCGATATTACCCCAACTACAATTACTGATCAAGAACAAGCCGAACAAGATGAATAATTATAAAAAAAGAAGACTTTAAATTGAAGTCTTCTTTTTTTATACAAGGTGTTCAGTTTCTAATTTCACATGCATTTGAGATTTATAAATATGTGCATATTGTTGGTTGAGTTCAAGTAGTTCATCATGTGTACCCTCTTCGACTTTATAACCATTATCTAGTACCACAATTTTGTTTGCATGTTTAATTGTCGAAAGACGATGCGCTATCACGATCGTTGTACGACCCTTTTTAACTTTGTTTAAAGCTTTTTGTATTAATGTTTCTGTTTCTGTATCAATGTTCGCTGTTGCTTCATCCATAATTAAGATCGCTGGATCGTGGATAACTGCTCTAGCAAAACTAATGAGTTGTTTTTCACCAACAGATAGGTTACTACCACCTCTTAAAAGTGGTTGATGAATACCTTGTGGTAACTTATCAATAAGTGGTCCTCCACCAATTTCTCTTAAAACTTCTTCTACCTTTTCATCGCTAACTTCTTGGCCAAATTTAACGTTACTTGCAATTGTACCTTCATAGATCATCGGATCTTGTAAAATCATTCCAATATGGTATCTATACGTTCTTTTTGAATATGTATTAATGTCAATGCCATCAACAAATATTTGGCCACTGTCGGTTGGTTTTAAATCATAAAATCTTAATAATAGATTCATCATTGTTGACTTACCACTGCCAGTATGACCCACAATACCAACCATTTGTCCGGCTTCAATATTTAAACTGACATCTTTTAATACAGGTGCCTCTTTAATATAACCAAAAGAAATATTTTTAAATTCTATTTGACCTTTAAAGCGTTCAATTTTTTCAAAACTATCATCTTCTTGTTCAGCATCAATAATTGTAAATATTCTATCGGTACGAACAAGCGCCAATTGTAAGTTTCCAAACTCTCTAAATAACACAGAAACTGGTTCCATTAAGCGTGATAAATAATCATTGTATGCATAAATTGTTCCTGCTGTTAAAACAAAGCTGCCAATAGTTAAACTTTGAATACCAAAATAAGCAATAATAAAGGCAGTTACTAAAAAGCCTAATAATCTAATTAAGTTCCAACCTAATGTTAAATGGAGTCGTTGCTCTTTGAGTTGTTCTTTTCTAAAGATGTTGGAGTTAACTTCAAATTCTTTTTCAGTCGCTTCTTGGTAATTAAATATTTGTAATATATTAATACCATTAATGATCTCATTCAGTTGTGCTGTAATCATTGATGCAGACTCACTCACCTTTAAAGCAATTTCATTTAAGTTTCTAACAAAAACTTTTAACCATATATAAATTAATGGGAATAATATAAAGGTAAATAAAGCCAGTGTTGCATCTAAGTAAAACATACCAATATAAGCAAATATAACGGATAAGAACGCATTAAATACTAAGTTCATTAACGTTGAAAATAAGTTGATCATTCCATTAACATCCGTAAAGATCCGGTTGGCTATTTTACCAGCTGGTTCATATTCAAAATAAGACATCGGCATATTTTGAAGTGCTTTAACCGCATCTTTTCTAGCATCTCTTACAACATTGGTTGTAATATAGGCGGTTGTCATACGCTGAATAAATAAAAATACAATATGAAAAATATAACGAATAATTAAAAGTGCTAGTAATAGAACAATTGGTTGAACAAAGGGTGTATAAAAGTCACTAACTTGGCCACCAGTTAATGCATGAGCATCATATTCATATACGTGTTCATCTAATGTTGTAACCCGTATAATACCTTCATCCTGGCTATAAGTTATTTGACCGTTTTCAATTGTGTTAAAAATTGCCAAATAACGACCATCTACAATAACGATGGTTAATGGGTTACCACTTGGTTCATCTTGTGTGTAATACTTACCTTCATAATACACACCAGATGTATCTGTTGTTTCATACCAAGGTTTTGTAATACCTACAAGTTGATCATCTAAGATCGAACGCACAATCAGTGGTGCTAATAAACCAAGTGCTTGTACGATGAGCATACATATAATAGATATTGTTAATAATTTTTTATAGCGGCGAATATAACGCCATACCTTTTTAAACTGTTTCATAAGATACCTATTTCATCTTCATTTGTTGGTCATATTGTGCTTTATACCAACCATCTTTTTGTATTAATTCATCATGTTTGCCATGTTCAATAATTTTTCCACCATCCATGACAATAATTTGATCAGCTTCTCTAATTGCTGAAAAACGATGTGCAACAATAATGTTTGTCTTATTGTGGCGATATTTTTTTAATTGTTTTAAGATGGTTTCTTCAGTATTGGCATCGACAGCGGATAGTGAATCATCGAGTATTAATATCTCAGGGTCCCTAATAATAGCTCTTGCGATCGATAATCTTTGTTTTTGACCGCCCGAAAGTGTTGTACCACCTTCACCAACCCTTGTTTGTAAACCGTGCGATAAAAAGCCAATATCTTTTTCAAAGTCTGCAATTTTAATGGCTAAATTAAGTTCATCAATGCTGGCATTTGGATTACCAATTAATATATTGTCCGTTACTTTACGTCTAAATAACATATGTGTTTGAGGTACATAACCAACAATTTTTCTTAAACTCTTTATATGATAACGATTAATGTTTTTACCATCAATAGTAATCGTTCCATCTGTGACATTAAATTCTCGTAATAGTTGTCGAACTAAGGTCGTTTTTCCGGAGCCTGTTGGCCCTACTACACCGATTGTTTCACCCTTTTTAATGTTTAAGTTGATTGCTTTTAATGTGTATCTATCATCAATTGGGTATTTAAAGTTCACATCTTTAAAATTAATTTCATTAAAATCAATAATCGGTTCTGGTATATCTTCGTTTCTAACTTTTGGTTCTTGTTGTATAATTTCATCAAATCTATCGATTGCTACTGTTGCATTATTAATATGTTGGAAAACACCAGAAATCGAGATAAATGGTCCATATAAAATACCAATATAAGATATAAATATAATGAGTTGACCTAAAGTCATTTGTTGATTCATAATAAAATATGCACCAAAGACAAATGACAATATATATGCAATTGCATAAACGAGTTCAAAAAGTGGTGCGAGTTTATTTTCATAGTTAATGATATAACGCCATGATTTGATATCTTTGTCAATAACATCGTATTGTTGTTTCAAATCATTTTCTTCTTGAACATATGCACGAATTGTTTTTTGACCTTCAACAGATTCTAATATTTTCTCAGTCATATTTGCATATATTTTTCTATGTATCTTGACATAACCTCTTTTTTTAATACGGATCATATTTAAAATTGTAATACCAACGGGCATAACAGTAACTGCAATTAAAGTAAGTTCCCAAGAAATTGTAAAAACCATAATACCTATTGCAAATAAAATTAACCCAACGTTAAAAAATATACCTTCAAGCACAGATGTTGCAGCAATGGTAATCATATCTAAATCGGCTGTAACTCTTGAAATTAAATCTCCCTTTTGAAACTTTTCATAAAATTCAGCATCCATTTCAAATAACTTTTTTAAATATATTTTTCTAAACTCAAAAGACAGCTTTTGTGCTGTTTTTGATGATGTATAATTATAAATATACGAAGTTAGATAGCGAATGATTGGTACTAAGGTAAGCGTGCCTACAATAACAGCTAATCTCACCCAATTTAAACCTTTTGACACAATGATATCAATTGAGATACCCAAAATATAAGCCGGTGTTAAAGCTAAAACAGCAATCATTATTAAATAGATAAACATCATGACATATGTTTTCCACTCCTGCTTAATAAACCATCCTGTTTTTTTAATAATATTAATCATGCATTCCCTCACCAATCATAACTAGTTATGATTATTATAATGCAAAAAAAATAAAAGTGGTGAGAAAATCACCACTTTTATTAATAGTGTTAATATTTGGGAAAATATCGTTATTTTAAGTTATAATGTGCTCTAATTTTAGCTTCTAACTCATCTAATAGTTCCGGTCTTTCCTCTAAGTAGTTACGTGCATTATCACGGCCTTGACCAAGTTTTTCATCGCCAATATTATACCAAGCACCACTCTTATTGACTAAATCTAAACCTACTGCTAAATCAAGGATTTCCCCACTTCTTGAAATACCTGTACCATACATGATATCGACAGATGCAATCTTTAACGGTGGTGCAACCTTAGATTTTACAACCTTTACATTTGAACGAATACCGATCATATCACTACCAGCTTTAATTGCTTCTGCGCGACGAATTTCTAATCGAACTGAAGAGAAAAACTTAAGTGCACGTCCACCTGGTGTTGTTTCTGGGTTACCAAACATAATGCCAACTTTTTCTCTAATTTGGTTAATAAAGATTGCTACAACATTAGATTTCGAAATAACTCCAGACATTTTACGCATTGCTTGTGACATCATACGTGCTTGTAAGCCAACATGGTTGGCTGACATATCTCCAGCAATTTCTTGTTCTGGTACTAAGGCGGCAACCGAGTCAATCACAATCATGTCGATCGAGCCACTTTTTATCAATGCTTCAGCAATGTCTAACGCTTGTTCACCAGTATCTGGTTGTGATAAAACTAAATTATCAATATCAATGCCTAAGTTTTTTGCATAATTTGGATCTAAAGCATGTTCAGCATCTATAAAAGCAACTGTACCACCTTGTTTTTGAGCACTTGCCATCGCATGTAAAGTTAGTGTTGTTTTACCACTTGATTCAGGACCATATACTTCAATGATACGTCCTCTAGGGTAACCACCAATACCTAATGCGATATCTAAAGCAATCGATCCGGATGGTATCGCAGCAATCGAATGGTCTGCACCATCTCCTAGTTTCATAATAGAACCTTTACCAAACTGCTTTTCAATTTGTTTTAATGCAAGTTCTAACGCTTGTTGTTTCTTGTTATCGCTCATAATTCATTCCTCCTATAGTATAGTAGTGTAAAATATCGTCATTGACTTTTATTTTACATACTTTCAAATATAATCTTTCTGTTCTTATATAAATAATCAAATCCAGACCAAACTGTAAATAGTATTGCCAAATAATACATACTGTTAGCAACCCATTCTAAATTTTGGTGGATAAGCGTTAGACCAAAATCATTAAATAAAAACATCATAATGGCTAACATTGTCGTAATGGTTTTATACTTACCTAAATGACTTGCAGCAATCACTTGACCATGTTCTACTGCAATTAGGCGTACGCCTGTAACTAAAAACTCTCTAATCATAATGATAACTACACCCCATAAAGCAACTCTTGATGGCATACTTGTCATTAAATAAAGTAAAGCAGTAAATACTAACACCTTATCAGCTATTGGATCTAAAAACTTACCAAATGTTGTAATTTGTTGATATTTTCTTGCAATGTATCCATCTAAAAAGTCAGTAAATGATGCAAAAACAAAAAGTGATGCAAAAATAATCTGTTGCACATTCATATTTAAAAATCCTGTATCAATCTTTAATGCATCAATATACAAGATAATAATCATTACTGGAATACATAGAATTCTTAAGAGTGTTAATTTATTAGCAGTTGTCATAATTTTCCTCATCTTATTTATTTTATCATAAATTGGATTTGTTATTGCATTTAAAGGTTTGTTTTGGTAAAATGATATGTGCTTATTTTAGGAGGTGAATTTGTGGCTAATATTAAATCCCAAATCAAACGTAACATTACGAACGAAAAACGTCATCAAGCAAACGTTGCATTCAAATCTTCATACAAAACTGCAGTTAAAGCAGTGAAAAATGCTGTAGAAGCTCAAGATAAAGATCTTGCGCTAGAAAAGCTATCATTTGCTCATAAGAAATTAGATAAAGGGCAAGCTAAAGGAATTTTCCACAAGAACTTTGTTGCGCGTAATAAATCTGCGTTAGCAAAACTCGTAAACTCCTTATAATAGACACCTTAAAAGGTGTTTTTTATTTGTCTTTTTTCTATTTCTCTAAAACCATTAAACCCTTGAGCCACAAGCTCAATATGATTTTTAAAGTACGTTCTATCCGGTAGACCGTATTTTTTATTATAACCTAATACATTCACATATAGTTTTAAGTTGTTTTG
>Ga0209075_1004462_pt1 | contig 11209 bp, 7 predicted proteins | sample Stecom2011_FD_187523 | JGI IMG/M metagenome (GOLD analysis project Ga0209075, IMG submission 187523) | Agricultural soil microbial communities from Utah to study Nitrogen management - Steer compost 2011 (SPAdes) (version 2) | ecosystem: Environmental > Terrestrial > Soil > Agricultural land...
AAATAAAACATTAAATTGGTTTAGTTTTTGGAAGTATAATCAAAACATTAAAATTTGATTTATGAAAAAGCTAATCTTATTAACTGTAACATTATTTGGTTTTGCATTTTTTGCTCAAGGGCAAGAAATTGCGAAAAATGCTCTTGGTCTACGTTTTGGAGATAACGACGGATTTGGTGCTGAAATTTCTTATCAAAGAGGGCTTTCTGAAAACAATCGTTTGGAAGCTGGTTTAGGCTGGAGAAATAGTAATCGGGCTAATGCTTATAAACTAACAGGAATATACCAATGGGTCTGGCATATCGACAATGGTTTTAACTGGTATGCAGGTGTAGGAGGAGGTGTAGGAAGCTGGAGTTACAGATATAATAACGAACGAGATAACGGTACTTTCTTGCTTGTGGCCGGACAAATTGGAGTGGAATATGGTTTCAGCGAAATTCCTCTTTTGTTATCTTTAGATTTCCGTCCAGAACTTTATTTTGGAGACGGATGGAGAGGTGACGATTTCGGACCAGATATTGCTTTGGGTGTGCGTTTTAAATTCAACTAAAAGATAAAATCCCCGTTCTGTGTTTAAACACAGAACGGGGATTTTTTTATTTATCTTTATTCTTATTTAGTAGGTTTTTTAAAGCGTCTTTAGCTTTGTCTTTCGCTTCTTCTTTAACCTCCTCTTTTTTCTCTTCTATCTTTTGATTGATTTCTTCTTTCGCATCTTCAACCTTTTGATTGATTTCCTCTTTAGAAGTTGGGATATCAACATCAGTTCCGAGAGCGTCACCTAAAGCATCTTTACCTTTATTTATAAGCTCTGTTTTTTGTTTTGCAACAATCTGGTTCGTCAGATTAGTTATGGCTTGTTTCATATCGGTCTGAACTTTCGGATTCGAAAAATCTCCGGTAATATTAGCTTTGATCGGAACGGTCATCGTATTGGCTTCGTTTCCGCTCAAATTAGCCAAAAGTGAGGTAACTTCTTTTCCTAAATATTTAGCAGGTACATCAAAGGTAACTCCATAATTCATAGATTGGTCAAACCCGTGAGTTCCTCCAAGTTCAATTTTGATATCTTCATAACTCAAATCAATCGGCTGGATGTTTACTTTTCCGTTATCAAAGGTTAGATGGGTTTTTAACTTGTCTATGTTTAATTTATTAAAATCAATAAAATTCAGATGCGAATCTAACGAAGAAAGTAATTTTGAATTATCAGCATTTACTTTTGTTTCTAGAAATTGTCCTACCAAATCTCCAGTTAAAGTGGACAAATCCGGAGTCAATTCTTTAGCATCCAGATTTCCGTTTAATTTGATTGTCGAATTGATTTTCCCGGAAATTACACCTGCAATTGGAGCTATTTTTTCTAACATTTCCAACTGTGTAAAAGCACTAGAAATATCCAAAGCATTCAAATTCAAATTCATATCAAACAATGGTTTTGCTCCTTGGGTAGAAACGATTCCGTCCAATCCGATTGTTCCTCCAAAAATTGAAGTCATCATGTTCTGCAAAGAAACCGTTTCGTCTTTGATGGCTAATTTTCCTGAAACATCTTTCAAAGTTAGGTTGTCATATACTACTGTATTGGCTTTAACCGAAATCAAACAATCTAAAAACGAAGGAATTTTGAAATCTTCCGAAGGTGCAGTAGTAGTTTCTTCACTTTGAGTTTCGGTTGAAGTTGTCATCAAATCAGCTACTTCAAGATGATTTGAGGTCAGATTAAAATTAGCCTTAAGCGTTTGGTCTTTGAACATAAATCCGTAGAAATTATCCAAAGTTCCTGTCGCCTGAATATCCGATTTTCCTGTTTTAGCATCGAATTTATTCAGTGCAACGTGAGAAGGATTGAATTTCAAATCGGCTTCCGATATCACAAGAGGTTTAGCCAATTCTTCTCCATCATATTCAAATCCTGTTAGGTTAAGCGTTCCTTGTGCTCTTACGTTTTCGTATTGCTCTTGTTCAATCGAAAGCATATCCAAGTTTAACCCTATATCAGCTTTTAGTACTCCTTTTAAATCTTTTTCTAACTGAATCGGATAAGCTTGAGAAAGGTTAGCCAGATTTATCGTTCCATTAAGGTTGGCATCCACCAACATATTTTCGGTTATATTACGAAGTTTTGCCTTTGCATTAAAAACATCCTGATCAATTTTGAACGATAATTGGTCCAAATCAACATAAGTATCTTTAGTAATTCCGGTTTCGTTTCTGACTTTGGCATCAATCACAATATTCTGAACTGTTTTTGGTAAATCGGGATATTTGAACGAAGCATTATCCGAGGCCATAGCAATATCAAATTGTGGAATTGTAGTCTCCGAAAGCAATCCTTTTACAAAACCCTTAACCGAGAAATCTCCTGTTGTAGTGATGTTTTCTAACTCTCCTGAATAAGCAGAGGGAATCAATCCTAAAAAGTTTGAGAATGAGGTCGTGGGAGTATTAAAGGTCAAATCATACTCCTGCCCTTCTTCTTTTAACTGTAAAAACCCATCAAATTCTAATGGCAATTTGTTGATTCTTGCCATATTTTCTTTAAAAGTATATTTAGAGTTTTCTAAATCTAAGCTCAAATCCGCATCTAAAATCAGATTTACATTGTTCAAGAAATTGGTTCCATCCATATCAAACGAAGCAATAGCAGTGGTATAAGTGTCTAAATCCACAACTGAATTGGTGAAATCTCCTGTTCCTTTGTGATCGATTTTATCCAAAACCATTTTCATATTCGAAGCTTGATCAAGGTAAGTGAACTTAAGGTTTTCGACTTCATAACCTTGTAACTTCATCGAGAATCCTGAATCTTCAGACGAATCATCCTCTTTGTCTTCATCGTCTTTAAGAGCAATGTCAAAATTCCCTAATCCGTCTTGGTTAAAAATTACGTTTACCTGAGCGTCTTTTATCGAGAAAAATTCCACTTCAATGGCTTCGTCAGTTGATTTAAAAAGTTCTTTAACAGACATTTTCAGGTCAATTCTATCTGAATAAACCAATGTATCTCCTTCAAAAGGTGCTTTATTAATAATGCTCAACTTTTGAATAGAAACATTTGCCATCGGAAAACTTCTGAAAAGGCTCAAATCGATTTTATCAAAATCAACTGTTGCCTCTACATTATTGTTAATGGCACGAATAACCATTTGTTGTATTTTGTCTTTGAACAAAAAAGGTGCAACCGCTAAGGTCACAATTACAACTCCCAAAATAATGGCTGTCCATTTTAAAAACTTTTTCATAACGTATTTTTGATTTTTTACAAAAGTAATGCAAAAACCAATCCAAAAAGTTTAAAGGAATTGTAAAGTTTGGAGAAATAAAAGATAAAAAACAAAGCAAAAAACTACGAAATTGAAAGGTTTTCTTGTTTTCTCTTTTTAAACTAGGGTTAGTGCTTTTTTAGACTTTCTTTAGAATTATCTAACAAACCATTTGTAGTCAACAGCAGCTTCTAATTCATCCTCCAATGTATCGTCTAAAAAATGGAAAAAATCAATTCCTGTAAGGGCTTCGACACTATCCGTTGTGATTACATAATCCTGCAGAGGTTTTCTTTTTTCTTCTTTGTGGGGAATCAGGTAAGCCAGCATTTTATATTGGCTCCCGTCATTATAAAGTACGACTTTATAAAAATAATCCGGAACGGAAACCTTCTCATTCCCGATAGTAGGTAGCGCATCAGTCAAAACTCCACCGGTTACCACATAGACTTTTCCATTTTTCCGCACAAAATTGCGAATTCGCATTTCCAAACTGTTCCAAATTCCTGTATTGAATTCATACAATTGAGGCGAAATATTTGAGGTATAAAAAGTTTCATCATACGCCTCTTTCGAAAAAGTTCGGTCGCCTGCAGGAAGCAAATGACCTCTGGTATAACCCGAATTTTTATAATTGTTCCAATGAGCCGATTCGGTACTGACTTTTGGGTCTTGGTTAAAATAAGGTCTTTTGTGTTTTCCTCCCGAAATATGTTCGGGCTTAAGCTCATACGCAACCCATTCTGCTTGTTCATGTTCTTCGGAATAAGACAGATAATAAGTAGAATGTTCTACAATTTGATGTGTGGTTGAAGTCGGTAAAAAATAAACTCCATTTGTGGTTTGCAAAACAACGTCTTCTGATTTTTGGACCTCGGAAGAAGCTGTTTCCTTATTTTGACTTTTGTCTTTGTTCATAAAGTCAAAATCGCCTTTATTTAATACAAAAAGTACAATAAATACAAGGGCAACAAAAATGAAATACTTCTTGTCTTTGGGCTTATTTTGTAGCATTAAATTTTTATTTTAGCCACAGATTAAAAGACTAATCTGTGGCTACTATTCTTATTTGCGTTTGGCTTTTTCTTGTGCGTCAACAACTGCTACAGCAGACATATTGACCATCTCTTCTACACTTGCACCTAATTGAACGATATGAACCGGTTTGTCCAATCCTAAAATAATAGGTCCTATAGATTCATTCTGATTCAATTCTTTCAGTAGTTTGTAGGTAATATTAGCCGATTCTAAATTCGGAAAAATAAGGGTATTTACTTTTTTCCCGGCTAGTTTAGAGAACGGAAACTTAGAGGCAATCATTTCGGAGTTTAGAGCAAAATCCGTTTGGATTTCTCCGTCCACAATCAAGTTCGGAAAATTTTCGTGCAAGAAAGCCACCGCCTCTCGCACTTTATTGGTACTTGGCTGATTTGACGAACCAAAATTAGAAAACGAAACCATCGCAATTACAGGCTCCATACCAAACATTTTTACCGTTTTGGCAGTCATAAGTGCAATATTTGCCAAATCCTCTGCAGTTGGATTCGGGTTGATAGCCGTATCGGAAAAGAACATCGGACCTCGCTTGGTCATCATAAGGTTTGTCGTAGCTATTTTTTCAACTCCTTGAGCTTTGTCAATCAGTTGCATAATCGGTTTTACGACCGAAGGATAACTTCTGGAATAACCAGTGATTAAAGCCTCAGCATCACCTTGGTTTATCATCATCGCTGCAAAATAATTGCGTTCACGCATCCATTTTTGAGCATCATACAAGGTCATTCCTTTGCGCTTTCTAACTTCCCAATAGGCCTGTGCATACTGTTCTCTTCGAGCATCTTCTTCTTTATCTTTCGGATCAATGATTTGAACATCACTTTCAAAGCCAATTTCTTCTTTCATGGCAGAAATTACTTCCTTGTTTCCTAGCAAAATCGGGAATCCTATTCCTTCTTCAGATACAATTTGAGCCGCTTTGAGCACGTCCATATTATCTGCTTCTGCAAAGATGATTCGCTTGGGATCAGTTTTGGCTCTGTTGGTAAGCATTCTTACCATTTTGTTGTCGTTCCCCAATCTGTCGAGCAATTCACTCTCGTATCTTGCCCAATCGGTAATCGGGTTGAGAGCCACACCAGTTTCCATTGCAGCTCTAGCAACAGCAGGCGAAACCACAGCAATCAATCTCGGGTCAAACGGCTTGGGAATAATATATTCCCTTCCAAACGAAAGTTTAGTTTCTCCGTAAGCAATATTTACTTGTTCCGGAACGGATTCTTTAGCTAGATTAGCCAAAGCAAGTACCGCTGCCATTTTCATTTCTTCGTTGATTTTAGTAGCTCTTACGTCTAAAGCTCCTCTAAAAATATACGGAAAACCAAGTACGTTATTCACCTGATTAGGATGGTCAGAACGTCCTGTTGCCATAATTACGTCTTTGCGTGTAGCAATGGCCAAATCGTATTTAATTTCCGGATTCGGATTGGCCATCGCAAAAACAATCGGATTATCTGCCATCGATAACAGCATTTCGGCCGAAAGTATATCTCCTGACGAAAGTCCGATAAAAACATCAGCTCCTTTTATAGCGTCTTCTAAAGTCGAAATCGGTTGATCGGTAGCAAATTCTAATTGCAAGGAAGAAAGTCTTTCATCTCCTTTTTTCAAAACCCCTTTGCTGTTCAGCATTAGGAAGTTCTCTTTTTTGGCTCCACAAGCAATATATAGATTAGCACAAGCGATGGCAGCCGAGCCCGCACCTGATACTACAATCTTAACTTCATCTAAATTTTTCCCTGCCAATTCGACAGCATTCAACAACGCTGCAGCCGAAATAATCGCCGTTCCGTGTTGGTCATCGTGCATTACCGGAATATTCAATTCCTCTACTAATCTCCTTTCAATTTCAAACGATTCAGGAGCTTTGATATCCTCTAGGTTTATCCCTCCGAAAGTCGGAGCGATATTTTTAACCGTTTGAATAAATTCTTCAATATTTTTTGTATCTACCTCAATATCAAACACATCAATTCCTGCGAATATTTTGAACAGAAGCCCTTTTCCTTCCATCACAGGTTTTGAAGCTTCAGGACCGATATCTCCCAATCCTAAAACAGCTGTTCCGTTTGAAATTACAGCTACCAGATTTCCTTTTGAAGTATATTTATATACGTTATTAACGTCTTTTTGAATTTCCAGACAAGGTTCTGCCACTCCCGGAGAATAAGCCAACGCTAAATCTCTTTGTGTTGCGTATTTTTTGGTTGGAACAACCTCTATCTTCCCTGGTTTGGGTTTTGCATGGTATAATAAAGCTTGTAGTCTTTTTGAATTGCTTTGCATTTGTTACGAATTTTAAGAATTTTACGAATCTATGCCAATTTTTTGAATGTATGTAAATCTATATGAATATTTCGAATTTCACGAATAAACACGTACAGAAACAGAAATACAAAGATAACTTTTTGCGGCAAAAAACAAACAGCCCTTCAAAGTTTGTGTATAACTTTAAAGAGCTGTAAATTTTATATGTTTGATAATTAGTCTCTTGAAGAAGCGAACACTCTCCAAGCCCAATATAATAAGTTTGCTAAGGCTCCAAGTGCAGCCACTAGATAAGTTCTTGCTGCCCATTTCAAGGCATCTTCTGCTCCTGCATACTCTTGTTGCGAAACCATATTTTTGTTTTTCAACCAGGCTAATGCTCTGTTACTCGCATCGTATTCAACAGGAAGTGTTACAAAACTGAAAGCCGTTGCAACAGCCATGAACAACAAACCTGCTACAGCTACGTAAAATCCGATACTTGTCGAACCATCTCCTGAAGCTACTCCCAAAATAAGTCCTCCGATAACCAGCCATTGCGACATTCCTGAAGCTACTCCGATTACAGGAACCATTTTTGAACGCATCTGTAACCAACTATAAGCTGTCGCGTGCTGAACAGCATGCCCAACTTCGTGAGCGGCAACCGCTGCTGCTGCTGCATTTCGTTGATTATAAACTGCTTCGCTCAAATTCACCGTTTTATTCATCGGATTGTAGTGGTCTGTTAATCTTCCGGGAGTAGATATAACTTTTACGTTATAAATCCCGTGGTCTGCCAACATTTTCTCTGCAATTTCAGCTCCACTCATTCCGTTGCGAAGTTGTAATTTAGAATATTTTTCGAATTTACTTTTTAATCTTGCACTTACCAGCCAGCTAAATAGAGCAATAGCTCCAATAAGAATAAAATACATTCCGTCCATTTACTTTCTTAATTTTTGTTTTTTTATGGGTTTAAAATTACTCTTTTCCTTTCAAAAATCAAGCCCTTTTATATAAATTTAACTTTGATATGAAAATTTGGCAGGTTTTGGAAGAGAGAATAAAAATAAAAACCTCTTTTCTGATAACCTCTTTAAATTTTCTTACTTTTGAAGTTTTGAACAGCATATCTCAAATGGAAATTTCGACCGTATTATTGATTTTATTAGCTTTTATAATCGCTCTAGGGCTTTCATGGTTTCAGTATTTTTATCAATCAAAAAGCCGACTCAAAGTAAATAAATTGCTTTTCTTACTTCGTTTTTTGGCTCTTTTTGGAGTGCTGCTGTTGCTTATCAATCCGAAGATTTCCAAAACAAATCACGAAATTGTAAAAACTCCGCTTGTCATTGCGATGGATAATTCTCGTTCCATTCAAGAACTTAAACAAGAAGATATTGCTTTAGCGATAAAAGAAAAAGTGCAATCCAATAATGAATTACAAGAAAAATTTGATATTCAGGTTTTCGGATTTGATTCAGAAAGTAGCTTATCAGACGAATTTGACTTCAACGGAAATCAGACTCGTATTGACAAATTAGCCAAAAACACAGCTTCTATTTACCGAAACAGAACTTTTCCGACCGTGCTTTTGTCAGACGGAAATCAGACTTTGGGAGCTGATTATCTTTACGCTTTTGCAAATGGAAATTCCGTTTATCCTGTAGTCTTGGGAGATACGATTGTTCATTTGGATTTAAAAATCAATCAACTCAATGCCAACCGATATGCTTTTCATCAAAATAAATTTCCTGTAGAAGTTTTTTTAGGTTATGAAGGCGAAAAGAACATAGAAGCAGACTTTGTAATTCGTCAAGGTGATGGTGTTTTGTTTAGAGAAAAAGTTATTTTCGACAAAAACAAAAAGTCATACACTATCAATGCTTTATTGGATGCTTCTAAAGTAGGCGTTCAAACTTATCAGGCTGTAATTTCTTCGTCTGAAAACGAAAAAAATACTTATAATAACACCAAGAATTTTGCAGTAGAAATCATTGACCAACGCACTGAAGTTGTCTTGATTTCCGAAATCAACCACCCTGATTTAGGAGCTTTAAAACGAGCGATTGAAAGCAACGAGCAAAATAATGTTTCGATAGTGACTCCCCAAAAAGTAACTTCGTTGGCTGATCTTGATGTAGTGATTTTGTACCAACCTACACCCTCATTTCAAGCTGTTTTTACGGAGATTAAAAACTCGAACAAAAACTACTTTTTGATTACCGGAAAACATACGGATTTTAATTTCATCAGTCATCAACAGGATGTTTTTGAGTATCGTCCTTCTATGCAAAAAGAAGATTATTTAGGCCATTACCAATCCGGATTTTCGAGTTTTGCACAAGAAGACATTGGTTTTGATGATTTTTCCCCTTTAGAAAACTTATACGGAAATCTCGAAATCAAACAGAATATTTCTACCCTCTTAGAAGCTAAAATCAGGAATATCAATACCGAAAAACCCTTGTTATTTTTCTCCGAAAATGATTCGCAACGAACAGCAACACTATTAGGTGAAGGTGTCTGGAAATGGAGATTGCATCACTACAGCAAAAATGAGGATTTTGAAGATTTTGATATATTCATCAACAAAATCACTCAATATTTAGCCACAGATAACAAGAGAAAATCACTTGTGGTCAATCATGAGAATTTTTACAATTCGGGAGAAAGTATCGAAATTTTGGCTCAGTATTTTAATAAGAATTACGAATTTGAAGAAAACGCACGTTTGTCGATTACGGTTAAAAACAATACGACCAACCAAACTAAATCGTATGATTTACTTAAAAATCATAATTACTACAAAGTAAATCTCGATGGATTAGAACCCGGAAAATATTCGTTTATCGTGAAAGAACTTTCTACCAATACCGCGTATAACGGAAGTTTTGAAGTAATTGATTTTGATATCGAAAAACAATATACCAATGCCGATTATCAAAAATTAGAACTCTTGGCTCAAAATACAAACGGAAAAGTGTTTTTCGAAAACCAAACTGACAATCTGATCGAAGAACTGCTCAACAACGAGAATTTTAAATCGGTTCAAAAAGAACAAACCAAAAAACTTCCTTTGATTGACTTTTGGATACTACTCGGATTGATTATTACTTTACTCGGATTAGAGTGGTTTATCAGGAAATACAATGGATTGTTATAATAATCCGTTTTTAAAAAAGCTAAAAGTATTGACAAACTTTTAACCTATTTAATTCTTATATATTCTGTATTTTTGCAAACGATATGGCTACAAAAGAAAAAATCTGGAACAAAAACTTTGTAATCGCTTGTATAGCTAACTTTTTGGTGGCTTGTTCTTTTAATCTTTTGATGCCCGTTATTCCAATTTTTTTATCCGAAGAATTAAAAGTTGAAGCTTCTCAAATCGGAATTGTTTTGTCTTCGTATGCTCTGGCACTTTTGCTAATTCGTCCGTTTTGTGGCTATTGGGTGGATGTATACAAACGTAAACCGCTGTTTTTGTTTGGACTTATCTGCTTTATTTCGATTTATGTAGGCTATTATTTTGTTGCTTTTTCGGTTCTGTATTTTGTAATCTTGCGTTTCATTCACGGATTGTTTTGGGGATTGACAACGGTTTCTTCTAATACCGTTGCTATTGATTTGATTCCCGCCTCCCGCAGAGCCGAAGGTATTGGATATTTTGGAGTAAACACCAATATAGCAATGGCAATTGCTCCTTTTTTGGCCATCAATATTTATGAAGAAAAAGGGTTTTATGCCTTGGTTAGTTGTGCTTTAATAATGGGAGTTCTCTCTGTAATAGCAGTGGCTCTTATCAAAGTTCCGAAAAGGGAAAAATTAGACCAAATCCCACCTATGTCAATGGATCGATTTATGCTTATCAAAGGAATTCCAATATTTTTCAATCAGTTATTTATTACTTTTGGTTGGGGAACTTTAGTTGCATTTGCCGCTCTTTACGGAAAAGAAACGGGAGTGTCGAATCCGGGTGTTTTCTTTTTGTTTTTGGCCTGCGGATTGATTTTATCCAGAGTAACTTCCGGAAGGTTTGTAGACAAAGGTTATATACATCAGGTAATGGCAGTGGCGCTTTTAGTAATTATCGGTGGGTTTATTTGCTTTGCACTATTTCATTCAGTTGTAGCTTTTTGTCTCTCTGCTTTCTTGGTGGGCTTGGGTTACGGAACCCTCTTCCCTGCCCTACAAACCATTTATATCAGCATGGCTCCGAGCTCAAAAAGAGGAACTGCCAACTCTACGTACCTCACTGGTTTTGACCTCGGAATCGGAATCGGAATGATGGTAGGAGCTTATATTGCAGATGTGTATGGTTTTTCTGCAATGTATCTCATAACAGCAAGCTCTGTTTTTATAGGCCTACTAATTTATTGGTATAATTCCAGAAATGTTTTTGAGAAAAACCGAATTCACTAAACTTTTTTCATATTGTTTAAGCATTGTTATTGCCATTAAAAAGCAGTACCTTTGCACCTCTTAAAAATTTTAAAGGACACACATAATGTTATCAGTATCAAATCTATCGGTTCAGTTTGGAAAACGCATTCTTTTTGACGAAGTAAATACCGTTTTTACCCAAGGAAACTGCTACGGAATTATCGGAGCTAACGGAGCTGGAAAATCTA
>Ga0209075_1004464_pt1 | contig 11204 bp, 7 predicted proteins | sample Stecom2011_FD_187523 | JGI IMG/M metagenome (GOLD analysis project Ga0209075, IMG submission 187523) | Agricultural soil microbial communities from Utah to study Nitrogen management - Steer compost 2011 (SPAdes) (version 2) | ecosystem: Environmental > Terrestrial > Soil > Agricultural land...
ATCCTTCGAACATAACACCGGCTCCTTGGCCTATCGATGCATCACCTACCAAAAGGGTTGTGAGCATCATAATAGTGGGGATCACAATTTCATTGGCGGGGATGGCTACCACGTAAGCCAGTAAGATAACACCATTGAGCCCGATCAGGATGCCCAAAGGGTCGAGCCCATTGATAAGCCAGACTGCAACGCTCTGATCGGCAATGTTAATATTGGAGATCAGCCAAATTACGGCTCCTGCCGGGATTGCAAACATAACCGCGCGTCCCAAGATAATGAGCGTCCGGTCGATAAACGACGTGTACAATGTTTGCAAGATGTTGGGAGTCCGATACGGGGGCAGCTCCAGCACGAAAAAAGAGGCTTCGCCTTTAAGGAGTGTGCGAGATAATAACCACGAAGAGAAAAAAGTAAAAAGAATCCCCAGCAACACGACTCCTACCACGGCGAGCATCGATACGGTCGCGCTCATGGTAGACGGGGCCAACACGCCCAGAAAAATCGTGGCCATGATAATTAAAGTGGGCCATCGCCCGTTGCAAACAGAGAAGTTATTGGTGATGATGGCGATTAATTTTTCGCGGGGACTGCTGATTATACGTGTAGCGACCACCCCTGCTGCATTGCATCCAAATCCCATTGTCATGGTGAGTGCTTGTTTGCCATGGGCTCCCGACTTTTTCAAGAGATGGTCGAGGTTGAATGCCACGCGCGGGAGGTAGCCGAAATCTTCGAGCAACGTGAATAATGGGAAAAAAATGGCCATTGGAGGCAGCATGACCGATACCACCCACGCCGTGGCAAGGTAAATGCCGTCGATGAATAACCCGCTTATCCACCAGGGCAATCCTATGCTTATCGCGCCACTCTTCAAGTGTGGGTGTAGGAAGTCTACTAGAAATCCCGATAGCAACTGCGACGGGTAATTGGCACCGGTGATCGTGATCCAGAGCACTATGCCAAGCAAGGCTAACATAATTGGGAACCCCCAAAAACGATGTGTCACGATGTTGTCTATGGCCCGGTCCAGGCGGAATGCCCGTGAGGAGTTGCCTGACTGCACGCTATTCTTCACGACCTTTTCGGCTTTTTTATAGATCGCTTCCAGTATATCGGCATGAAGATGATGTCGCAACTGTTCTTGTGCTGCTTCGGCCATTTTTAAAATTTCGTCCAGATCAGCACCTTTAATTTTTGAGGAGAGTGTGCCCGTTTGCAAGGCGTTAGTAACACTCGCATCGTTATCAATCAGTCGCATAGCCAACCAGAAGGTGTTAGGGAGGGAGGGGTCGAGTTTTAATAATGCCGATGAGATTCGTTTGATCGTTTTTTCTGTCTTTTCATTTATACCCGATAGGGCCTGTTTCTTGGGAGATATTCTACCCGAAGCAACAAGATGTATCATCTCCACCAGCTCGTTTAATCCCTCTTTTGCCCGTGCATTGGTAGCTACCACGGGAATACCTAACTCTTTGGTTAGTGCTCGTGTATCCACGGTAATGGCGTGTTTACGTGCTTCGTCTACAAGGTTGAGGCATAGCACCGCTTTGCCCGTAATTTCAAGTAATTGGAATACCAAACCCAGGTTACGCTCGAGGCGGGTAGCATCTACCACGATAACGGTTACATCCGGTTTGCCAAATAAGACGAAATCACGTGCCACCTCTTCGTCCTCCGACGTGGAGAGCAACGAGTAGGTGCCGGGCAGGTCGATGAGCCCGAATTTTTTATCGTTGTATGAAAAACTGCCTTCGGCACGAGTTACCGTTTTTCCCGGCCAATTGCCCGTGTGTTGCTTCAAGCCGGTAAGCGCGTTGAAAACTGTACTTTTACCGGTATTCGGGTTTCCGGCCAATGCTACCACGTAGTCTTTTGGTCCAAATCCGTTTCCTAAACGCCTCAGTTGAGCACGTGGCTTTAAACTGCATGTGTCGCATCGGTTATTCATTTTTTATTCTACCTTTTCTTTTAAATCTACTCGAATCTGTTTCGCATCTTGCTGACGCAACGAGATAAGTGTTTGGTGTATCGTGTAGGCAATCGGATCATTGAAAGGGCTGATGAGCCGCGGTGTTATCTCGGCACCCGGCACGAAACCTAAATCCAGTAAACGTTGCTTGATCACCGGGTCACAGTCGGGTTTGATCTCTTTAATAATAGCCGTTTCTCCTTTTTTTATATCCGTTAAATCCATTCTTTATCACGAGTTTTTGTATCCTCAAAAATAAATGTTCGACAAATCTAACAAAAATATTAGAAATAGCTACTTTGTTTCACCTGTTTTTTGTGAATAAGTTCCTTAATCCCTAAATATTATCGTGATATCCTGATTTTTGGGGGAGTGAGAGGTAAAATTTAACGGATCAAATGTGGGATGTGAAAATAATGGGTACAATGCGTCTGTTTCCAACTGGTTCATTATAAGTCGGGAATAGACGCATTGTTAGTTGGGTAGCGTTTTAAGGGTACTAAGTTGATCTTTTCGTGAGAATTGGTCTTATTTTCCTGTGGAATCGTTGTCTTTTTGAGTGGGTTTCAGCATGATCCCCAATTCGTCGAGTTGTTCCTTTTCCACGCTGGAGGGTGCGTCGATCATCACGTCGCGGCCGGCGGTGTTCTTGGGGAAAGCAATCGTGTCGCGAATGCTATCCAGTCCCGCGAAGATTGAAACAAACCGATCCAATCCGAACGCGATTCCCCCGTGCGGTGGGGCCCCGTACTGGAAGGCGTTCATCAAGAAACCGAACTGTTCCCGTGCTTTCTCTTCGGTGAAGCCTAAGACGGAAAACATTTTTTCCTGCAGCTTGCTATCGTGGATACGGATGGAGCCGCCCCCGATCTCCGCGCCGTTGATCACCAAGTCGTAGGCGTTCGCGCGCACGGCACCGGGATCGGTGTCGAGCAAGGGGATATCCTCTGCTTTGGGTGAAGTGAAGGGGTGGTGTTTGGCGAAAAAGCGGTTCAGCTCTTCGTCCTTCTCTAACAATGGAAAATCGACCACCCAAAGGCACTGGAAATTGTTTTTATCTCTCAAACCCAAACGGGTCCCCATTTCTAATCGCAATTCAGACAGTTGCTTCTGTGTTTTGTCGGTTTCGCCGGCGAGCACCAAGATCAGGTCGCCTGGTGCGGCACCGCACCGTTCGGCCCATTTTTTGAGGTCCTCCTCGCTATAAAACTTGTCGACGGACGATTTGAGCGTTCTGTCCTCGTTGTACCGCAAGTAAATCATCCCTTTCGCTCCAATTTGGGGGCGCTTTACAAACTCGGTTAGCTCATCCACCTGCCTGCGGGTATAGGATGCACAGCCAGGTGCGCAGATGGCCCCCACGTACTCGGCCGAATCGAACACCATAAAGTCACGCCCCTCCGTGAGATCTTTGATTTCGACGAAGGTCATACCGAAGCGGGTGTCGGGCTTGTCCGATCCGTACAGCCGCATCGCGTCGGCATAGCTTAGGCGCGGGAAGTCGACGAGGTCGATTCCCTTCAGCTTCTTGAAAAGATGCTTGGTCAATCCCTCGAAGGTGTTTAGCACATCCTCCTGATCCACGAACGACATCTCGCAGTCGATCTGTGTGAACTCCGGTTGGCGGTCGGCCCTCAGGTCCTCGTCCCGGAAACATTTCACGATTTGGAAGTAACGATCGAACCCCGATACCATCAACAGCTGCTTAAAAAGCTGGGGCGATTGCGGTAACGCGTAAAATTCGCCTTGGTTCATGCGCGAGGGAACGATAAAATCACGTGCTCCTTCGGGAGTAGAGCCGATGAGTACCGGAGTTTCTACTTCCAGGAAGTTCCTTTCGTCGAGGTAGCGTCGTGTCTCGAAAGCCATCTTATGTCGTAGCTCCAGATTCTCGCGCACCACTTGGCGACGAAGGTCCAAATACCTGTATTTCATTCGAAGCTCATCTCCGCCGTCGGTTTCCGTCTCGATGGTGAACGGGGGTGTCTTGGAGGCGTTTAGCACCGTGAGTTTGTCTGCAATGATTTCAATCTCTCCCGTAGGTATGTGCGTGTTCTTGCTGCTTCGCTCTTTGGCGGTGCCCGTGACTTGAACCACCCACTCACGGCCCAGCTTGTTGGCCTGTTCGCAGAGGTCGTGATTCACCTCTTGGTTAAATGATAATTGAGTGATGCCGTATCGATCACGCAGATCGATAAAGGTCATCCCCCCCATTTTGCGAATTTTGGATACCCAACCGCTTAATGTTACCACGGTGTTCACGTCCGACAGGCGAAGTTCGCCGCATGTTTTGCTTCTGTACATAAGAGATTTCTATCGATTAATTCCGCTCAACAAAGTGAACGAAGATGGCCTAGCCTCGTTTTATTCTATAATTCAAGTACAAAAGTACGAATTTATCGCGTGAATTGAATGATGTTCGTTAAAAATAGGCTTTTCGTTATGGTAAACAATCGACATCCACCGTCAGCGTTAAAGTTTAAACCTGGGAATTTTCATCAATTCACCATCTTTCAGGGCAGATTGATGCGCTACGATTCCACCCACGGTCATGTTGAGCGACATGGCAACATCCACGAGAGGCGTGCGGTCTTCTAGGATCGCCCGTACAAATTCTTCGGTTAGATGCCCGTGCGACCCTCCATGTCCCCCGGCTTTTACTCCCGGTGGGAGAGGGGGGCGGCTCGTATCGGGGAGTTGATCGTCAACTCCTTCATATTTATCGTAGTAGGAACCCTTCGTGCCGCGTACTCTTCCTGTTTCTGAACCATACCCGTGCCCCATCGTATCGGAGCTTCTACCCATCCTTGCGCTTCCCCCCTCGCTGGTGCGATATAGTGATATTTGAGTAGAAAAAGGATTTTTATAAATGTTGTTTTCAGGTTGATATCTTTCCATAGCACTGGTAATGCCCATGCAAGATACCTCCGCGAAGGTACCGTTAGTAACCCCTATGTAATAGGCATCGGAATGTGTTGGATACCATTGCGGTGGCATCCCGTGACGCCAATTCTTGAAGGAGTCGATCCCTTTTTCAGAATAGTGCCAGTATTCTCCCTCGGCATAAGATATTCTACCGAAACACCCCGCGTTAAACAGTTGACGCATGGCATACAGATTTTCTCGAAACATGGATGTCTCGAACATCATGTATTTTAGGCCGGTTCGTTTCACTGTTTCGAACAACCTGTACGCGTCTTCCACGGAGCCAAATACCGCCGGTACCGCGCAGGCAACATGCTTGCCATGATTTAGCGCATCGATGCTATGCTGAGCGTGGCTCGGTGCATCGGTGGCTATAAACACGGCCTCGATGGTGTTGTCTTTGATCAACTCCTCGAGCGATGGGTAGGTTTTGTTGCAGCGTGTTACCCGGGCCAGTTCCGCGCAACGCTCCGGGATTAGGTCGCTCACGGCAGCCACTTCAACATTGGGATGGTCTTGAAAACTAAAATCGGCGGCAAAACGGCAAACGCCATAGCCAATTAAGCCTACTCGAACCTTTCGATCCGAAACTGGCGTCCATATCTTTTCGTAAGAGGGTGTGGTGCCGGTATCTTCGAATCCCTGAATGTTAGGCCTTGATGGTGGCGTTTGATTTCTGCTATAAACATGAGGAGTTCCCAGAATACTGGCACCCGTGCTTATTCCTGCGATTTTAAGGAAGTCACGACGGTTAAATAACTGATTTTGCTTTTCGTTTTTCATCTTATTTTCTTCGTTTTTCTCGTGTTTGGCATACGGTTTCTTTTCTTCTAAGCAAATTTTGTAAGCATATCTTTTCGAAAGTGATGTATAGAACTGCTTTTACAAAAATAGGCAAATTGCTGTATAAATTGCAATAATTGAAGCGTGAAGTATTTAAAATGATCTGTTTACAAGCACGTTCTTCACGGTTTGTTAAAATTCAAGGGGAAAGTTTTGAGATTGTCCGAAATTAGTTGTATTTTTGCATCCACTTTTCAAAATCACTCTTGAAAGCCGTGAGACCTACATCAGGAGCAGGGGTACAAGTGTTTTTTGAAAGTTATGGAAAAAATTTTCGGGGTGTAGCACAGTCCGGTTAGTGTACCTGCTTTGGGAGCAGGGGGTCGCGAGTTCGAATCCCGCCACCCCGACGAAATTTTAAAAGCACTTATCAGTATTTTCTGGTTGGTGCTTTTTTCTTACCCGGCGATTTTATTTAATATTCACCTCTTTTATATGGTTGTCAGCCCAGCGTTTGACCTGAACGGGTACATCGGAGCATAAGTAATCGCAACCCAACGCCACGCCCAACCGAAAGTCCTCAATGCTTCTGCCCGGCCAACAGCTCACCAAAACACCGGCTTCTTGCGCCTGTTTTACGCTTGCCCGGCTGGTTCCATCCAAGTTGCACCCCAATCTGTTTAGGCCCAACTCCAACGTTTCACGGACGGTTTCCTCCGAACAGGGTTTTGAAGTGATGAAAAGCATATCGGCATCGGGGTAGGTTTCCTTTATGTAACGAAGGGGGCGTTTGTCGAAAGAGGTGAAAAGATAAGTTGATGAAGCAGGTTTCTTCGGCATGACCATACCATACAATTGATCGCAGTATTGCTCGAGTTTTTCTTGTGGATAGTGCTTTTCGTTGGTTTTCATCTCCAGCTCGAGATAGATGCCAGGTTTGTCCGCGAAGTAGTCAAGCAGCTCCCCTAAAAACAGAATGGGATTGCCCTTCTTTGTTGTTATAGCCTTGAGTTCTGAAGAGGTTAACTCCTCAATGGATCCCTGTTGCCCAGTCATCCTTTCTAGGGATGCGTCGTGAAAAATAACCAGTTCGCCGTCTTTGGATAATCGCACGTCGGTCTCGAATCCTCGCAGCCCTTCGTTGTAGCTGCTTTCAAAGGCAGATAGGGTGTTTTCGTCAAATTCATAGGCACCCCCTCTGTGCGCGAATAGTTGAACGGTTTTTGTTTGGCTTGCAGCAGTCTCAGGAAAGAAAAATAAGGAGCTTGCTGCCATGCAATAGAAGCAAATTAAGTTTTTTAGTGAATAGGTCATAATTTAAATATTTAAGTTTCCCACCTTTTTCTAAATACAAAGCTACAATTATTAGTTCGATGGGCAAACTCAGGTTTACCCTCGTACTTCTATAGAAAAAAGTTTTATCGGACAACAGTGTTTGAGAATAGAGATCACCCGGCAAGTGGGTTGACTTAGTGCTCTTTCAGTACCTCCGCGAAGTCTTCTAGGTTTTCATCCACGTAGTGGGCAATAATGGCGATCTCCTCCTCTTCGATATAGAAGAATTTTTCTTCTAGCTCATCGAATTGCTCGAATTTCTCGTACATGGCCATGAACTCCTCCTCGGTGGCATCCTTTTCTAACTCTTCGCTATGCGCGTCATAGATCTCTTTGCCCTTGTAGAGGATTTTGGATAAACCTTTCGCGCCCATAAGTCGTAAAGCCTTGGCCACGGGGTTGTTGAATATGTAGCCGCCATACCCGTTCTGGATCAATTGCACGAAACCACCCACGTTAATCTCTTCCGTGAAGAACCGTAACGCGAGCAAGGTGTGTTGATACCCGTTAAGCCGGTCCATGTTGTCGGCCGTGATATCTCCACCCAGTACTTCGAGGTAGGCATCGGTAAACAGCTTGAGGAACTCGTCCATCCCCTTTTCAGCGGCTTCCACGATCTTTTTTTCTTGAATTTGTATCATCCGGTTCTCGTGTTTGTGAGATTTATTTCTATTGTTGTTTGAAATTAGTACAAATATAATATCTAAGAAACGATTTTGTCCAATCTTCTCTGCACAACCTGTGAGAAATTGCTCTTAAACATCGCGAATAGCGGGTTATTTCATACGACCATGCGGTTTTCAAAAGAAAATCATGTAAATTTGCGAGAAATAACCCTAATAATAACAATCATAAAAATGTTAGTAAAACCTTTCAGAGGCGTTCGACCGCCAAAAAAATTCGTGAAAGAAGTGGCTTCGCGCCCCTATGATGTGTTGAATTCCGAAGAAGCACGAAAAGAAGCCGAAGGGAACGAGAAATCACTTTACCGTATAATTAAGCCCGAGATCGATTTTCCATCGGGAAAAGATGAGCATGACCCGGATGTGTACGAGAAAGCCGTTGAAAATTTCAAGATATTTCAAGATAGAGGCTGGTTGGTACAAGACGATAAAGAGATGTACTACGTGTACGCGCAAACCATGAATAATAAAACGCAGTATGGCTGGGTCGTGGGTGCTCACGTGGAAGACTATATGACCGGGAAAATAAAAAAGCACGAACTTACTCGTCGAGATAAAGAAGAGGATCGGATGAAGCACGTGCGTGTCACGGATGCCAATATCGAACCCGTGTTTTTCGCGTATCCATACAACAGCGAGTTAGATCAAGTAGCAAAAGCTGTCACCACAGGGCAACCGGAATATGATTTTGTTGCTGACGATGGTGTGGGGCATCGTTTCTGGCTGGTATCGAATGACGAAGATATCCAACGTGTAACCGATGCATTCGCCTCTATGCCGGAAATGTATATCGCGGATGGGCATCATCGTTCTGCTGCCGCCGCGTTGGTGGGTGCAGAAAAAGCCAGCAATAACCCTAACCATACCGGGAATGAGGAATATAACTATTTTATGGCAGTATGTTTTCCCGATAATCAACTAACAATTATTGATTATAACCGAGTGGTAAAAGACCTCAATGGATTAACTTCGGAGGAGTTTATTCAAAAACTGGAACATCATTTCGTGGTGGAACCTTCCGGCTCGGAAATCCAAAGGCCGCGTAACTTGCATAGTTTTTCTATTTACCTCGATGGGCGTTCATTTAGCGTGACGGCAAAGCCGGGTACGTTCGATGATAATGACCCAATTGGACAACTCGACGTGACCATCGTATCGAATCTTATCTTAGACGAGATATTGGGTATTAAAGATCTTCGTAGTGATACTCGGGTCGACTTCGTGGGAGGGATCCGCGGGCTGAACGAACTCAAAGAGCGAGTAGATAGCGGTGAGATGGCTTTGGCGATCGCTCTCTATCCCGTTTCGATGAAGCAGCTGATGGAAATTGCGGATACAGGGAATATCATGCCCCCGAAAACAACTTGGTTTGAACCAAAACTTCGTTCGGGATTGGTGATACATAAACTAAAATAAGCGTATTCGTTTTATTTTTATTGCAACGCGGGTTTTTTGTATTAAATTTGCCGTAAATGGGCTGTTTTAGTAACAATTTAAAAGTAGATGTATGGCACATCATGATTTAGATGAACTGGACGAGAAAATATTGAGAGCTATCGTCGAAAATGCGCGCACTCCTTTCTTGGAAATAGCGCGTGAGTGTAATGTTTCGGGTGCAGCCATTCATCAGCGTGTGCAGAAACTGACCAACCTTGGGGTAATTAAAGGCTCTGAATTCCTCGTGGATGCCGAAAAGTTGGGTTATGAAACGTGTGCCTTCGTTGGCCTCTTTCTGACATCGCCCTCGACTTTCGACCACGTGGTGCAAGAGCTGGAAAAAATCCCCGAGGTGGTGGAATGTTATTATACTACCGGGCAATACGATTTGCTAATAAAGGTGTTCGCGAAAAACAATAAAGACCTGCTGCGAATCATTCATAACGAGTTGCAACCTCTTGGTTTGGCTAGAACGGAAACGTTGATATCGTTCAAGGATGCTTTCCGTAAAAAGTTTCCCATCAATTTTATCTCCCCCTATCCAGGCGAATAGTGTTGTCAGGTTAATGCTTGTAAACCATAAAGAAGGGACAAGATGAAAAAGAATACTATAATTGCGCTCACATGGCTCGTTTTTTGGTCGACCCTGAGCGTCACGAAAACCGAAGCACGTACCCACACCGATCCGGTGGACTACGTGAATATCCTCATGGGTACCCAATCGGAATTTGAACTCTCGAACGGGAATACCTACCCGGCAATAGCGGTGCCTTGGGGGATGAACTTCTGGACACCACAAACACGGAAGATCGGGGACGGGTGGCAGTACGCGTATACCGACTATAAAATCAATGGCTTTAAACAAACGCACCAGCCCAGCCCCTGGATGAACGATTATGGCCAATTCTCGATCTTTCCCATGGTGAATAAAATGGAGTTCGACCAAGAAAAACGGGCCAGCTGGTTCTCACACAAGGCAGAAATCGCGAAGCCTTATTACTACAGCGTGTATTTGGCGGACTATGATATGACTGCGGAGATCACGCCCACCGAGCGGGCGGCTATCTTCCGGTTCACTTTCCCCGAGGCGGACAGTGCTTTCGTGCTGGTGGACGCGTTTAACCGAGGCTCGGCAGTAGAAATACTTCCCGATCAGAATGCTATCATCGGATATACCACCCGCAACAGTGGTGGTGTACCCGAAAACTTCAAGAATTACTTCGTGGTGGTGTTCGACAAGCCTTTTCAATTTACACGAACCGTCGCTGATAGCGCGTTAACGAAAGCCAATAAAGCCGAGGCAAACCATACCGGCGCGTTTATCGGGTTCTCCACCCAGCGAGGCGAGAAGGTGATCGCGAAAGTGGCCTCCTCGTTCATTAGTCACGAACAAGCTTGGCTAAACCTGAAAGAGGTGGAAGAAAAAGAGTTCGACACCGTGAAGCAGGAAGGTCGTGACGCGTGGAACGAGGTACTGGGTAAGATTGAAGTGGAAGGAGGCAATCTCGATCAGAAACGGACGTTTTACTCCACCCTTTATCGCTCTACTCTCTTTCCTCGCAAGTTTCATGAAATCGACGCGAACGGGAACGTCATGCACTATAGCCCCTACAACGGGGAGGTGCTCCCGGGATACATGTATACCGATACCGGTTTCTGGGATACTTTCCGCGCGTTATTCCCCTTGTTGAACTTGGTTTACCCGTCAATGAACGTGGAGATGCAGGAGGGGTTGGTGAACACCTACAAAGAGAGCGGTTTCCTGCCGGAGTGGGCCAGCCCGGGGCACCGCGGGATCATGATTGGTAATAACTCCGCGTCGGTGGTGGCGGACGCGTATCTAAAAGGGCTCCGTGGGTATGATATCGAAACGCTTTACGAGGGGATGTTGCACGGCACCGAGAACGTTCATCCGAGTGTCTCTTCCACGGGGCGGCTGGGACACGAGTACTACAACGCGTTGGGATACGTCCCGTACGACGTGGGTATCCACGAGAACGCGGCCCGAACGCTGGAGTACGCGTATGCCGACTGGACAATTTACAAACTCGCGAAAGCATTAAACCGTCCCC
>Ga0209075_1004465_pt1 | contig 11204 bp, 9 predicted proteins | sample Stecom2011_FD_187523 | JGI IMG/M metagenome (GOLD analysis project Ga0209075, IMG submission 187523) | Agricultural soil microbial communities from Utah to study Nitrogen management - Steer compost 2011 (SPAdes) (version 2) | ecosystem: Environmental > Terrestrial > Soil > Agricultural land...
AACCCATAGAACCCAAATCGATGAATACCAGAAGAAAATTCATGGCCCTTGCCCTTGGTTTGGGACTTGGAGTGTTTTTACCCAAAAAATTAACCGCAGCTAAACCTGCCAAACCTATGCTAGTACATCAAGTTTTTTTCTGGCTGAAAAAGCCCAACAAAGACCTCAAAGCCGTAATGAAAGGCTGCAAAGAAATCGGAAAACTTAAATCCGCCCACAGTTATCAAGTCGGTGTCCCTGCCGCCACGGTAAAGCGGGATGTTATTGATGACAGTTATCACATTGCTTTGGTGGTCAACTTTAAAAGTATCGCCGACCATGATCTTTATCAGGAAGACCCCATCCATCTTGAATTTATAGCAGAACACAAGGATAAATGGGAAAAGGTGCAGATATACGATTTCGAGGTCGAATAAATCTTGAAATGAAAAGAGGAGCCTCTACTACAGGCTCCTCTTTTTTACTCCATCAACCAAGCGGGCTTAGTAGTTCTTATGTCTGCTTTAAGCTCGTTGAGAAGACTATAGATACCAAAATAGGTCCGGTTGACGTAAAGGCCGTGCCTTGATCCCCTGGCTTGGCGGGAATTTTTGAACATTTTATCGTTGGCAAAACCCTCAGCCAGCTCAAAGATTTCCCTAAAAAAGGCATCGTCCGCAAAGTCAAACCTCTCCGTATGGAAGGGCCTGCCTACGAGATAAACCATTTTCTTAAACACCTGTTTAAAATATTCCTTTTCCACCGGACTGTCTTTATCGCTGATGAATTCCAAATTATAGAACACAGCATCCAGTTCTTCCTCATTCATTATTAGGTCCCTTTTGATCAGCGAAAAATATCCCTTATAAAAGTCTTCGGGTATTACTTTTACGCAGCCAAAATCAATCACACCTAAGCGGGTATCCGATTGAACGATGAAATTTCCGGGATGCGGGTCCGCATGCACCTGCCTCAAATGGTGAACCTGGTGATGGTAAAAGTCCCACAGGGCCTGTCCAATTCTGTTCTTCTGCTCTTGGGAAGGACCAGTTTGCAGCCATTCTTTCAGATGAAGCCCGTCTATCCAATCCATTGTGATAATCCTGTCGCCGCTCCATTCTTTATAATATTTCGGGAAGACAAGATCTTCGAGATGGGCGCAGGCATTTGATATGTATTGGGAACGCTCCACCTCCAGCACATAATCGGTCTCTTCGAGGAGCTTTCCTTCTACTTCCTCCATGTAATGATCCAGCTCCTTTTCATTCATATTCAACAATCTAACGGCAAAAGGCCTCACCAGCTTAAGATCGGAACTTACCGAATCTGCCACTCCGGGATATTGGACTTTAACGGCAAGTTTTTTGCCCTCAAGGGTGGCTTGATGCACCTGCCCGATGGATGCCGCATTCACGGCAGATTTGGTGAAAGTGTCAAATATCTGCTCTGGAAGCTTTGCGAATTGCTTTTGAAAGGTCTTTACTACTAAGGGATAAGATAGGGGTGGAGCTGTATATTGCGCCAACGAAAACTTGTCCTGATAAGCTTGTGGCAAAAGGTTTTTGTCCATTGACATCATCTGGGCCACCTTCAATGCAGAACCTTTTAGTTGACTTAAGGATTGATAAATATCGTGGGCATTATTGGCATGGAGCTCTTGTCTATCCAATGACGGATCACCTATTTTTTTTGCATAATGCTTGATATAGTTCCCTCCTACCTTTGCTCCCGTGCTGAGGAATTTCGCTGCACGTCTTACCTTTGACACCGGAATACTCTCCTGCTCTTTATCTCTATCTGGCATATACAATTATTTATTTTGGTACAGAAACTTGGCAAAATCGGCAAGGGTGTCCAAGGCACTTTTCCCCATCAGATCAAAGGCCAGATGTACCGATTTTTCGATCGCTTCATCCGTTTTTTCAAAGGACACGGAGGAATCCCTAAGCCAAAACTGAAATATAAACCAAAGCTGAAGCCACAGACTTTCCTCATACTTTTGGGAAATAAAGGGTCGATCGGCAACTTCTCCGGTCGTCTTGCCTTCCTGTAAAATGGGGGTCACAAATTCCTTAAATTTGTTCTTAAACTCTCTAGCCTCAGGAGCGGGTAATTTTGAGAAAGTCCGCCCATTATCATAAAGTACCAATAGATAAGATCGATTCTTCTTTAACTGCTCGACCCAAGTGAAAAAGAAGGCCAACAGCTTTTCCCTTGCGGAATACTCCACATAAATTTCCTGCGCATGAAGGTCTTCCAAGGTGTTGTCGAAGATGTCGAGCCATACTGCAGATTGTAAAGCAGTAAATGAGTTATAATAGCTATAAAACTCTTCCTCTTTTATCTTTAAGCTTTTGGCAAATTTGAAAATTGAAGCAGGAAGCTGTCCATTCTCCAGCACAAACTGTTTAAAACCAGAAAGAATCCTTGCCCTTTTGTCCGTAACTACCTCGCTTGGTGTGCTGTCGTTTTCCATGAAATCTATTTGATTACTATACCTTAACTGAAAAATAGCCTGGATGGTTTAGTTGTAAAAATAATTAGTCGGAATTCCCTGTTGACAGATAAGCAGGACAAAAAAAAACCTGGATTCTTGTTCCAGGTTTATAGTAGAAGGGCGAGCTTATTACTCGGAAACCCTCTCTATCACAAGGTTATGGTTGGTATAGATACAGATATCGGCAGCGATGCCCAGACTTTCTCTAACCATTTCCTCGGCAGACAATTGAGAGGCAAACTTCTTTAATGCCCTGGCTGCGGATTGGGCGTACATGCTCCCTGAGCCAATCGTCGCAATGTGCTCATCAGGCTCGATGACATCGCCTGTACCAGAGATGATCAAAATCTCATCCTTATCGGCAACGATCATCATGGCTTCCAGTTTACTGAGCATCCGGTCGGTCCTCCACTCCTTTGCAAGTTCCACGGCTGCTCTTTTCATATTATTGCCATAAGCTCCGAGCTTTTCTTCAAACTTTTCCAATAGCGTAAAAGCATCTGCGGTAGAGCCTGCAAAGCCGGTAACTATTTTACCTCCTTGAAGTCTTCTTATCTTGTTCACACTGCTTTTGGCAATGGTGTTGCCCATGGTTGCTTGTCCATCAGCTCCTATCACTACTTGTCCATTGTGCTTGATTGCTACAACGGTGGTCGATTTTATTTTTTCCATAACAAATTGATATTCTTCGGGTGAGTCAAAAACCATACAAAAACAAAAAGTCCCATTAAATAGGACTTTTTGGCAGTTGAATGTATTTGTATTAGATCAAGATCCTGACTGGATCTTCCAATAAGCTCTTGAATGTCTTCAGGAACGCAGAACCAACCGCTCCATCCACCACCCGGTGGTCACATGACAGGGTAACTTTCATTACATTTCCAACCTTCATCTGTCCGTCTTTCACAAGCACGGTTTCTTTGATCCCGCCTACGGCCATTATACAGGCATCAGGTGGATTGATAATGGCAGTGAACTCATCGATACCAAACATGCCCAAATTGGATACGGTGAAGGTATTGCCCTCCCAATCCTTTGGTTGTAGTTCTTTATTCTTAGCTTTTCCACCCAAGGATTTGGCTTCTTGGGAGATTTGTGACAGCGACTTGTTATCTGCAAATCTGATCACAGGCACCAACAATCCCTCTTCTACCGCTACCGCCATGCCAATGTGGATATGGTCATTGTACCTGATCTTATCCCCTAGCCACGAGGCGTTAACTTTTGGATTTTGGCGAAGGGCCGCCGCGGCAGCTTTAATTACCATATCATTGAAGGAAATCTTAACAGGGGCGATTTCGTTCATGCTATTGCGCGCTTCGATGGCCTTATCCATGATGATTTCCATGGTTAGATAAAAATGCGGCGCACTGAACTTGCTTTCTCCCAACCTTTTGGCGATAACTTTACGCATTTGGGAGACTTTCTCTTCCCTAAAGGACTCTTGACCAACGGCAACGCTTCCTTGTTCAGAAACTTGAGCAGCAGGAGCTTTCACAGAAGATGGGTCAAAATTCTCGACATCCCGCTTGATAATCCTTCCGCTGTCACCAGATCCTTTAACCAAAGAAATATCCACGCCCTTCTCCTCGGCAAGCTTCTTCGCCAAAGGAGAGGCTTTTACCCTGCCGTTATCCGTATTACCAGCGCTCCTTGCACTGTCTTGGGTAACTTCTTCCTTCTTCTGAGAACTCTCTGGACTGTCCGCTGGCTTTTTCTCTTCTTGAGGCTGTGCCGTAGCCGTGGCTTCTGAAGATTTGCCTTTATGAGCGTTCAGCAGCGTCTGATAATCGGCATCCTTCTCTCCTATGACGGCGATTATTCCGTCGATTTCCACGGAGTCGCCTTCATTCACTCCGATGTGCAATAGGATTCCATCTTCATAGGATTCAAGCTCCATGGTGGCTTTATCAGTTTCCACTTCCGCCAGAATATCCCCTGATTTGATTTCATCCCCTACTTTTTTCAGCCATGCTGAAATAGTGCCTTCTTGCATGGTATCACTCATTTTAGGCATCGTGATAAGGGTGGCTTTAATGCCTGATGTATCTATCTCTTTAGAAGAATCGCCCTCGTCTTTCGAAGGTTCTTCTGTTTTAGACTCTTTGGTCGCTTGGTCAGCTTCTTGGCTTTCTGAAGAGGCGGTATCTCCCGCATCGCTGCCACCCCCTTGGTTAATTTCCTTGAGGAGGTTGTCTATATTCTCGCCCTTTTCTCCCACAACAGCAATTACACCGTTTACCGGAACCGCGTCTTTCTCCTGCACGCCAATATAGAGCAGTACGCCTTCTTCATAGGATTCCAGTTCCATAGTTGCCTTGTCGGTCTCTACTTCTGCAAGGATGTCCCCGGCTTTTACTTCATCTCCTACTTTCTTTAACCAAGCTGCGATCACCCCTTCTTCCATGGTGTCGCTCATTTTGGGCATTCGTATTATTTCGGCCATAGTTATTTTTCTTATTCTTATATAGCATCAAAAAAATAATCTACCATTTTACTACCTGGATTGATACTCGTTGTGCAGGCAATAAATCGTAGCTTATCTTAATTCACATAGCGCATTAAGCCCTATATTTTAGTCTCATTGCAAATATACATCAATTTGCCATTTTTGGAAGTACCCATTAAGTCTTTTCAAAATAGCAAATTTGGAATCCGTTGAAATCGAAGTGAATATAGCTGGATGACTTCAATTCTCATTTCGTTAAGTCCGTTAAGAATGCTATCTTTATCCTACTTTCCTGATGTATTTAAGAATGGCAACAATTTACACCCTCGATTTAGTTTTTTTAGAAGAACAGCAAACTATTGCTTCATTTTTAATTGAAACCGGGGAAGGCCCAATTTTGATCGAAACGGGGCCTGAGAGCACTTGGCCGCAACTTCAAGAAGGGATAAATCAACTGGGCTATCAGATAGGCGATATAAAACATGTTTTGCTTACCCACATCCACTTTGACCATGCCGGTGCGGCCTGGAAATTGGCGGAGGCCGGTGCCACCATACATGTACACCCCTTGGGCCTGCCACATTTGGCGTCCCCAGAAAGGCTGTGGAACTCGGCAGCTCAAATTTATGGGGAGGACATGGAGAGACTCTGGGGAAAAATGAGACCCATCCCGGAACAGCAGCTTCAAGAGGCACCCGATGGTGATGTACTTCGTTTTGGAGAAGTGGAAATCAAAGCCCTTCACACGCCCGGACATGCTATCCATCATATTGCCTGGCAGCTGGGCGATTTGATATTTACCGGGGATGTAGCTGGGGTAAAAATCAATCAGGGTCCTGTAGTTCCGCCCTGCCCCCCTCCGGACATCCATATAGAAAATTGGAAAAAATCCATTGCCCTTATAAAAGCCCATTCTCCCAGATCCCTCTATTTGACGCATTTCGGAAAAATTGACCAGCCCGAAAAACATTTAAACGATCTAGAAGAAATTATCGATGATTGGGCAGAATGGATAAAGCCGTTTTATGAAGAACAGACGGACCCAACAGAAGTTACGTCACACTTCGTCGCCTATACCCAAGATCAACTTGCAGCAAAAGGCGTGGAAGCAGAAGACCGCCTTCGTTATGATCATGCAAACCCCAGCTGGATGTCTGTTGCAGGTTTATTAAGATATTGGAAACTAAAAGATCAGGGAAGAATTTAAGTTTGGAAGCTAAAAATAAAAAATTTAATACCTCCAGGAATAAAAAGAGTTGATTTGACATATTTCTAAATTAGTTTTTTTACATTTGTAAAAATGTATTTGAAATACAGAAATTCGTTTTTTATTTAGATATGTAAGTTATTCTATATATATTGGTTTAAACTCTTATTTTATAAAGTTTTACTGCGATGAAGCATATTTTTTTGGGCAAAGCCCCTTCAGAAGCGAATTTTCAACTGCCTCCCCTATCGGGAGAAAAGGTATATGTTTACCGAAAAATCCATTATAGTAGGGCTAAAAGAACCTATGATTTAGCAATAGCGATTTTTTCTACCCTGTTCATATGTAGTTGGTTATTTCCCATTATCGCTGTTTTAATAAAGTTAAGTTCCAAAGGCCCCGTCTTTTTCAAACAATTAAGACATGGAGAAAACAACATTCCTTTCTTCTGCTACAAATTCAGAACGATGGTTGTCAATGAGGAAGCGGACTTTTTACAAGCTAAAAAAGACGATAGTAGGGTAACGCGGGTGGGCGCATTTTTAAGGAAAAGTAGTTTGGATGAACTGCCCCAATTGATCAATGTATTTAAGGGAGAAATGTCAATAGTGGGACCCCGTCCCCATGCAGTTCCTATGAATGAGATATTTGCTAAGGAAATACCGGGGTATATGTACCGCCATTCCATCAAGCCTGGAATAACAGGATTAGCCCAATCCAAAGGCTTTAGAGGGGAAATCATTAATTTTCATGACCTTAATTCGAGGTACAAATTGGATATGTTCTACCTTAAAAAATGCTGTTTTTACTTTGACCTTAAGATCACCCTGTGGACAGGTTACAGTTTGGTTTTTAAGAACAATAAAGCCTACTGACGAAAATCCGCTTATTTTTATTTTACCGGCGTTCATTGCTCGTTCTCGCATTGGATTATGCGTTCTTGAAAAAGAATTGGATATTTGTCAAGACTAAGTTTTGATATACCCGTTTTAATCAACAGCATAAAAGCCAATCTATGATGAGAAAGTCCAGAATTACAGGTGTGGGACATTATTTGCCAGACCGGGTGGTTACCAATCACGACCTTTCGAAAATGATGGAGACCAACGATGATTGGATCGTGGAAAGGACCGGAATCCAGGAACGTCGTTGGTTTACGGCCGGGGTGGACACCGTCTCGAGCATGTCGGCAAACGCTTCAAAAATGGCTATAGAAAGAGCCCAAATTAACACTAAAGACATTGACTTTATTGTTTTTGCTACCGTTACCCCGGATTATTTTATACCCGGCAACGGGGTGTTGCTACAGAGGGAATTAGGCCTCCAAGGAATTGGTGCACTGGATATCCGAAATGCTTGTTCGGGATTTATATATGCCCTTTCGGTAGCCGACCAATTTATTAAGACAGGAATGTACCGTTGTATTTTGGTGGTCGGTGCGGAGATCCAATCTTCAGCTCTGGACAAAAGTACGGAAGGAAGATCCAGTGCCGTTATTTTCGCAGACGGTGCCGGTGCTGCCGTGGTTCAGGCTACAGAACCTAGCCAGCATGGGATATTATCAACTCATCTGCATGCGGACGGGGATTTTGCGGAGGAACTTTACGTACGAGATCCCGGAAGTAGTCGCAAGGAACGGGTTTCGGCGGAGCTTATTGAAAGCGGGAGCTTCAACATGAAAATGAACGGCAGTACTGTATTCAAACATGCTGTTGAAAAATTTCAGCAGGTAATTGTCGAAGCCCTGGATTATAATGGAAGAAACGTTAGGGATATCGACTTACTTATTCCCCACCAGGCAAATTTACGGATAAGCAACTTTGTTCAGGAAAAACTCGGGCTTCCAGATGAACGGATTTTCAACAACATCATGCGTTATGGCAATACTACAGCAGCCACCATTCCCATCGCCATGAGTGAAGCTTGGGAGCAGGGAAAAATCAGAGAAGGGGATTTGATTTGTATTGCCGCTTTTGGGAGCGGATTTTCTTGGGCATCTGCACTTTTCAACTGGTAATCCTACGGGAAATTATTAAATGCATTCATTGACTTATGGCGTATCCGGATCAATCTGCTCTCGAGTTGTTGAGCAACAGACAACTTTTTGAAGAAATCCATCAGCTCAAATCGTTTTTCACCTTGCTCTTTTCGGAAGTGGCAAATGAATTTCCCCCAAGTTATTTGAAGTCCATCCATCATTCCTCCCAGGGAACGAAAATAAGCAAAGGGAATGAACTGGAACAATGTCCTTACCAAGTGTTAGACATCGTCCGGGACTTTGATAAAGAAAGTGGCTTTAATGTACGTTTGTTAAACTGGTGGGGCCGGGGCTTATTTGTATTTGCTCTTTTAGGAAAAAATAACGAAAATATAAGGCAGAACGGTTCGTTTATATCGGGAATGCGATCCCAGAACTATTTGTTGACCAAAACCGCGTCTCCTTGGGAATATAAAAAGATTATAGATCAGGGTTGTGTTGAACCCATCACAGAACATGATGGCATTCAAAGCCACCTAAAAAGCTTTGAGCATCTTCAAATGGTGAGAAAGATCGTTTACCCTGAAGACGATGAGATCTTAAAGGAATCGCTGAAGGAACAGGTGAATCAAATCTTGGAGATATATACATTGTAATTCATTTTATTAGAGATAAAAAGTTAAATTAGAAAACCAGATTCGATTGTTCGCCGTAACATTGCTAGTAATAAGAAAACATATGAGATCCATTTTTGCGATTATTTTCACTCTGTGCGTATTTGAAACAGCATCTGCTCAGAATCGGGCAGTTAATCTTTACAACAGCGATTCTACTATCCTCGGGACGGGAGTCATGATCAATAACAGGATGGATGGTTTATGGAAGTTTACTGATCCAAAAACTGATCGGTTGATCCAACAAGGTCTCTTTGAAGAAGGCAAGAAAGACGGTACTTGGACAGTTTATCATCCGAACAGCAGGAAGCATATAGAGGCGGAATACAGGAACAACCTACTCAACGGGGCATACCGGGAATTTGACACAGAAGGCGCCCTGGTATTGGAAAGCATTTTTAAGGACAGCGTACAAATCGGATCCCACAAGCAGTATTATGGCAGAGCAGACCGGCCCGATTACGTCAACCCGAAGCAGGTCAAAATAGAAGGAAATTACCTAAATGGAAAAATGCACGGTGAATGGCTTTCCTATTTTGAGAACGGACAGTTGGGCGTTAAACAGACTTTTGTTGAAGGAATATTGGAAGGTCCCTATTTGGAATACTCCCCCTATGGTCAACTGGTGATTGAAACCACCTACAGGAACAACAAAACGCACGGCCTTTTTAAGAGATATAGCTTAGGCAACATGCTGCAGGAACAGGGAGAATACGATATGGGCAAGAAAATCGGGAAATGGGTGAAGTACTTTCCAGATACCAATGTTATAGAGTCTGAAGCTTTTTACGACAACAACGGTAACAAAACCGGGGTCTGGAATTACTATTATGAAAACCGAAGGGTTGCCCGCATTGAGAAATACGAAAATGATATTGCCATTGGAACTTGGGAAGAGTTCTTTCCCAATAAATCCTTGGCAAAAAGGAAGCACTATGAGCTTGGAGTACCGGTCGGAGAATACATCGAATACCACAACAACGGCAAGACCTCAGTAGTTGGCCGGTATGAAAATGGCGTAAAAACCGGCCTTTGGAAAAGCTTCTATCCTGACGGTTTGATCTACTCAATCGGTGAGTATCGTCTCGATGTGAAGTCCGGCAACTGGAAGTATTTTAACAAAATAGGCGTATTGGTGGCTGAGGGGGAATATAAATTAGGAGCGGAAAACGGCCAGTGGGTCTATTATTATGACGGAGGCCAACTCAAGTCGGTAGGAAGTTACTTTTTGGGGCTGGAAGATGGTATCTGGGGCTTGTTTTATGACAACAAGCAACTCACTCAAGAAGAGACTTGGGACAACGGTAAATTGATGGAAGTCAGTGACTATTACACCTATGATGGCTCAAAAACATTAGATCCCGGAACACTTAAGTCGGGCAACGGTACTCGGATAACCTATTACCTTAACGAAAGTAAGGAATCTGAAGGCCAGTATGCATCAGGCCTAGCTACTGGCGACTGGAGATACTATCACGACAATGGAAGAGTAGCTTCTGAAGGCCAGAGAGTAAACGGCAAAAAAGAAGGAAAGTGGACGTATTACGGACGAAACGGATCCATAACTGATCTCGTCAATTTTCAAGGAGATGAAATCATACAGGAGGAAAACCCCGTCTTGGAATTGATGTTCCGTGACTTTAATTAAATTCGTTTTTAGGGATAATTTTTCATCAAAATGCTGCTAAAGGGAAGCAATTGAGATTGGCTTGCTTTTTGTGAAACGGGTATTTATAGAATATTTGCACAGCCACTGATAACACACTCCTAGGACCGTATTTCTATCGTTGTTGTTGCGTTTTATGAGCTAATATTTACCTTTAAACACTATGGGCCATGAAAAATAAATTCAAATTTAGAGCCTACCTTAATATCGCAAAAGCTTGTTTCCTAGTAGGAATGATTAGCGCTGTGTTCCCGCAGAAATTGCAGGCAGAAGCCATGCCATTAAATGTTTCTTTTCAGGTGTTTTATGATGAGCTGCTCCCTTATGGAGATTGGATAAGTGATCCCGTTCATGGTTACGTATGGGTGCCTTATGCAGGCCCCGACTTCCAACCTTACGCCAGCAATGGATATTGGGTGATGTCGACTTATGGAAATACCTGGGTGTCCAACTATGATTGGGGCTGGGCTCCTTTCCACTATGGAAGATGGTATTTCGACGACTATTTAGGATGGGCATGGGTACCTGGTTACGAGTGGGGACCGGCATGGGTCAACTGGAGAACCGGGGGAGATTACTATGGATGGGCACCTTTGATGCCTGGATTGGGTATTCACGTATCCGTCAATATCCCAAGCAATTACTGGGTGTTCGTTCCGAAAAGAAGGATTGTAAGCAGAAATGTTTACAATTATTATATTCCTAGAAAAAACGTCTACAGAATATACAACCAGACGACCATAATTAACAACAC
>Ga0209075_1004466_pt1 | contig 11202 bp, 18 predicted proteins | sample Stecom2011_FD_187523 | JGI IMG/M metagenome (GOLD analysis project Ga0209075, IMG submission 187523) | Agricultural soil microbial communities from Utah to study Nitrogen management - Steer compost 2011 (SPAdes) (version 2) | ecosystem: Environmental > Terrestrial > Soil > Agricultural land...
CATCGCTCGCGTCAAGACTGTGCTCAACCAGCAGGCAGGTAAGTGATCATGGCTGAAGCTCAGAAAACCGTCCGCACGCTGACCGGCCGCGTTGTCAGCGACAAGATGGACAAGTCCATCACCGTATTGATCGAGCGTCGCGTGAAGCACCCGATCTACGGCAAATACGTGAAGCGTTCGACCAAACTGCACGCCCACGACGAGACCAATCAGTGCCGCATCGGCGACCTGGTCACCATCCGCGAGACCCGTCCGGTTTCCAAGACCAAGTCCTGGGCGCTGGTGGAAGTCGTTGAGCGCGCAGCGGAAGTCTAAGGACTAGGGGTCGGAGAAATTTTATGATTCAGACTCAATCCATGCTCGACGTCGCTGACAACAGCGGTGCTCGTCGTGTTATGTGCATCAAGGTCCTGGGTGGTTCGCACCGTCGTTATGCCGGTATTGGCGACATCATCAAGGTCACCGTGAAAGAAGCGATTCCGCGCGGCAAGGTGAAGAAGGGCCAGGTCATGACCGCCGTGGTCGTGCGCACCCGTCATGGTGTGCGTCGTCCCGATGGCTCGATCATCCGCTTCGACGGCAACGCCGCGGTTCTGCTGAACAACAAGCAAGAGCCGATCGGCACCCGTATCTTCGGGCCGGTGACTCGTGAACTGCGTACCGAGAAGTTCATGAAGATCGTCTCGCTCGCCCCCGAAGTGCTGTAAGGAGAAGCCGTCATGCAAAAGATTCGTCGTGACGACGAGATCATCGTCATCGCCGGCAAGGACAAGGGCAAGCGTGGCAAGGTGCTGAAGGTGCTCGCAGACGATCGCGTGATCGTCTCGGGTGTCAACCTGATCAAGCGCCACACCAAGCCGAATCCGATGCTGGGCGTCCAGGGCGGTATCGTCGAGAAAGAAGCGCCGCTGCACGTATCCAACGTTGCAATCTTCAACAGCGAAACCAACAAGGCTGATCGCGTTGGCTTCAAGGTCGAGGACGGCAAGAAAATTCGTGTCTTCAAGTCCACCCAGAAGCCGGTTGGCGCTTGAGAAGAGCAGGTAGAAAGCAATGGCACGACTCAAAGAGATCTACCGGAACGAAATTGCGCCGAAGCTGAAGGAAGACCTGAAGCTCGCCAACGTGATGGAAGTTCCGCGCATCACCAAGATCACCCTGAACATGGGTCTGGGCGAGGCGATCGGTGACAAGAAAGTCATCGAGAACGCTGTAGCCGATCTTGAAAAGATCACCGGCCAGAAGCCGGTGGTCACCTACGCTCGCAAGTCCATCGCAGGCTTCAAGGTCCGCGAAGGATGGCCGATCGGGGTCAAGGTCACCCTGCGCAGCGATCGCATGTACGAATTCCTGGACCGTCTGCTGTCCATCTCCCTGCCGCGCGTGCGTGACTTCCGCGGCCTGAATGCCAAGTCCTTCGACGGTCGTGGCAACTACAGCATGGGTGTGAAGGAGCAGATCATCTTCCCGGAAATCGATTACGACAAGATCGATGCCCTGCGTGGTCTGGACATCACCCTGACCACCACTGCCCGTAACGACGACGAAGGTCGCGCGCTGCTGCGTGCCTTCAAGTTCCCGTTCCGCAACTGATCTGGAGTAGGCAATGGCCAAACAGAGCATGAAGAACCGCGAGCTGAAGCGTCAGCGGACGGTAGCCAAGTACGCCAAGAAGCGTGCCGAGCTGAAGGCTATCATCGCCAACCCGAACTCCACTCCGGAAGCGCGTTGGGAAGCCCAGGTAGCCCTGCAGAAGCAGCCGCGCGACGCCAGCGCCGCCCGTCTGCGCAACCGCTGCCGCCTGACCGGCCGTCCGCACGGCGTGTATCGCAAGTTCGGTCTGTCCCGCAACATGCTGCGTGAAGCAGCCATGCGCGGTGACGTTCCCGGCCTGGTCAAGTCCAGCTGGTAAGTGTCCGTGAGGGGCCTGGCCCCTTGCCTCGCTTGCAGATCAAGCCCCGCATGGGGCTTGATTTGTTTTTGAGCGATCTCTAGAATTGCCGGCTCGCCAGAGCACGGCATTCTTCCGTTGCGGTCTCTGGCGCTCCAGGCGCCGAAAGGCCGTTTTTCTGTTTAGGAGCATCAAGCCCATGAGTATGCAGGACCCGTTAGCGGACATGCTAACTCGTATCCGTAATGCCCAGATGGCTGAAAAGTCCGTCGTAAGCATGCCGTCCTCGAAGCTGAAGGTGGCAGTGGCCAACGTTCTGAAGAACGAAGGTTACATTGCGGGTTTCCAGGTGAGCAGCGAAGCCAAGCCGCTGCTGACCATCGAGCTGAAATATTTCGAAGGCCGTCCGGTCATTGAAGAGCTCAAGCGCGCCAGTCGTCCTGGCCTGCGTCAGTACAAGTCCGTCGATCAGCTGCCGAAAGTACGTGGTGGGCTGGGTGTGTCGATCGTTTCCACCAACAAGGGTGTGATGACTGATCGTGCTGCTCGTGCCGCCGGTGTCGGTGGCGAAGTCCTCTGCACCGTATTCTAAGGGGGTTTAAGCATGTCTCGCGTTGCTAAAAACCCCGTCAAGCTGCCTGCGGGTGTCGAAGTCAAGCTGAATGGTCAGCTGCTGTCGGTCAAGGGTGCCAAGGGCGCTCTGGAAATGAAGCTGCATCCTTCCGTGGAGGTCATCCAGGGAGAGGGCGAGCTGCGTTTCGCCGGTCGCAACGGCGATCAGCAGACCCGTGCCATGACCGGTACCACCCGTGCACTGGTCAACAACATGGTGGTGGGTGTCACCCAGGGCTTCGAGCGCAAGCTGCAGCTGGTCGGTGTGGGTTACAAGGCTCAGGTGAAAGGCAAGGTTCTGAACCTGTCGCTCGGTTTCTCCCATCCGATCGATTACGAACTGCCCGAAGGCATCACCGCTGAAACCCCCAGCCAGACCGATATCGTTCTGAAGGGTATCGACAAGCAGGTGCTTGGACAGGTGGCCGCTGAAATCCGCGACTTCCGTCGTCCTGAACCTTACAAGGGCAAGGGCGTGCGTTACGCAGATGAAGTCGTCCTTCGCAAAGAAGCCAAGAAGAAGTAGGGCATAGCAAATGAGCGAAAAGAAAGAATCTCGTCTGCGTCGCGCTCGCAAGGCACGCCTGAAGATGCGCGAACTGGAAGTGGTGCGCCTCTGCGTGTTCCGCTCTTCGCAGCACATCTACGCCCAGGTCATCTCGGCCGACGGCGGCAAGGTCCTGGCTTCCGCCTCGACCCTGGACAAAGAACTGCGCGACGGTGCCACCGGCAACGTCGAGGCGGCCAAGAAGGTTGGTCAGCTGGTAGCCGAGCGTGCCAAGGCCGCTGGCGTCACCCAGGTGGCATTCGACCGTTCTGGCTTCAAGTACCACGGCCGCGTCAAGGCGCTGGCTGACGCTGCTCGTGAAGGCGGGCTGGAGTTCTAAGATATGGCAAATCACGAGCAAAAGCGCGATCGCGACAACCGCGACGCTCGCGACGAAGCACGCGACGAAGGCTACATCGAGAAGCTGGTTCAGGTGAACCGTGTTGCCAAGACCGTCAAGGGTGGCCGCATCTTCACCTTCACCGCGCTGACCGTGGTGGGTGACGGCAAGGGCCGTGTCGGCTTTGGTCGCGGCAAGTCCCGCGAAGTGCCGGCCGCCATTCAGAAGGCCATGGAAGCGGCTCGCCGCAACATGATCCAGGTCGAGCTGAACGGCACCACCCTGCAGTATCCGATCAAGTCTGCCCATGGCGCTTCCAAGGTGTTCATGCAGCCGGCTTCTGATGGTACCGGTGTGATTGCCGGTGGTGCCATGCGCGCCATCCTGGAAGTCGCCGGCGTACAGAACGTTCTGGCCAAGTGCTATGGCTCCACCAACCCGGTGAACGTGGTTCAGGCCACCTTCAAGGGTCTGAAGGCCATGCAGGCTCCGTCGAGCGTTGCAGCCAAGCGTGGCAAGAGCGTCGAGGAGATCCTCTAACCATGGCTAAAACCGTCAAAGTCACCCTCGTCAAGAGCGTGAACGGCCGTCTGGCCAACCACAAGGCATGCGTCAAGGGCCTGGGCCTGCGTCGCATCGGTCACACCGTTGAGGTTCAGGACACTCCTGAAAACCGCGGCATGATCAACAAGGCCCACTATCTGCTGCGCGTGGAGGGTTAACCATGAGACTGAATGACCTGCGCTCCGCACCGGGTGCACGCCGCGAGAAGCATCGTCCCGGCCGTGGTATCGGTAGCGGTCTGGGCAAGACCGGTGGCCGCGGCCACAAGGGTCAGACTTCCCGTTCCGGCGGCAGCATCGCCCCCGGCTTCGAGGGTGGTCAGCAGCCGCTGCACCGTCGTCTGCCGAAGTTCGGCTTCGTATCCCTGAAGGCCATGGATCGTGCTGAAGTGCGCACTTCCGAGCTGGCCAAGGTGGAAGGCGACGTCGTGACCCTGCAGGCGCTGAAGGATGCCAACGTCATCAACCAGAACGTACAGCGTGTGAAGGTCATGCTGTCGGGCGAGGTTGGTCGCGCTGTCACCCTGAAGGGTATCGCCGCCACCAAGGGTGCGCGCGCGGCTATCGAAGCAGCTGGCGGTAAGATCGAGGACTAAATGGCTAAGCAAGGTGCTCTCTCTGCGCTAAGCAACGGCGGGTTGTCCGAGCTCTGGGCTCGGCTGCGCTTCCTGTTCCTGGCGATCATCGTCTACCGAATTGGCGCGCATATCCCGGTTCCCGGGATCAATCCCGACCGTCTGGCGGAGCTCTTCCGCCAGAATGAGGGGACCATTCTTAGCCTGTTCAACATGTTTTCCGGCGGCGCGCTGGAGCGCATGAGCATCTTTGCCCTGGGGATCATGCCGTACATCTCGGCGTCGATCATCATGCAGCTCATGACCGCTGTCAGCCCGCAGCTGGAGCAGTTGAAGAAGGAAGGTGAAGCTGGCCGTCGCAAGATCAGCCAGTACACCCGCTACGGCACCCTGGTGCTGGCCATCGTGCAAGCCATTGGCATGTCCGTTGGTCTGGCCAGCCAGGGTGTAGCGTTCGCGACTGACTTCGGCTTCTACTTCGTGGCTATCACCACCTTCGTGGCGGGCGCCATGTTCATGATGTGGCTGGGTGAGCAGATCACCGAGCGCGGTATCGGCAACGGCATCTCCATGCTGATCTTTGCCGGGATCGTGGCCGGTCTGCCGTCTGCCATCGGTCAGTCGTTCGAGTCGGCTCGGCAGGGCGACATCAACATCTTCGCTCTGCTGATCATCGGCCTGTTGGCCGTTGCGATCATCGGTTTTGTGGTGTTCATCGAGCGTGGCCAGCGTCGTATCGCTGTGCATTACGCCAAGCGTCAGCAAGGCCGCAAGGTCTTTGCCGCGCAGACCAGCCACCTGCCGCTGAAGGTGAACATGGCGGGGGTCATCCCGGCCATCTTCGCCAGCAGCATCCTGCTGTTCCCGGCCTCGCTGGGGCAGTGGTTCGGTCAGTCCGATAGCATGGGCTGGCTGCAGGACGTTGCCCAGTCGATCGCTCCGGGCCAGCCGCTGAACATCTTGCTGTTTAGTGCAGGGATCATTTTCTTCTGCTTCTTCTATACGGCACTGATGTTCAATCCGAAGGACGTGGCGGAGAACCTGAAGAAGTCTGGTGCCTTTATCCCGGGTATCCGTCCGGGTGAGCAGTCGGCGCGCTACATCGATGGCGTCCTGACCCGCTTGACCATGTTCGGTGCTCTGTACATGACGGCTGTCTGTCTGCTGCCCCAGTTCCTGGTGGTGGCCGCCAACGTGCCGTTCTACCTTGGCGGGACCTCGTTGCTGATCGTGGTTGTCGTGGTGATGGACTTCATGTCCCAGGTTCAATCCCACCTCGTCTCCCACCAGTACGATTCCCTGATGAAGAAAGCCAACCTGAAGGGCTACGGCAGCGGCATGCTTCGCTGACTGGCACCGTAAGGTTCGAGGAGTTACTGATGAAAGTTCGTGCATCGGTCAAGAAGCTGTGCCGTAACTGCAAGATCGTGCGTCGCGACGGCGTCGTGCGCGTGATCTGCAAGGCGGAGCCGCGCCACAAGCAGCGCCAAGGCTGATTGTGATCAAGCGTCAATAGCCCGGCAGCTAGTGCGCTGCCGGGTTGAATATTTGCTATTACAGCGCTAATATCGCGCGCCCTATTTCTTGGCTTCCGGGGCGTCGGTAGCTGTCAATTGGAGTCCACTGCATGGCCCGTATTGCAGGCGTCAACATTCCAGATAACAAGCACACTGTTATCTCGCTGACCTACATCTACGGTGTTGGTCGCACCACTGCACAGAAAATCTGTGCCACCACCGGCGTGAATCCGGCGGTGAAGATCAAGGATCTCTCCGACGAGCAGCTCGAGCAGCTCCGCGGCGAAGTCGCCAAGCTCACCACCGAAGGTGACCTGCGCCGTGAGATCAACATGAACATCAAGCGTCTGATGGATCTCGGTTGCTACCGCGGTCTGCGCCATCGTCGCGGTCTGCCGGTACACGGTCAGCGTACCAAGACCAACGCGCGCACCCGCAAGGGCCCGCGCAAGCCGATCCGCAAGTAATCGCTTAGGAATCTGATCATGGCAAAACCTGCTGCTCGTCCTCGCAAGAAGGTCAAAAAGACAGTGGTTGACGGCATCGCCCACATCCACGCGTCTTTCAACAACACCATCGTTACCATCACCGACCGTCAGGGCAACGCCCTGGCCTGGGCCACTTCCGGTGGTTCCGGCTTCCGCGGCTCCCGCAAGTCCACCCCGTTCGCTGCCCAGGTGGCTGCCGAGCGTGCTGGTCAGGCCGCCCTGGAATATGGTCTGAAGAACCTCGATGTGAACGTAAAGGGTCCTGGTCCGGGCCGTGAATCCGCAGTTCGTGCACTGAACGCCTGTGGTTACAAGATCGCCAGCATCACCGACGTGACGCCCATTCCGCACAACGGATGCCGTCCGCCGAAGAAGCGTCGCGTGTAATAGGAGACAGTGAGAAATGGCTCGTTACATTGGTCCCAAGTGCAAACTGTCTCGCCGTGAAGGCACCGACCTGTTCCTTAAGAGCGGTGCTCGCGCCCTGGACTCCAAGTGCAAGCTGGAGCAGGCTCCCGGCCAGCATGGCCAGCGTCGTGGTCGCCTGTCCGACTACGGCACCCAGCTGCGTGAAAAGCAGAAGGTGCGTCGCATCTACGGCGTGCTCGAGCGTCAGTTCAGCGGTTACTACAAGGAAGCTGCCCGTCGCAAGGGCGCTACCGGTGAAAACCTGCTGCAACTGCTCGAATGCCGTCTGGACAACGTCGTCTACCGCATGGGCTTTGGTGCCACCCGCGCCGAATCCCGTCAGCTGGTGTCGCACAAGTCCATCACCGTCAACGGTCAGACCGTGAACATTCCGTCCTACCAGGTCAAGCCCGGTGACGTCGTTGCAGTTCGCGAAAAGTCCAAGAACCAGCTGCGCATTGCCCAGGCTCTCGAGCTGGCGGCTCAGCGTGGCCGCGCCGAATGGCTTGAAGTAGACGCAGAGAAGAAGTCGGGTGTGTTCAAGAGCGTCCCGACCCGTTCCGACCTGTCCGCCGACATCAACGAAAACCTGATTGTCGAGCTCTACTCCAAGTAAGGGCTAGAAAATAGGTGCATCCATGCAGAGTTCGGTAAATGAGTTCCTGACCCCCCGTCACATCGACGTTCAGGTGGTCAGTCCGACCCGCGCCAAGATCACGCTCGAGCCTCTCGAGCGTGGTTTCGGCCATACCTTGGGCAACGCGCTGCGTCGCATCCTGTTGTCCTCCATGCCTGGCTGTGCAGTGGTCGAGGCCGAGATCGATGGCGTGCTCCACGAGTACAGCGCCATCGAAGGCGTTCAGGAAGATGTCATCGAGATCCTCCTGAACCTCAAGGGCCTGGCCATCAAGCTGCACGGCCGCGACGAAGTAACGCTGAGCCTCTCCAAGAAGGGCCCGGGCGTGGTCACCGCCGCCGATATTCAGCTGGATCACGATGTCGAAATCGTCAACGGCGACCACGTGATTGCCAATCTGGCGGACAACGGTTCCCTGAACATGAAGCTCAAGGTGATGCGCGGTCGCGGCTACGTCCCGGCCGATGCCCGCCAGAGCGACGAAGACGAAAGCCGCAGCATCGGCCGTCTTCAGCTCGACGCTTCCTTCAGCCCGGTCCGTCGCATTGCCTACGTGGTGGAAAACGCCCGTGTCGAGCAGCGCACCAACCTGGACAAGCTGGTCATCGATCTGGAAACCAACGGTACCCTGGATCCCGAAGAGTCCATCCGCCGTGCCGCGACCATCCTGCAGCAGCAGCTGGCCGCGTTCGTCGACCTCAAGGGTGACACCGTTCCGGAAGTTGTGGAGCAGGAAGACGAGATCGATCCGATCCTGCTGCGCCCGGTCGATGACCTGGAGCTGACCGTGCGTTCGGCCAACTGCCTCAAGGCAGAGAACATCTACTACATCGGTGACCTGATCCAGCGCACCGAAGTGGAGCTGTTGAAGACGCCGAATCTGGGCAAGAAGTCCCTGACCGAAATCAAGGACGTTCTGGCCTCCCGTGGTCTGTCCCTCGGCATGCGCCTCGACAACTGGCCGCCGGCAAGTCTGAAGAAGGACGACAAGGCTACGGCCTGATCGTCCCCAGCCACCGAACTCTAACGTTTGGTAAGGAATTTCAATCATGCGTCATCGTAAAAGTGGCCGTCATCTGAGCCGCACCAGCGCCCACCGCAAGGCCATGTTCCAGAACATGGCGGTGTCGCTGTTCGAGCACGAACTGATCAAGACCACCCTGCCGAAAGCCAAGGAACTGCGTCGCGTTGCCGAGCCGCTGATCACCCTGGCCAAGGAAGACACCGTCGCCAACCGTCGTCTGGCTTTCGACCGCACCCGCTCCAAGGCTGCTGTCGGCAAGCTGTTCAACGAGCTGGGCAAGCGCTACGCCACCCGTCAGGGCGGTTACCTGCGCATCCTGAAGTGCGGCTACCGCGCTGGCGACAACGCTCCCATGGCTTACGTCGAGCTGGTTGACCGTCCGGTCAGCGGCTCCGTGGAAGCCGCGGCTGAGTAAGTCGTGATCCAGGAAAAACCGGGCTCAGGCCCGGTTTTTTTTGCTCCTGAAAAAGCCCGCGTGTCGTCCGAGGCGGCTTGATGTCCTGCTGCGGCTAGCCTTGAGAGCGAGTCATCGGGCAGAGCGGGGGAGCATCTTGGCAAGGTTCGTCTGGTGGGCGTATTGCCTGGTCGGCGTCGGGACGCTGGCCCGCGCGGCCGTCGAGACCAGTCCTCTGGTCATCAGCGGCAGCCGTTTTGCCGCACCGGTGGACAGCCGACCCTTTTCCATCGAGCGTCTGGACGGCACGCCGGCGGATCGAGCGCTGCCGGGAATCGGCATCGAGGATATGCTCCGGGGCGTGCCCGGCGTCGCGGTGCATCAGCGCCACAACCTGGCCCAGGAACCACAGTTGTCGATCCGCGGCTTCGGCGCGCGCTCGGCCTTCGGGGTCCGCGGCATCAAGCTGTACAGCGACGGCATCCCCGCCACCGTGCCCGACGGGCAGGGACAGGCTACGAGCCTGGATCTGGACACCCTGGAGCGCATCGAGGTGTTGCGTGGCCCCTTTGCCAGCCTGTACGGCAGCAACTCGGGTGGAGTGGTGCAGCTGTTTTCCCGTGATGGCGCGGGAGCCCCGAGCGTCACGGCCGGCACCTGGCTGGGGCGCTGGGGGATGCGCCGCCAGCGGCTGGGCGTCGAAGGGGGAGACGACAGGGGCGGTTTCCTGTTCAACCACTCGAGCCTCGATCTGGATGGCTATCGGCGGCACGGTTCGGCGCGTCTCGACAAGCGCTTCGCCAAGCTCACCCTGACGCCGGGCGACAGCCGCCTGGCAATCATCTACAGCGATCTGGACCAGGACGATACCCAGGATCCCCAGGGGCTGACCTGGGACGCCTACCGGGACGACCCCCGAGCCAGTTCTGGCAGCACCCTGCTGTACAACACGCGCAAGTCCGTCGACCAGCAGCAGCTGGGGCTCACTTTCCAGCACTTCATCGGCGACACCGAATGGCAGGGCAGCCTGTATGCCGGCCGGCGCCGGGTGATTCAGTACCTGTCGGTACCCGTCAGTGTGCAGCAGGCGAGTCCGCGCCATGCCGGTGGAGTTATCGACTTTGAGCGGGATTTCCACGGCTTCAGCACACGGGGGAGCCACACCTGGTCCTTGGAACAGGGGGACCTGGTCCTTTCCGGCGGACTGGATCTGGATATCTCGGTGGATGACCGCCAGGGGTACGAGAACTTCCTGGGTGATCGGTATGGGGTGCGGGGACGGCTGCGTCGGGACGAGCGCGACGAGGTGCGCGGGCTGGCTCCCTACCTGCAGCTGGCCTGGCGTGGCGAGCGTCTCGAGGCGCAGGTCGGAGCGCGGTGGGACGAGGTCCGTTTCGAGGTGGAGGATCGCTACATTGCGCCGGACAACGGGGACGACAGTGGCCGGGTCACCTATCGTCGCAGCAATCCCGGGCTGGGCCTGAGCTACTGGCTCACGCCGCAGGTGAATCTGTACGCCGGCTGGTCCAGGGGCTTCGAAACCCCGACGCTGGCCGAGCTGGCCTATTCGGGTGCCGATGGCGGCTTCGGCTTCGATCTGCGGTCGGCATGCAGCGAACAGGCCGAGGCGGGCCTGCGCATCACGCTGCCTCGTTCCGGCCGCCTGCACGGGGCCCTGTTTCATGTTCGAACCGAGGACGAGCTGGTGGTGGCGTCGTCCCAGGGCGGGCGGACGCTCTATCGGAACGCGGCGCAGACCCTGCGTCAGGGGCTCGAGCTGGGCCTGGAGCAGTCGCTGGACGAGCATTGGCGCATCCGTGGCAGTTACACCTGGCTGGATGCCCGTTACCGGGAGGGTTTCACCAGCCAGGGACAGGTGGTCGACAGCGGCAACCGCCTGCCCGGTATCTCTCGGCACAGCCTCTTCGCCGAGCTGGCCTGGCAGCCGCGCCCTGGCGCCGAACTCGGCGTGGAGGTCTCGGCCCGCAGCGCCATGGAGGTCCACGATCTCAATGCCGCCCGCGCGGCGCCCGGGCACGCCCTGTTCGGCGCCTACGCCAGGTTCGAACAGCGTCGCGGGGCCTGGCTCCTGCGCGAAACCCTGCGCGTGGACAACCTGGCCGATCGCGAGCATGTGGGTTCGGTCATCATCGGCGAGGGAACGGGCCGCTATTACGAACCCGGTGCGGAGCGCAGCTGGTATCTG
>Ga0209075_1004467_pt1 | contig 11202 bp, 9 predicted proteins | sample Stecom2011_FD_187523 | JGI IMG/M metagenome (GOLD analysis project Ga0209075, IMG submission 187523) | Agricultural soil microbial communities from Utah to study Nitrogen management - Steer compost 2011 (SPAdes) (version 2) | ecosystem: Environmental > Terrestrial > Soil > Agricultural land...
TGCAAATTTACAAATTATCTTAAAGCAAACAGAGGATTAATTACTACATTTTACAGAAAATCCCACTAATTGAAACTAAATGCTATTCCTGCAGTCAATGTGTTATATTCTTGAAATGTATAATCTCCAAATATCTTAAAAAAGCCCAGATTAAGACGCGTACCTATGGTTCCTCGCATACCATTTGCAGTAAAATCATGACTTACCGGATTATAAATTGTTTCGCTTATCTCGCCTATAGGAACTCCTCCTGCACTTTCTAAATCATAAGTAAGAATATATTCTCCTTTCATTTTAGCCGTAGTTTTACCTTGATTATAACCTATTGCTCCATAAAAAGTAATCAACTTAAAATCTAACGAAGCAATACCCTGTATAGTCCATGTGGTCATTTTGAATTCTGCTTCTCCGTTGTTTACTTCTACATTTTCATACCCTATATCATTTTCGATAGCGTAGGTAGCTTTCATATTCGTAAAAGCAGCCAAAACAGATACGTTCAGCAACGATTTTTCTACATCAAAGTATTGTGTCAGATCATGTTGCAGTCCTAGCCCGAACAGGTTAAAATTAAATTCATCAGCTATATTTACGTTCGGCACTAGTCTTAGTTTAACGTCGGTATTGGCAAATAACCCTACTCCTACCTGAACCATCGGTACGGGAACTGCATTCATAGGCAGGTCACCTGCAATACCTTTTGGCATATTGAATTCAGCTACTTTTTGCAAGCCTCCTTCATAAGGGATACTGACTCTCACCAAGGTTTCATGTTCGGAATCGCTCATTACGGTAGGAATCTGGGTTTCTCCGTTAGGCAATGACAAATACTGATAATCTCCTGGAACAAACGTAAAAAATTGTTCCGAATTTGGAACAAACGACAAACTCGGATTTATGGTAAAGTCAAACCCAAACTTATTATGTGTTTTGGCAGTGGTATACCAGCCTGAATTCATGTCATACATAAGTCCTTTTACGAAAGGGTTTACATAATTTTTTGCCAAAAGGCCTGCGTCTTCTGCTGCAAGCGCAATGCTTTCAACTCCTCCACCTTGCGAAAAGGTTGCCATAGAACTCAAACAAAACAAGGAAATAAATACTAATTTTTTCATACTTCTTTTCATTAAAACAATAACAAATGTAACACAATTAACCTAATAAATAAGAGTTTATAAAAAAAATCCCCGAAGATGACTTCAGGGATTTTGTATTGAATTTTGTTTTGTTATGCATCAATTCTGGCATAAGCTGCATTTTTCTCGATGAACTCTCTACGAGGCGGAACTTCGTCTCCCATAAGCATTGAGAAAACTCGGTCTGCTTCGGCTAAACTATCAATAGACACTCTTCTTAAAGTTCTGTTTTCAGGATTCATTGTTGTTTCCCACAACTGTTCTGCATTCATCTCTCCAAGACCTTTGTATCGTTGAACCGATGTTCCTGTACCCATTTGCATAATGATTCTATCGCGTTGGTCATCATCCCAAGCATATTCTTTTTTATTTCCTTTTTTGACCATATATAATGGTGGAGTAGCGATATATACATATCCGTTTTCGATAAGTTCTCTCATAAAACGGAAGAAAAACGTAAGAATCAAAGTAGCAATATGACTACCGTCAACATCAGCATCACACATAATAACTACTTTGTGATAGCGGAGTTTTTCCAAATTCAACGCCTTACTGTCTTCTTCAGTTCCGATAGTAACTCCAAGTGCCGTAAAAATATTTCGGATTTCTTCATTTTCAAAAACCCTGTGAGGCATTGCTTTTTCTACGTTCAGAATTTTTCCACGAAGCGGCATAATGGCTTGAAAATTTCTATCGCGTCCTTGTTTAGCCGTTCCTCCTGCCGAATCTCCCTCAACAAGGAATACTTCGCATTTTGCTGGATCGGTTTCTGAACAATCGGAAAGTTTTCCTGGAAGACCTCCGCCTCCCATAACGGTTTTTCGCTGCACCATTTCACGAGCTTTTTTGGCAGCGTGACGTGCCTGAGCCGCAAGGATTACTTTCTGAACAATTATTTTGGCATCATTCGGGTTTTCTTCCAAATAATTTTCAAGCATTTCCGAAACCGCTTGAGAAACTGGTGCTACGACCTCTCTGTTTCCTAATTTGGTTTTGGTCTGCCCTTCAAATTGAGGTTCTTGTACTTTAACCGAAATAATAGCGGTTAATCCTTCACGAAAGTCATCTCCTGCAATCTCGAATTTGAGTTTGTCCAGAAGCCCGGATTGGTCCGCATATTTCTTCAAGGTATTGGTTAGTCCACGTCTGAATCCCGACAAATGCGTTCCTCCTTCGTGGGTATTGATGTTGTTTACGTACGAAAAAATATTTTCCGAATAACTTGAATTATAAATCAAAGCTACTTCAACAGGAACTTCTCCTTTGTCCGTTTCCATACTGATCACTGCAGAAATAATTGGCTCTCTGTTTCCGTCAAGATATTTGATATATTCTTTGAGTCCTTCATCGGAATGAAATACTTCCGAAATAAAGTTTCCGTCTTTGTCTGTTTCTCTTTTATCGGTGAGCGTAATGGTAATTCCTTTGTTTAAAAAGGATAATTCTCTCATACGGTTAGAAAGCGTTTCATATGCGTATTCGATGGTTTGTGTAAATATTGTTGCGTCCGGGTGAAAGGTTACCATAGTACCTCTTTGGTCGGTTTCACCAATTTGTTTTACAGGATAAAGCGCTTTACCTTTAGAATATTCTTGTTCGTAAATTTTTCCATCTTTAAAAACTGTAGCTTTGAGGTGATCAGAAAGTGCGTTCACTACCGAAACACCTACACCGTGAAGTCCTCCCGAAACTTTATAGGAATCTTTGTCAAACTTTCCTCCGGCTCCGATTTTAGTCATTACTACCTCAAGGGCAGAAACGCCTTCTTTTTTGTGTATGTCTACTGGAATACCACGTCCGTTGTCTTTTACTGAGACTGAATTATCCGTATTAATTATTACGTCTATCGTATCACAATGCCCTGCCATTGCTTCGTCAATCGAGTTGTCGACCACCTCATAAACCAAGTGATGCAATCCCCTAGGACCCACATCTCCGATATACATGGAAGGACGCATCCTTACGTGCTCCATTCCTTCAAGTGCCTGAATATTGTCTGCAGAATAATTGCTGTTTTTTACTTCTTCGCTCATAATGATTTTAAAATTATCAATAACAAGCAAATGTACGAAAAATACTCATATTTAACAAATATAGACCACTCTTATTTAGGGTAAGTTATCAACAAAAGTCCGCTTTAAATTAGGTTTTAATTGTGGCTGTATTTTTAACAAAAACACACACCTAAAATGAGTGTTTTTTACATCTATTCCCAACCGTTTGTAGGTCATTTTGGCTAAGAGCTTTTTATTAAAAAAACAATGTTTTTATGGTTCTGACTGCCTCCAGATCACGCTTTTGATGAACTATTGGGCTTTTACTTTTTTCAAAACTATTTAAATTTCAACGCTTTAATTATTCGTGTTTTAAAAAAAACAGTCTTTCTTATTGTATGTAAGTCAGATATAGTATATTTGTCTGAATTTGGAAAATACCGAATAATGAACAATGAACTAATCAAAGATAAAAAATACACTTATTTCGAGAAAGGGGAAGGTACTCCAATTATCATCCTGCACGGCCTAATGGGAGGATTGAGCAACTTTGACGGAGTAGTCAATTTTTTTCCTGAAAAAGGCTATAAAGTTGTCATCCCTGAATTGCCTTTATACACACAAAACATTCTGAAAACCAACGTAAAGGCATTTGCTAAATACGTGAAAGATTTTATCACCCACAAAGGGTACGAAAAAGTTATTCTTCTCGGAAACTCTCTTGGAGGTCATATTGCTTTGTACCATACCAAGATGTATCCCGAAAAAATGGCAGGACTTGTCATCACCGGAAGTTCGGGTCTTTATGAAAGTGCCATGGGAGAAAGCTATCCCAAACGAGGCGATTATGAATACATCAAAAAGAAAGCAGAAGATGTTTTCTACGACCCGAAAGTAGCTACCAAAGAAATCGTAGATGATGTTTTTGCTACAGTAAACGATAGGATAAAACTCATTAAAACCCTTACAATTGCAAAGAGTGCCATTCGTCATAACATGGCTAATGATTTACCTAAAATGCCCACTCCAACTTGTATTATCTGGGGAAAGCAGGATCAGGTAACTCCTCCGAATGTAGCAGAAGAATTTCATGAGTTACTTCCAGATTCTGACTTGTACTGGATTGACAAATGCGGCCATGCAGCTATGATGGAACACCCAGACGAATTCAATCGTTTGATGTATGAATGGATGCAGAAAAGAGGATTTTAATCAGTTGCTCTAGGTCAGTCTAACTACTAAAAGTTGCGACTGAAAATCAAACGCTTATGAAAATTAATACCGCAGAATTTATAATCAGTAATTCTGAAGTCAGCAAATGCCCGAAAGAACTCCTGCCCGAATATGCTTTTATCGGTCGTTCTAATGTTGGAAAGTCATCGCTTATCAATATGCTTACTGGCAACAAGAATCTGGCTAAGACTTCGTCCAGACCCGGGAAGACACAACTTATCAATCACTTCAAAATCAATTTGAATTGGTTTTTGGTGGATTTGCCCGGTTATGGTTATGCTAAAGTTTCTAAAAAAACCAAAAGCATCTTTCAGCAATTCATTACCGATTATTTCGAGAAAAGAGAACAATTGGTCTGTGCTTTTGTTTTGATTGATATCCGTCACGAAGCCCAAAAAATAGATCTGGAATTTTTGAGATACCTCGGAGAAACCGAAGTACCCTTTTCGATTATTTTTACCAAATCCGACAAAATAGGAAAGACCAAAATACAACACCACGTTTCGGTTTTTCAGAAACAGATGCTGGCAGACGGCTGGGAAATGTTTCCGGATTACTTCATCACTTCTGCGTTAGAAGAAAAAGGAAAGGATGAAATACTTGCGTATATCGACTCCATTAACCAAGAGTGGTTCAAAAGCAAGGATTCTTTTTAGCTCACAATTCTTAAAATCTCCTCAGCTACCTCATTTGGAGCTTTATTGTCAGTTGTCACAACATATTTGGCGTGATGATAATAAAAATTGCGATCAAATAAATGTTTATTGATATAATCTTTGAGTTCTTCATCTGATAAATGAGCTATCAGAGGTCTGTTGCTTTTTTCACTTTTCAATCTATCAACCAACACATCAACCGAGGTTTTCAGATACACAGAAGTCACACCTTCTCTTTGGAGTAATTCGTGGTTATTAGCATAGCAAGGCGTACCACCTCCGAGCGCTAAAACAAATGAGTTTTGACTGTCGAGAAACGCTCTTACTACCTGAGCTTCTATTTTTCTGAAATGAATCTCTCCGTTATCAATAAATAGTTCGGAAATGGTTTTTTGTTGAGAATCTTCTATCAGATCATCCAAATCAAAGCTTTGAATTGCCAATTTTTCAGCCAGAATCTTGCCAATAGCAGTTTTTCCAGCCCCCATATATCCTAAAATAATTATTTTTTCACCCATTAAGTTATTATAAATAAAGACTTTAAAGCTTCTGTTTTATAAAAAAGCGAATTTACGAAAAAAATACTTTGAAAAATAGATAAAAAGCCCTTATATTTGCACCCACTTTCAAAGGAAGTAGACTCGATAGCTCAGTCGGTAGAGCACAACACTTTTAATGTTGGGGTCCTGGGTTCGAGCCCCAGTCGGGTCACTATTTTTATTTCCTGTTTTGAAAGCTTCGACTCGATAGCTCAGTCGGTAGAGCACAACACTTTTAATGTTGGGGTCCTGGGTTCGAGCCCCAGTCGGGTCACAAAAAAAGACAAACCAAAAGGTTTGTCTTTTTTTATTATACGACTATTTGTTTTTATTCGTCTGGAGTGACTACTTTGATTAAAATCTTATCCACTTTTACTCCGTCCATATCGATTATTTCGAACTCAAATCGATTCCAAGAGAGCTTATCTCCTTCTTTAGGAATATGTCCCAGCTCAGTCACGATAAGTCCGCTTACGGTGGTTACATCAAAATCTGCTATCAATTCGTCCAATTCGAAATGGGTAAGAAAATCATGTAGGGAATAATGTCCGTCTACAAGCCAAGTTCCGTCTTCTCTTTCGGTAAGTTGGAATTCGTCCTGATAAAAATCAGAAGCATCTCCGACCAGCGCCTCCAGAATATCATTCAGGGTAATAATTCCTTGGATAATCCCGAACTCATCTGTAACCAGGGCATAGTGAATTTTTGAGGTTTTAAAAGCCTCTAAAGCACGATAAGCAGAAGTATGTTCTATGAAATAAGCCGGTTCATTTAATAAATCCCTCAAGTTAAAGTCGGTATATTTTTCAAAATTGGCAAACAAATCTTTCAGATACACCACTCCAACTACTTCGTCCAAGTTATTATCTTCGCAAACGGGATAAATAGAATGGATTTCATCTAATATCTTTTCCTTTACTTCATCTAATGAGTCTTCTAACGAAAGATAAGCAACTGATTTCCGGTGGGTCATCAAAGAGTTAACTTTACGGTCCCCGATATGAAACACTCTTTCTACGATATCCTGTTCAATTTCTTGAACCTCTCCTCCTTCTGTTCCTTCTTTAATTATAGCCTTGATCTCTTCTTCGGTAATTCTTCCGTCTCCGGTTGGTTTTATTTTGAGAAGCTTCAATAAGAACTCGGTCGAATGCGTAAGTAACCAAATAAATGGAGCGGTAACAATTGAGATAAACCGCATGGGTAAGGCAACTAGCTTTGCAATTGATTCAGGATAAGTAAGTCCGATGCGTTTCGGGACTAACTCTCCTAATACTAATGTAAAAAAGGTTACTAAAATTACAATTATTATTACTGCTAATGTTTTTGAGTAAGGAGCTAATGATGTAAATCCTTCTAAAAATACCTGCAAGTCAGATGTTATTGCGTCACCTGAATAAATACCGGTCAAAATCCCTATTAGGGTAATTCCTATTTGAACTGTTGACAGGAATTTGTTTGGAGAGTTTGCCAAATCCAAAGCTGTTTTAGCACTTGAACTTCCTTTTTTGGCTTCGCTTTCCAACCTACTCTTTCGAGAAGAAATCAGAGCAATTTCGGACATCGAAAACACTCCGTTAAGCAAGATAAGCAATAGTATTATTATAATTTCCATGAGGTTATTTATCTATAAAATCGTCTATTATGGTACTTAACCTTCGAGTTACTTCTTCGATAGTTCCGATTCCGTTAACGGAATAGAACAAGTCTTTTTGAGTATAATACTCAATCAGAGGAGCTGTTTTTTCGTTGTATTCGTCATAGCGGTTTCTGATTTTACTTTCGTCTTGATCATCTGCTCTTCCGCTTGTTTTTCCTCTTTCTAACAGACGTTGGATTAAGATTTCGTCGTTTGCTTCGAGGGCTATTGTTGCTGTTACACCCCAACCTTTGGAATCTAAAAACTTGTCTAATGCCTCTGCTTGTGCGATAGTTCTCGGGAATCCGTCAAACAAAAACCCGGTTGCACCCGCATTTTTTTCCACTTCTGCTTGTAGCATACTAATGGTTAATGCGTCTGGAACCAAATCTCCTCTATCCATAAAAGCTTTGGCTTGCTGTCCTAGTTCTGTATTATTTTTTAGGTTATATCTGAACACATCTCCTGTTGAAATATGTACTAAATTGTATTGGTCTTTTAGAAATTCTGCTTGAGTTCCTTTTCCCGCTCCCGGTTTTCCGAATAAAACTATGTTAATCATTGTATTTGAATTTATTGGGTTGTATGTATTTTCTGTTGCTAGCTGATATACTTCGGCTAAGTTTCTCCCCTGCTCGTCATAATCGAGTCCGTATCCTACAATAAATTTATTAGGGATTTCCATTCCGATATAATCAATTGGAATGTCTTTGATATAGGCTTCGGGTTTAAAGAATAATGTTGCTATTTTGAGGGCTTTCACTTCTTTGTCTTCAAAGAGTTTTTTAAGGACAACAAGCGTATTTCCGGTATCGACGATGTCTTCGATGACAATAACCGTTCGGTTTTTGACCTCGACTCCCAATCCGATAAGCTCGTTGATTGTTCCTGTAGAAGTTGTTCCCTGATAAGAAGAGAGTTTGATAAATGACAATTCGCATGGCTTATGGTAATGCTTCATCAGGTCAGAAACAAACATAAAAGAGCCGTTGAGAACTCCAATGAATATGGGGACTTCTTCATCAACATCGTCAGCTATTTCCTGTGCCAGCTTGGCTACTGCACTATCTATCTGGCTTGCTGACAAGAAAGGTACGAAATGTTTGTCGTGAATACGAATCAATTTCTATAACGTTTTACTAATACGCAAATATACTAAAAACACTTTAATATATTCTATAAAGTTTTTAACCGTTTATAAACAAATAATTAAACTAATAAATACGTTTGGTTAAAAGGTTTGATTTTTGATTTTCTATTCTTTGAGCTGAAATCTGTGTCTCTGAGATTAAAAATATAATACACTATGGGCTAAAACAAAGTTTATCACTATTTTTGCCTGTACCTAAAAAAACAAACTATGCCTTCGGATTGTATTACATTTCAGAACTCAGGTTATTTTTCGAAAATAATGGTTGATTACCTGAATCAATCTGAGCGTGTAAGACCTTTCTACAATCGCTTTCCCACTTTAGAGAATTTTAAACTTCAAATCGAAGAAAAGAAAAACTTCCCTGAAGAGCACCGCACTATTTTGGTCGATTCGCTCCTAAATCAATATAAAGAACTAACGACTTCCGGACTTACGCAATACCATATCGAACTGCTCAAAGAGCACAACACCTTTACGATAACCACAGGACATCAACTCAATCTGTTTACGGGTCATCTGTATTTTTTGTATAAAATCATCTCGATTATCAATCTTACAAAAGAGCTGAAATCCGAATATCCTGAGTATAATTTTGTGCCTGTTTTTTGGATGGCTACGGAAGACCACGACTTTGAGGAAATCAATCATTTTTACCTACACGGAAAAAAGATTGCTTGGAACCGGGAAGCCAGTGGTGCAGTGGGAGAATTAGACACCCAAGGTTTAGGCGAAGTCTATAAGGTTTTTTCGAACGAAATCGGAACTTCAAAAAATGCGGACTATCTGAAAACGCTCTTTGAAGAAGCGTACCTGAAGCACGATAACCTAACCGATGCTACCCGTTTTTTGGTCAATGAATTATTCGCCGAACACGGGTTGGTTATTGTTGACGGAAACGACAAAGCCCTAAAAAGCCTGTTTGCTCCCTACGTAAAAAACGAACTTCTGAATCAGACTTCTTTTACAAAAGTATCCGAAACTATTCAGGATTTTCCGTATCCTGTTCAAGTAAATCCTAGAGAAATCAATTTGTTTTATCTGGATAAAAATCTTCGGGAGCGGATTATAAAAGAAAACGACACCTATAGTATTAATAACACGAATCTGCGTTTTTCGAAAAGCGAAATCCTTGCGTTAGCAGATTCGAACCCAGAGAAATTCAGCCCGAATGTGATTCTGCGTCCGCTGTATCAAGAGGTTATTCTGCCTAATCTATGCTATACCGGAGGCGGCGGAGAACTCGCTTATTGGCTGGAATTAAAGTCTTCTTTTGAAGAAGTACAGGTTCCGTTTCCGATACTTTTACTACGTAATTCGGTACTCTTGGTTACAGAAAAGCAAAACCGAAGACGAGAGAAACTACAGCTTTCGTATTCCGATTTGTTCGAGAAACAGCCTCATCTGATTACCAAAAAAACCAATGAGTTCTCGGAAACTGAGGTAGATTTCACAGCACTCAAACAACAATTAGAACAGCAGTTTGGCCTACTCCAAGAAGTGGTTCAGAAAACCGACAAATCTTTTGCAGGAGCAGTTCATGCACAAGAACGGAAGCAAATCAAAGGACTTGAAAATCTAGAGAAACGCCTGTTGAAAGCCAATAAGAAATATTTTTCGGATCGGTTGGATTTGCTTATTTCGTTACAAAACGAACTCTTCCCCAACCAAAGTCTGCAGGAACGCATCGGAAACTTTTCTGAGTTTTATGAAGCTTATGGAGATACCCTTATTAAGCGATTGCTTGAAGAACAGCAACCACTGGAACATAAGTTTAATGTAGTGGTGGTTTGATGGTTGCAGTTTTCAGTCGTAATGGGTAGGTTCTCGATACATTTTTTGCTTCGCTACGCTACACAAAAAACACTCGAACTGACGGTGCGGAAATATACAGACACGTCACTTCGAGTGGAATTTCTGAAACGCAGTGGAAGAAATTTTGTATCGAGAAGCGCAAAAATCACTCGCTTCTCGATACAATTTTTGCTGCGTTGCACTTCGCAAAAATCACTCGAAGTGACGGGAGACAGGAGCAGTCGCACTGGACAGAAGCTAGTGGAAAAGAGAGAGTCGCAGTCGCAGTTTATTAAATTACAATAAAAAAATATATCTTTGTCACCTATGGAAACTGTCAAAATAGTAGAATGCCCCAGAGATGCCATGCAAGGCATTAAGGCTTTTATTCCTACCCAAACAAAGATCACTTATATTCAATCGCTACTTCGGGTAGGGTTTGATACTCTTGACTTTGGTAGTTTCGTTTCTCCAAAAGCGATTCCGCAAATGCAAGATACTGCAGAAGTTTTGGCAGGACTTGATTTATCTCAAACCAAAAGCAAGCTACTCGCTATTATTGCTAACACTCGAGGTGCAGCAGAGGCTAGCTTGCACAAAGAAATTCACTATTTAGGTTTTCCGTTTTCGATTTCAGAGAACTTCCAAATGCGAAATACCCACAAATCTATCGCTGAATCTCTGGTTACCCTTAACGAAATCCTCGAAATAGCAGCTAAATCCAACAAAGAAGTCGTGGCCTACCTCTCGATGGGATTCGGAAACCCCTACGGAGATCCTTGGAATGTTGAAATTGTAGGTGAATGGACCAATAAATTATCAGAAATGGGAGTGAAAATCCTTTCCCTATCCGACACTATCGGAAGTTCTACTCCTGAAGTTATCGATTACCTTTTTTCTAACCTGATTCCGCACTACCCTCACATTGAATTTGGAGCACACCTGCATACTACTCCAGACAAATGGCACGAAAAGATTGATAGCGCCTATAAAGCAGGGTGCAGACGCTTTGATGGAGCCATCCAAGGTTTTGGAGGTTGCCCCATGGCAAAAGACGACCT
>Ga0209075_1004469_pt1 | contig 11200 bp, 19 predicted proteins | sample Stecom2011_FD_187523 | JGI IMG/M metagenome (GOLD analysis project Ga0209075, IMG submission 187523) | Agricultural soil microbial communities from Utah to study Nitrogen management - Steer compost 2011 (SPAdes) (version 2) | ecosystem: Environmental > Terrestrial > Soil > Agricultural land...
CGCTGTCTTTGGCTTCTTCTGGTGTGTTGCCCAAGCCCATTTTGTTGATAACGGCCATTTGCGCTCTGCTGATCAGCATCATGTTTTCAGGCTTCCAGTTTTCACGGTTCCCGTCTTTAAACCACAAACAGTGATTGCGTGGGACAGGGCCGTTTATCTTTTCCCACTCAACTGTGTGTTTTGGGCGCCATTTGCCTGGCTCCGATACTTTCATAATTACGTAGCCGTCTTTGCTGCATATTCTGGTGCTGCCCACTGGTCGGTGGTTTACTGGCTTGCAGCCCTTTTTGAATTGCGTTTTGCTTGCGTTGCCACCCGCTGTCCATCCTTTTACGCCTGCATTATGCGGCGTATGGCCCTTGCGGAATTGACCAGTACGGCCAGAGTGCATGCGGTGATTGCGCAGAAACGTCTTGAGCTGGCTGTCTTTTAAATCTGCACCAAACTTTTCGTTAAATAAAGCAAGCGTTTCTTTGCGCGAGTGTGTTAAATATGTTTTTTGGATCCATGCGCCTTGCTCTCTGGTTACTAGTATGTAGCGCCCTTTGGGGGCGCTTGCGGTTCGGCCGCTTTTGATTCCGTAGCGCTTCAGCGTTGACTTGATCTGAGTAGCTCTAAAGTCAGTACCGAACTTTTCGTTTACCATAGCGGTAACTTCGGAGACGGTGTTTTCTTTAAATTTTTTAGCCATAAAGGCTAGCATCTCAGCGGTGTACTTGCTCATAACTAGCTCTCCAGCGCCTTATGACCAAGCAACAAGCCTTTGTTGCCTTCTGCACGACCGTCACGGAAAGCAATTTCTGCTTTAAGCACCAGACTGGCGTTGCTTATTACTTCGCGGGCTACGTTGGTAACGGCATTGCTACGCTTGATTTCAAGCTCCGTCTCTTCCTCGGTCAAATCTTCATCGCCTAGGCGCTCTAATTGGGCGAATAAGTGGTCGTTTAAGTCGGTCAGTTTGTTTTTCATGCGTGTGCACTCCGGTGTCTTGTGAAATACTCGTTACCGATATGGCGGTCCATCGTTTCAGTTACTTTTCTAAGCAACTCTTCTTCGGTGCCGTTGTTGTCGATGATGAAGTCTGCGTCTGCTTCGGTAACCGATATGCTGCTAGCGTCTTCCAATGGCAATCGCTGGCTGGCATCTACCCATATTGCATAATCAAATAATCCTGCCTCTCTGGCCGCTTGCACTTCTTCTCTGCTGCGATTGCCACAATACACGTCGTTTTTTTGAAAGATGGCACGAGTAAGCATGGTTTTATCGTCGCCCTGGTATTCTTTTATTAGTTGGTGCCATGTTTCGCGGTGGTTTACACGGTCGTTAAAGCATTCTTCTATTGTGCTGTAGCCGTGTGTGTCTCTGAGCAAGCTGTAGATAAACAACTCACAAGCGAACATAGAGCTGCTGGTAAACGATAAGCCGTAATACTCTTTTAGCAGATCGCAAACGGTGTCTTTGCCGTGGCGCGCGTGGCCGATAACCATTAGTTTCATAAGAAAGCTCCCTCTATGCCGGCTATCCAGTTGTCCAATAGTGCAGATGCGTTTCTTAGCTCTTGGCCGTGGCTTTGTAGCTCTTGGTCGTGCGTGTCATCTGCTAGGTTTTTCATTTTGCCAGATACAAAAATCATCCTGACTTGAAGCTGCCTAAGCTCGATCGAAATATCGACAGCCGCTTCTTTAATCTCTTGCTTACTTGTCATTTTTCTTGCCCCGCTGTGAGTAGCCAACAACGCTTTGCTTGCGCCAATTGGCGGTAGACATTGCTCTTTTACGTGCTGCGTCTAGACGCTTTGCGTGTTTTTTAAATACGTTTTCTTTGTACACTTCTGGAGAGTAGGGCAGTTCTTGAATCTTCCCGCCTTTCTTCAGAAAATCAGCGACTTCTGCGGCTATTTCATCCGATAGCTCGTTATTAATCTTTTGCCTCATTAATCTTCGCCTGCTATAAAACGCAGTAAGTCTGTAGCGGCTAGGGCGTCGCTTAGCGCTCTGTGTGCAGTGCCTTCACGGTCGATGCCTGCGATTTCTAAGCAGCGCTCTAACGACAAGCGTTTAAAACAAGACTTTTCGTGGTCCCACTCTAGATGCTCGTAAAAGTAGCGGTTGGCCAGCTCCATGATGCAGCTGCGCTCTTCAGAACGGCTAATCAGATCTGAAATTACTGTTTTCGAGACACCCGACGCATAGGCCGTTTGTAGTAGTAATCGGCGGTCGAACACCATGTTGTAGGCTGTTAGTCTCTTTTGTGGCGTAAGACCAAGCACTTCTACTAATGCGGAGTGTGGTTCTCGCCCGGTGCGTGTCGCAGCCTCCATGTCTATACCGTGTGTTTCTGCAGCAGCGGGATGGCATGGGGAATAGGGCACAATTAGGTTATCAAAAATTACTTCTCGGCTTTTAGCACCTACTACAGCCAGCTCCACGACTGTATCGTTCTCGCCAAGGCCGGTGGTTTCAGTGTCTATGACCACGGCATGTTCTACTAAGTCTTGGGCAGCTGCTTGTACCCAGTCGATTGATTTTTTCATGCTATTTCCTTTTCTTGCTCTTCAATCAGCTCACGGCATACATCCAGCCCAGCTGCTGTTATTGTTAGTTTTTCATGAAGTCTTCTTACGCTTCCAACACGTATCTCGGTCAAGGCGCTGGCAAATAGCCCAGCCTGCCTATATTGGCGTTTAGGCAAATTCTTTCTGGGTGCGTGTGCGTGTGTGTAACCTGCATCGCGCAGCAGTTTAAGCAGTGTATTGCGGCCAATACCAAGGTGTTTGGCGGCTTTATGTGCATCGACTGAATAAACTGTGCGTGACATTGCTTACTCCTAGCGCGCTAAGCTGTTGCTAAAGGGTTGGCTGGGTTTGGGTGGCGACCGCAAAGGGCGATAACGTTGAACGCTGTTTTGTGGCGCTTTCTTGATGCGAATGGTTTGTCGCGCAGCATATTTAAGATGCCTTGTACGCTTTCGTCTTTAGTACGGCCTTCGGAGAGCATTAAACGGCCCTCTGCCGTGCGGAGTTCGGTTAAGTGGTAGTCGCCAGATGGTATATATTTAGTTTTCATTTTTTCTCCTGATCGTGCGTATCAATATGTTACGCAAATAGTGTTGCCCATTTTGGTTCGCAGTGTCAATGCTAAAAGTGGTTTATTTTTGTTTATTGTTGATGATTGTTGTTTCAGGTGGCATTATTGACGTGAAATGACTAGGAGGTTTTATGAAAAAGGAGCTAATGACCTTGATGTTGATGGCGCCGTTTTTTGTTGAGGCAAATGAGGTGCATGTCTGCACTGACGCAGGCGGCAAAAAGACCTTTCAGCAAATGCCATGCGATGCTGGCGTAAAAAGCGAAGTGAAAAGCTTCTCGCTTGATAACGTCGGCACCAATATGGGTAAATTGAACTATGATGAGGTGCGTGCAGATCGTGAAAACAGACAGTTGCAGCGAGATATTCGTAGATCGGAAAACAAAATAATCGATTACCAAAATTCAATGAATCGTGAGCTATCTGTGCTACGCCAGCGCCAAAGAAGGGCTAATAACAACCTTGCTGGTGCGACTTACTTAGATAGCATTAGCAATGAAATGAGTGCCGTTACAGCACGCTGGGACACGATGATACGCACAGAGCAGTCACGATTAGATAGCCTACGCAGCCAAGCCAGCAAATAGGAGTGGTTATGATTTCAGGGATAGTTATGTTGGTGCTTGGCGGAGTTGGCCTGTGCGTCATTATTTATTTCAAATTTCAAGATGAGCCGACCAAGGAAGCCAGAATATTTCGTGTTGTTGATGAATATGATAATGGAACAGGATCAGTTAAGAGGAGCGCCATAAAACCGAAAGCTATATATGCTGATAGGTCATTCAGTACGTTTCCAAAAAACCCTCCAGATAAGTACATTGTTTTTGATTTAGAAACAACCGGGCTTGATTGCCATGATGACTATATAGTGCAGATTGGTGCGCTTAGAGTTGTCAATGATGAAATCATTGATTCAATGAGCTGCTATGTAACTATCCCAATTCGAATGCCATATTCAGCCTTTAAAATTCACGGCATAGATAACGCCAAGCTAGAGAAAGAAGGAATAGAAGAGAAGTCTGCCCTAGAGAGACTTAAAAAGTTCTCGGGCAACCTACCTATGCTTGCATATAATGCTGAATTTGACGGGTCGTTTTATACTCAGGCATGCCGTAAACACGACATAGAAATAAGTAATGACATTTTCTGTATTATGTATCTGGCACGCCTTAAGTGGCCTGGGCTGCCTTCATACAAGCTAATTGCTTTAGCCAAATTTTTTGGGATTGCTAAGCGCCAGGAACATGACGCACTTAAGGACGCAAAGATGGCGCTTGATGTGCTGAAAATAGCTATTGCTAAGCGTCGAAAAAAGCAACTTGAAGATATAGCAGAATCAGGTGAGATACCGTTTGATAAGCATATTTTAAAAACTGATATTACAAATGAGTTAGCCACGTTTTTAGGATGCAATGAAAAAACCTTAGGGCTTGCCGAAAGACTAGGAGTAAAAATAAAGAAAAACACAACACTTCAAACAAGGTTTTTAGTAGTGGGGTCAGGCGTAGGTGCGGCTTGGAAGTATACAAAGCATAAAAACAATATAGAAAAAGCAATTTCTTACCGCGACGAAAGAAAAAAGCCCTTGCTGATTATTAGTGAGAGAATGTTTATTCATGCTGCAATGCAACATATAAAATAAGTTCTAATACTCTTCTAGCTTGCAGATCACAACACCGCAAATGCGCGTGTCTTTATCAATTTCAATTATGCGCTCTGGCCAGTCACGGTTGAGCGCTTTTAGGTAGTATTTTTCACCATCAATTATTAGCTGCTTAAATGTGGCCGCTGTTTCGCTGTCCTTTTTCGCTATCACTAAACTGCCATTTTCTGGCTGGCGGTCAGGGTCTACAAAAATATAGTCGCCAGGACGGAATGATTTGGGCTCGCTAGGGCTAAACATCGACTCACCCTCAACCAGCAACACAAATGTGTGAGGGCCATGTTTTACGGGGCAGGGCATCCAGTCTTCCGCGTATCCTGGCTCGAATATGTCCACAGCCTCTGTCCATTCGCCCGCTTGCACTCTGCTGATCACAGGGCAGTAGCCTTTGTTCTCTGCTGGACGAACATTAGACTCATGCCCCATTGAGCCCGACTCTTGAGCCGAAAGACTTGTCGCGCTCCAATCTTGATCTAGCCAGCCGTGTGCTAGTTCAAAGCAATCTTCAATATGGCGTGCTAGAGCATCGCCAATGTGTCTAGTGTAATTTTTTCCAATAATTCGGCTGACTTGGGTTGTTTCTCGGTTTATTTTCCGTGAAAAAGCGGCATTGCTGCCCGTGTCGGCAGCCAGTTTTCGTGCATTTTCTCTGCGTACATCGTCAATTGTTTTTAACACAGTTGTCTCTAGCCCTTTGTTTGAGCTTGGCTTTAAAAGTAAGTCGCTGCTTTAAATTTAAAACCTATTATCTCAATAGTCGTCTTTTTTGTGCATTGTTCAAATTGGTCTATTTTTTTCTAGCGCGAACCAAAATGGTATGTTATGGTGGCGGAATGAAAAAACAGTATTGGAAGAGTATCTCAACTCAGGAAAAGATTAATTTGGCTAATGAGTTGGGTGTTAATGCCGAATTTTTACGCCAAGTTTTCATGAGTGACCGACGTGTTTCAGCATCACTGGCTCGCGCTATTTTTGCTGCTACTGGCATCGGAGCTCATGAGTTTTGCAGTGCCTTTCTTCCTGGCGACGTTCTGTCATTAAATTTAAAGAAAGCCTAGCAATATAGCCACGTTTAACAATAAGAGGGAAAAACATGATCAATAGCAGACCAGGGTTAAGTTTGCGCTTTGCAATTCGTGAAGACATCAAAAGTATTCCGCGTGGCATGGAGTTAGCACCAACGGTTATGGGTGTTACCCACGTTCAAACCGTGCGCAATTATACATGCGAAACCAAGCGCGGTACGCACAGCATGAGTCTAGACCAGTTCGAAGCATTGCTTGAGTGGACAAACGGCCACAATACTGCACAAGCCGTGGCCGAAATGGCCGGCGGTGTTTTTATCCCTACAGACTTAACCGAGCTAGAAGGCACCGACCTCGTGCGCGGAATAGCGGATTCTTTGCATAGATTGTCTGTGCTTGTTTCTGCAGTTCAAGACTCTGTGGCCGATGGCGTAGTTGTAAGCCACGAATGGCACTCGATCCACACAAAGCGCGTTGACATGATTAAAGCACTGCAACGTTTGGTGTCACAAGTTAGAGCGCTGAGGGTGTAAGTATGGACTGCACAATAGATCAGGTAGTCGAAGCTCTTAACTATATCTCACCCGATGAACCACGCCTTGAGTGGGTAATGGTCGGCATGTCGCTTAAGGCAGAGTTCGGTGAAGCAGGGTTCGACTTGTTCGACAACTGGAGCCAAGGCTCTGACAAGTATAAGCGTCGTGATGTACTTTCTACATGGAAAAGCATTAAGCCCCATGGCGGCATTGGTTTAGGATCTTTAATTAAGAAGGCCAAAGACAACGGTTGGCGCCCCGCAAAGATTGAGCGTGACGAGAAAGCTCATGCAGCGTATTTAGCCGAATTAGCGGCTCGCAGAGCTAAGGCAAAGCGCGATGCCGAGTTGTCTGAGGCTTTTCATATGCGTATGGCCAATGTTGTTGCAGACGGCTGCAATAGCCTTTTAGCAGGGTTGCATGTGTTCCACGACTTAACGCCAAGTGAATATTTGAACAACAAGCAAGTTGGGGCGTTTGGTGTGTACGTTGCGTCACGCTCTGTTGTTGTTGTTATTAATGATGCCGATGAAAGCTTTCAGCTTATTACCGGACCCAAAAGCATTTCCGAATTCTTCAACGGTTTTGATGCTGACGCTCAGCCGCATTTGTCTGTTCGTCATATTAAACGCGGCACGGTTGTTATGCCACTGCGTGACTTCGAGCGTGGCATTCGATCTGTTCAGCTGATATTCCCATCCGGCAAAAAATCATTTTTTAAGTACGGCGAAAAGTCGGGGTGCTATCACGGCATTGGCACGTTAAAAGACGGTGCGAATTTGCTTTGTATCGCTGAAGGATATGCCACAGCGGCCAGTATTCACATGGCGACTGGCTTGCCATGTGTTGTGGCGGTTGATGCTGGCAACTTGTTACCAGTGGCAAAGAAGTTTCGTGAGCGTATGCCTGGCTTAGAAATTTTGTTTTGTGCTGATAATGATAAGAACACAAAAGATAATCCGGGCGTAACATATGCCACAGCCGCCGCAAGCGAAGTAGTTGCAGCAGTGGCTGTGCCGGAGTTTGGGGTTAAGGGGTGATATGAATAATTTAGTTGATTTTAATGACTTGCATGTGCACAGAGGCTTAGATGAAGTTAAGCGCCAAGTCGATGCAGCACTTGAAAGAATGCAAGCGCCAGAATCTCCCGCGCCCTCTTTGCGCGCGTCGGGTTCTGATACAGATAAAATACTGGATGACGGCGGGCGCTATACAGTTGAAACGCTGCTTGAGAAGTTTAGTTATATTTACGGCACTAAATTCGCATGGGATAGCGTGCTCCAAGAGCAAATGGAGCTTAGCCACCTTGGCCATTTGGTCGGACGTGAGCGCTATAAAATGTGGAACGAGTCACCATCTCGTAAAACTGTGCTGGGTATTCGTTTTGAGCCTGGGCAAGAACTGGGGCCAGACTGGGTAAACCTGTACAACGGCTTTCCGTTGACACCCAAGAAAGGCGAGTGCGGTCGCATACTAGAGCACATAAAGCGCTTGTGCAGACATCGGGCAGAAGAATTGCAGTGGTTGCTCAAGTGGCTAGCGTACCCACTGCAAAACCCCGGCGCCAAGATGGCCAGTGCAGTAGTTGTATATGGCTCAGAGGGCACCGGTAAGAGTATTACGTTCGACGAAGTTATGGGGCGCATTTATGGCGAATACAAAGTAACGATAGGCCAAGCGCAGCTAGAGAGCAGCTTTACTGAATGGCAAAGTAAAAAGCTATTTGCTGTCGCAGAAGAGGTTGTCGCGCGCACAGAGCGTAACCACTACAAAGGCATGCTCAAGCATTTGGTTACTGGCAGTACGTTGCAGATCGACCAGAAGCACCATAGCCTTCGACAAGAAACAAACCACTTAAATATGGTGTTCCTGTCGAACTCAACTGTGCCGCTTGAACTGGACATGGGCGACCGCCGTTACATGGTGCTGTATGCCGATGATGTGCCAGAGCCAGAATACTTCAAAACACTGTTCGAGGAAGTCAACAACGGCGGCGTTGAAGCTTTCATGGATTATCTTCTGAACATGGATTTGAGCGGCTTTGACGAGCACAGCAAGCCTCCCATTAACCAAGAAAAGCAAGAATTGATCGGAGCCAGCCTGACCAGCCCTCAGTACTTTCACATGCTATGGCAAGCGGGCGAATTAGAAATCCCCTACGGTTGCGCCACCAGTGGCGATCTATACAAGTATTTTGTTAAGTGGTGCGAGCAAAACGGGGAGTTCAGGCGTACTCAGCGATACTTTGGGCAAGAGCTCAAGCGAGTGATGAAGCAAGGCCGTTGGCGGTTTGCTTACCCAGAGATAACTTTTCCGCAGTCGCAGCACCGCGTGTACTTTACAGATAGCATGCTTGCAAACATGCCGGCAGGAGCGCGCATCGATGACTATGTCGGTGACCAGTGCCGTAACTTCAAGATTTCCCTTGCGGCGGAGGGTATAGCTCTTGATTAGTATGCTTTTTAACCATGTTTGTGACGCTTGTGACACTTGTGACAGCACTTGTGACACTTGTGTGACAGAAAGAAACCGTTGGTGCGACTGGGTTTCTTTGGTTGTGACAGGTAGACACCAAAAAAACTCCCACACGCGCGCGCACGTACGCGCACAAGGAATATTATATTTATCTGTCACAAGTGTCACAAGTGTCACAAAACTTGTAAGTACATTGATTTTAAAGGGTTTTTTCTGTGACGCATCTTGTGACACATCTGGTAATTCTAATAATAAGTGTCACAAAGAGGTTTTCGCATGATTTCAGAGGCTCGCAAAGAAGAAACTATCTCGCGCTTGGTTGTTTGGGGTTGCGCTGTAGCAGGCGGCCTTAGTGACTATGCGCGCATATCTAGCATGGTAAGGGTGTCATGCTCAGACGGCTATTCATCGAGCATACCCATTTGCCCGGAAGTAGAGCTGACAGAGCGAGCAGTGTGCGCCCTGGCTAACGATCTTAGAGCAGTGCTCAAAGAGCATTACACTGTACTAGATGCGACGCTAGAGCAGAGAGTTAAGGCTCTGGGTGTAAGTAAGAGCACTTACTATCGTTTGCACGAACAGGCTGTTGTACGCACAGCAGAAAACATTCGAGACTTGCAACGCCAAATAGGAACAAGGAAACACAAGGAAAACTACAAGATGCAGCAAAACAGGCTATAAAGTGTTGAGTCACTGGGAATAAGTTGGTTAACTGTACCTAGTGTCAGAAAGTTGTATCAGCAGTATACGAGCAGCTGACACACATCTTGCTATCACCCTAGCAACCCTCGGCCCACCAATAAAACGGTGGGCTTTTTTATTTGGAGTAATCATGCACGAACTACAGCAAGAGACGGTAACCGAAGCAATCAAGTCGGTGCCGCCGGTGCTGTTTACGCTTGCATGGTTTAAAGGCATGACTATTAGCGACGCAGTGGCGCTTGTTACGCTTATCTATTTAATAGCGCAGATAGGATTGCTAGTGCCTCGTTACGTGGCTTGGTGGCGCGAATGGCGTTACGACAAGAGAAAGCGTTAATGCAGCAAGGTCTTAGAACACTGAAGATAATTTCAGCCGGTGCGCTAATGACAGCAGCAGCAGTTGTAACAGAGTTCGAGGGTCGGTCGTTAGTTGCATACCTTGACCCAGTCGGCATACCGACCATCTGCGACGGAATTACACCAGGCGTGAAGTTAGGCGATGTAGCAACAGCCAAGCAGTGCGATGACAAATTAACATTCCATTTGTTTGGTGTGCTGTCTGATTTAAGCGACTGCATAGAGAAAGACCTACCACAGCATCAGTGGGCAGCACTAACAAGCTGGGCGTATAACGTCGGCACCGGTGCAGCATGTAGCAGCACATTAGTGCGTAAGATCAACAATGGCTTACCACCGGCTAGCTACTGCAATGAATTACACCGGTGGGTGTATGCAGGCGGTAGAGTGCTTGCAGGCTTAGAGCGTAGGCGTACTGCTGAATATAAACTTTGCTTAGGTACTGACAATGCGTACATGGGCAACACTTAGCATAGTAGCCATAGCATGGTTTGCAGGTTTTGGCTCTGGGTGGCAATGGCGCAATAACAGCGCAGAGCTAGAAATCACTAAGCTGCAAATAGAACGACTTGAAATATACGCAGCCACTCTAAAAGCATTAGAGGAAACCGACAGACAAAGAAAATCAGCTATAGCGAAAAACGACATACTGCATGCTGAACTAAAAGAGCAAGCCAACAAAACAAGCCAAGTAATAACAAAGCAGGTAATTCGGTATGTTGAAAAAAACAGCCATAGCGATATTTGCCAGTTGCCTAATAAGTGGGTGCAGCTCCACGATGCAGCAGCCACAAATAGCATGCCCACAAATACCAGCACCACCGGCATCAGCGATGATACCGCCACCAGACTTACAGCCACTGGTGCGCTAGAGACAATCACAGACAACTACCAAAGCTGTAATGATATACGCATCCAGCTGCTTGAGCTGCAAGGTTGGGCGAGAGAGATTAGCCATGAACATTAGAGCACCAAAGTTCTGCATGAAAGCAGGCTGTGGCACCTTAGTGCGTAGTGGCTACTGTGAAGCACATAAGCCTAACGAGGCTGCCAAGCGTAAGGCCGGACAGCGTGACTACAACAGGCGCAGAGCGATGAGCGATAAGCTTTACGGACAGCAGAAGTGGCGCAAGCTCAGTATTGCATTTCGTAAGCGTAATCCGCTGTGTGAGAATTGTGAGAAGAAAGGCTTGGCTAGACCGGCTGACCTTGTTGACCACATCGAACCAGCCAAGCTGAGACCAGACTTGTTCTTCAGTTGGCGCAACCTACGCTCACTTTGCCAGACTTGCCACAACAAAATTGGCGAGAAAGTCTTGAGTTAAAAAATAAATTATCGAGGGGAGGGCGGTCGGA
>Ga0209075_1004470_pt1 | contig 11200 bp, 10 predicted proteins | sample Stecom2011_FD_187523 | JGI IMG/M metagenome (GOLD analysis project Ga0209075, IMG submission 187523) | Agricultural soil microbial communities from Utah to study Nitrogen management - Steer compost 2011 (SPAdes) (version 2) | ecosystem: Environmental > Terrestrial > Soil > Agricultural land...
CGGTTCCGGTGCGGGCTGAACCTGTTCAGGCTCTTGCACCTGGGCGCTGCTGGTTGCCGTGTGCAGAAGTTCGTCGAGGTAGCTGGCGATCGCCGCATCAGGCGTGGCCAGCTGTGCCATTTTTTTGTCAGCCATGCCGCCGCTCCTTCGCGGTAGCGGTTAACGCCAGAACATCGTCAAGCAGGTGCCGGTAGGCTCGAACGCCATGGGTGTCTGCATCCAGTGCCGATGGAATAACACCGGCCTGGCTGGCATCCCGGAACTTGGTGTCCACCGGAATGGCAAAACGCCAGAGCTTATCGCCGTAGGTTTTACGCAACAGATTCAGGCTCTTCACTGAGGCCTGGGTACGACGATCGTAGAGCGTGGGTACAATGGTGTACGCCAATTCGTTCTTCTGGGAACGCATGATCATTTGCAGGGTGTGCAGCATGCGCTCCAGGCCCTTGATCGCCAGGAACTCGGTCTGTACCGGAATGATCAGGTGCTGGGCCGCCGCCAGGGCATTGACCATCAACACGCCCAACGACGGGGTGTTGTCCAGTATCACGTAGTCAAAGTCATCCCAGAGTTGCGCCAGGGCCCGGGAAACAATCAACCCCATCCCCTCCACGCCAATCATCCGTCGCTCGAGGGTGGCCAGGGCTGTGCTGGCCGGCAGCAACGACAGATTCGGACAACTGGTCTCGGTAATCAGCTGGGCAGGCAAGCCCTCCGGCACCTTACCCTGGTGCTGGAACAGATCGAAGACGCTATGCGCCAGCGAATCGGGGTCATACCCGAACCAGCTGGTCAGAGAGCCATGGGGGTCCAGGTCGACCACCAGCACGCGTTTGCCGCGTTCGGCCAGCAACCCGCCCAGGGCTACCACCGAGGTTGTCTTACCCACACCACCTTTTTGATTGGCTACAGCCCAGATTCGCACTCTTGTCACTCCAGTTTGGCTATGCCCGACAGAAATACCGGCCGCTATTGACCCTATCGGCACGCGGGCCCGAAACTTGACTGTCCGCTGTCCGTTTTACGCGGCAAGCCTTTGCCGATCCGGATGATAAAAAGACTGTAATACAGGAAGCGTGCCAGTTCGGCCATACGCATCTGCCACCGACAGATCAGCGAACGGCACCACGAATACTGGCGTCTCGGGAAATCAGAAGCACAACCCGGCGATTACGGCGCCGCCCTTCCTCGGTGTCGTTTCTCGCTACCGGCTGGTACTGGCCATAACCAACCGCAGCCAGGCGCTCGGGCTCAATACCTTCCATCATCAACATGCGAGCGACCGCCGACGCCCTGGCACTGGAAAGCTCCCAATTGGATGGAAACCGGCTGGTTCTGATTGGCTGGTTATCGGTAAACCCCTCCACCTTGATGGCATTATCCCGGTTGCGAAGCACCGTCGCGATCTTCTCGATCACCTGGAACGCGTCATAGTGAGGTTCGGCGTCACCACTACTGAACAGCATGCTGTTTGGCAGGTTGAGTTCCAACCACTGTTCATTGGTTTCCAGGCTGACCACGCCCTGGCTGATCAGTTCATCAAACTCCATAGTCAGTTGATCTGCCATGGTTCTGAGGGCTTGTGTGCGGCTTTCGGCATCCAGTTGAGGATTGCGCGGCGCCTCGGTGACCGGCGGGGGAATAACGTCTTCTGGTGAACTGGTCTGGGCCCGCAGTGGCTGGTCGCCCACCTGGACAGGCTGCACCGAGCGCTGGGGGGCGTTAAACACGCCTGTCAGGGTTTCGGACAGAACTTTGTATTTACCCTCGTTAACGGAAGACACCGAGTACATGACAACAAAAAAAGCGAACAGAAGCGTGATGAAATCCGCATAGGAGATCAGCCAACGCTCCTTGTTGTGCAGGTCATCCTGGGGTTGTCTGCGCCGACGCATAGGCTAGTCCGTCCTGATTACTGCAGGAAGCCCCGCAGCCTCAGTTCAATGGATTTCGGGTTCTCACCCTCAGCGATGGCGATGATGCCATCGATCATCATGTCTTCGTAGCGGGTACGTTCCTTGACGATACTTCGCAACTTGTTGGCGACAGGGAAAAACAGCAGGTTGGCCAGGGCCACGCCGTAGATGGTGGCTACAAACGCGGTGGCAATGCCGCTACCCAGAGACTGCGGGTCTTCAAGGTTGGTCATCACCTGAATCAGGCCCATGACCGCCCCAATGATACCGATCGTCGGCGAATAACCACCCATGGCTTCATAGATACGCGCCGCCTCAAGATCCCGCTGCTCACGGGATTCCAGGTCCACTTCCATAATGCTGCGGATGGCTTCCGGCTCAGCGCCATCAACCAGCAATTGCAGCCCCTTGCGGGCAAATTTCTCCGGCTCCCGCTCTGCCAGGCCTTCAAGGCCCAGCAAACCCTGCTTACGAGCCTTGACGCTCCAGTCGATGACCTTGCCAATACCATCTTCCAGGCTGATATAGGGCGGTACGAATACCCAGCGAATCTGCGCCATGGCCCGCTTGAGCATGGGCCAGGAGGTTTGCAGAATGGTGGCCGCCAGTGTGCCCCCAACCACAATCAGCCCGGCGGGCCCGTTGAACAGGGACCCGACCGCACCACCTTCCAGCAGGTTGCCACCCAGGATGGCTACAAACGCAAGGATGATACCCAGCAGGCTCAGAATATCCATCAGCTCACGCCTTCAACCAGCCGGGGGCCAACTTCATCAAGCGACAGGATTTCGTCACTCAGTCCGGCCTTGGCGACGGCCATGGGCATGCCGTAGATGACCGAGGATTTCTCGTCCTGGGACCAGACCACTGAGCCAGACTGCTTCATCATCCGGCAGCCTTCCTTACCGTCTGCTCCCATACCGGTCAGAATGACACCCAGAGTTTTTCCCGGGAAGCTACGGGCGAGAGAACCGAAAGTGACATCCACACAGGGTTTGTAATTCAGCCGTTCGTCACCCGGCAGGATCCTGACTCTCGCCTGACCGCCACGATTTTCGATCATCATCTGCTTGCCGCCAGGCGCCAACAAGGCATGGCCAGGCTTCAGGATATCGCCATCTTCGGCCTGCTTGACCTGAATACGGCAAAGTTTGTTCAGGCGCTCGGCAAAAGCCGGGGTAAAGCTGGCAGGCATGTGCTGAACCAGCACAATGGGAGCCGGGAAAGAGGCCGGCAGCGCGGTCAAGACTTTCTGTAACGCCACCGGTCCTCCCGTAGAAGTGCCAATTGCAACCACGCTGTAATGTCTTGGTGCGGCTTTCCGGGAGGGCCGTCTTGGAGTTTCCGGCTCGCGGGTCGGCTCTGGCTGGACTGGGGCCGGGGCTGAGCGGTCGCGGGTTACCGGTCTGGCGGGCCGCTCTGGAGGCTGCGGGGCAGCCGGGCGCGTAACCCCGGGACGCGGAGCTGCCGGGCGTGCAGCCGGGGCCGCAGAACGACCGCTGGGCTTGCTGCCTGCCACGTCAAGAATCCGATCGATGAGGATTTTCTGAAGTTGGCTGGTATCCCGGGCAATTTCCTCGAAGTTCTTGGGCAGGAAGTCCACTGCCCCGGCTTCCAGGGCATCCAGAGTAACCCGCGCACCCTCATACGTCAGAGATGAGAACATCAACACTGGGGTCGGGTGCTTTTTCATGATTTCACGAACCGCCGAAATACCATCCATCACGGGCATTTCGTAGTCCATGGTAATCACATCAGGGCGCAGCTTTTCAGCCAGCTCCACCCCTTCACGGCCATTGGTTGCCGCACCAACAACCTCGATTTGCCCCGAGGCCGTGAGGATTTCCGTCAGCCGTTTGCGAAAGAACCCTGAATCATCAACGACCAGGACAGAAACTGTCATCCATTTCTCCTAAACAATCCTGCATGTTATCTGCCCCGGTACCGCTAACCGTAATGTTGAAGAAGACTGGGTACGTCAATAATCAGGGCAATGCGGCCGTCACCGGTGATGGTGGCCCCGGCCATACCGGGCGTACCCTGTAACGCCCGCCCCAGGGGCTTGATCACGACCTCTTCCTGGCCAATCAGCTGGTCCACCACGAACCCGACCTGCTTTGTACCCATGGCCACAATCACCACATGGGCGTTTTCCGGCTCTTTCTGGCCAGCCGCGCCATGTACCAGCCAGCGCTTGATGTGGAACAGCGGGAATACCTTGTCACGAACCACGATGCATTCCCGGCCATCGACGATGTTCGTTTTCGACAGATCGAGATGGAAAATTTCAACCACGTTCACCAGGGGCAAGGCGAAGGACTGATCGCCCAGCATGATCATCAGCGTAGGCATGATCGCCAGGGTGAGCGGCACCTTGATAATAATGCTGGTGCCCTTGCCCTGTTCAGACACGATATTGATCTGGCCGTTAAGTTGGCCGATCTTGGTTTTCACCACGTCCATGCCCACGCCCCGGCCAGAAACATCGGATATCTGTTCCTTGGTCGAGAAACCGGCGGCAAAAATCAGGTTGAAGCACTCGTTATCGGTCAGGCGATCTGCGGCATCCTGATCGTACAGACCTTTCTCCACCGCTTTTCGGCGCAGAACGTCAGGGTTCATACCGGCGCCATCGTCGGTGATGGAGAGCAGGATATGATCTCCTTCCTGTTCCGCCGACAGGGTGACGGTTCCCGCACGGGGCTTCCCGGCCTTTTCCCGCACATCCGGCATTTCAATGCCATGATCAACGGAGTTTCTTACCAGGTGAACCAGCGGGTCGGACAGCGCTTCGACCAGGTTCTTGTCCAGATCGGTCTCCTCCCCGTGCATCACCAGGTTGATTTCTTTCTTCAGTCCCCGGGCCAGGTCCCGCACCACCCGTGGGAAGCGGCCGAACACCTTTTTGATCGGTTGCATGCGGGTCTGCATAACCGCCGCCTGCAAATCGGTGGTCACCACGTCGAGGTTGGCGACCGCCTTGTGCATGTGTTCATCTTCGCTCTCGGAGCCGAGGCGCTGCAGGCGATTACGTACCAACACCAGTTCGCCCACCATATTCATGATGTCGTCAAGGCGCTTGGTATCCACCCTCACAGTGGTCTCGGCTGCAGGCGCCGCATCTCTTGCCGGGGCGGCGGCTGCCGGTTTGGCTTCCTGCTTGGCGGATTCCGGTTGTTTTGGTTCCGGCTTCTTTGGCTCAGGCTTGGCCGCAGGCTCAGGTTTGGTCGCGGCTCCGGGGGCTGCACCGGGGCTCTTGCCTTTGCCATGCAGCTCATCCAGCAGGTTTTCAAACTCGTCATCGGTGATCAGATCATCACCAGTGGATGATTTTGCCGGCTCTTCTGGTTCCGGCTCCGCCGGGTTGTCGTTATCAACAGCCGGGGGGCCAGCAAACTGGCCTTTACCATGCAACTGGTCCAGCAGGGCTTCAAATTCGTCGTCGGTGATCTCGTCGCCGTCTGACCCGGCGTCGTTGGCGGAGGTGTTTTCCGGTGCGGCCGCCGGCTGTTGCTCTGCACCTTTTTCATCGGCCAGGGCATCCAGAAGTTGCTCAAACTCTTCGTCGGTAATATCACCGGAATCGTTGCCCGCACCGGCCGCCGGTTCGGGTTCTGGCGCTGCCGGTGCCGGCGCTGCCGTGTCGCCCTCCGGCTTGGCAAGTTCATCCAGCGCAGCGATCAATTCGTCCGGAGCCGGAGTCGGCTCTTCACGGTTACGAACCTGATCAAACATGGCGTTGACGTGGTCCAGGGCTTCCAGCACCACGTCCATCAAATCGGAGGTGACCTTGCGCTTGTGGTTTCGAAGGAGATCGAACACGTTCTCTGCAGAGTGACAGCAGTTGACCAGTGCTTCGAGCTGCAGGAACCCGGCACCGCCCTTGACCGTGTGGAAACCACGGAAGATGGCGTTGAGCAGGTTGCTGTCATCCGGATGCTGCTCAAGATCCACCAGCTGCTCGGACAGCTTTTCGAGAATCTCGCCGGCTTCAACCAGGAAGTCCTGCAGGATCTCTTCGTCGGCATCAAACGCCATGCGTCACCCTCTATAATCGTTCAGAAACCGAGACTGGATAACAGGTCATCAACGTCGTCCTGCCCCGAAACTACATCATCACGCTCCTCAGCCTTGATCTGAGGCCCTACCCCTTTTTCGGCCGATTCTTCTTTTTCTTCAATCTGGTGCACGGTGCCGGTGAGCTGGTCCACGTGGCTGGCCATCACCACCAGGCCAAGCAGGTTCTCTTCGACTTCTTTCACAAGAGCCGTTACTTTCTGGATAACCTGCCCGGTAAGATCCTGGAAGTCCTGGGCCAGAAGGATTTCTGACAGGTTGCTGTACAGGGTATCGGAATCTGTGGCCAGGCCCGCAAAGAAGCGATCAATGCGGCCGTACAGCTCCCGGAACTCTGCCGGCTCCATTTCCCGACGGCGCAACCGCTGCCATTCGTCTCGCAGGGCGGTCGCTTCGTCGCGCATGGTATGCGCCACCGGCATGCTTTCTTCGACCAGGTCCATGGTGCGATTGGCCGCCTGGCTGGTCATCTGGACAACGTAGGCCAGCCGATCCGAGGCATCGGACATCTTGGACAAGACTTCTTTCTGCTCGGCACTGCGGGCGTCTATCTGAAAATTCCGGATAGCCTCGTGCAGGCTCCGGGTCAACCGCCCCACTTCCCGATAGAGGCTCTGGTCGCGAACTTCACTGAGCTCGTTGATCACCGACATCGCCCGGGCGTAGTTACCGGAACTGATGCATTCGGCCAGTTCGGAGCTTTGCTGCTGGAGCTTTTCGGTTACCTCCGGGTCGAGGCCCTGATGGTTCTCGTTCTTGTCAGTCATGACAGCCATCCGACCTCTGGTTACTGAATTCGCTCGAAGATCTTCTCAATCTTTTCCTTGAGAACGGCAGCGGTAAACGGTTTGACGACGTATCCGTTAACGCCGGCCTGCGCCGCCGCCACAATCTGGTCACGCTTGGCCTCCGCAGTTACCATCAGCACCGGAAGGTTCTTCAGGTTCTCGTCTGCCCGCACCGCCTTGAGCAGATCAAAACCCGACATGCCAGGCATGTTCCAGTCGGTCACCAGGAAGTCGTACTTGCCGCTCCTGAGCATGGGCAATGCCGTGTTGCCATCGTCCGCTTCATCCGTATTGGTGAAGCCAAGATCGCGCAGCAGATTCTTGATGATTCGCCGCATTGTGGAAAAGTCATCCACAATGAGAATTTTCATGTTTTTGTCCAATGGGACCTCCAGTCAGTAACACCCGGATTTCATTAAGCCTTTTGAAAGTCTAGCAGGCCGCTGCTTTAACCGCTTATTGTGTGTTGTTTGGCCGCGTTGTAAAGCGCCGGTTACCAAAATCTACACAGTTACGCGCCGCGCGGTCAGCGCCGGCCCGGTTTATTCTGGCTCGTTTTCCCGCCAATCGGACAACCGCCCCCTGAGACGAAGGGCCGCCTGGCTATGAATCTGGCTGACCCGGCTCTCGCTGACGCCCAGCACCGCGCCGATTTCCTTCAGGTTGAGCTCTTCCTGGTAGTAGAGGCTCAACACCAGCTTTTCTCGCTCAGGAAGCTCTTCGATTGCCTCTGCCAGGCTTTTCTGGAATGCATTTGATGCAATGCCATCCAGGGGATTATCGCTGGCCTCTGTTTCTTCTATCGGCAGCTCTCCGGATTCATTGAGCTCATCAAGGCTAAAAAGTCGGCCACTGTTGGCGTCTGCCAGGGACGCATGATATTCCGACAGGTCAATGCCCAGCTCTTCGGCAACATCGACATCCTGGGCCTCGCGCCCAGTGCGGTCTTCAACCGTTTTGATGGCTGCCGCGATACGGCGGGCATTGCGGTGAACGGAGCGGGGAACCCAGTCGCCCTTGCGGATTTCATCCACCATGGCACCGCGGATACGAATGCCTGCGTAGGTTTCAAAGGTGGCACCCTTGCCGGTGGAATAGCGTTGTGCAGCTTCCAGCAGGCCAATCATGCCGGCCTGCATGAGGTCTTCAAGCTGAACCGAGGCCGGCAAACGGGCCATCAGATGAAGGGCGATTTTCTTGACCAGCGGCGCATGCTCCTCAATCAGCTGAGAGGGGCCTTTTGCGCCAGCCTGATGGTAGATTCCCAGGTTTTTCGCCAATGTCATGTATCCGGTTTTCTTATAGGACTGGATTCAGATCAGACTTCGACGAGCCGTTCCACGAAAAACTCCAGATGCCCTCTTGGCGATGATGGCAGCGGCCAGCTGTCCACTTTCTCTGCCAGGGCACGGATCGCCAGCGACGCCTTAGCCCGTGGATAGGCATCCAGAACGGCCCGCTGCCGCTGAACGGCTTTTCTGACGGCTTCGTCGTAAGGCACGATACCTACATATTGTAGTGCTACATCAAGGAAACGCTCGGTGACACGGGTCAGTTTTTCATACAGATGCCGGCCTTCCTGCTCATTTCGCACCTGATTCGCCAGAATACGGAAACGGTTGGTGCCGTAGTCGCGATTCATCAGTTTGATCAGGGCATAGGCATCGGTAATGGAGGTAGGCTCATCGCACACCACCAGCAGCAATTCCTGGGAGGCCCGCAGGAAACTGACGACCGACTCGGAAATACCGGCTGCTGTGTCAACAATCAACACATCAATCTGGTCACCCAGCTCGCTGAAGGCGTTGATCAGCCCTGCATGTTCCATCGGGCTCAACTGGGTCATACGCTGGGTGCCGGACGATGCGGGGACAATCTTGATACCACCCGGGCCGTTGACCAGAACGTCCTTGAGGTCGCACTCGCCACTGAGCACATCCTGCAGATTGCGATTGGCGGTAATGCCCAACAGCACGTCGATATTGGCAAGGCCGAGGTCCGCATCCAGCAACACCACCCGCCGGCCTTTCTGGGCCAGCGCGATACCGAGGTTGACGGACACATTACTCTTGCCGACACCGCCCTTGCCGCCGGTAACCGCAATCACCTGAACCGGATGTGGTCTGCTCATACTGTTATCAGTCTCTTACTGCGTTCTTGTGTGGGCACAAACGGCAGCGCACCGGCTGTACCACCGGGCCTCAGGCCCCTTCTGCAACGGCCTGGCCGTGCTGCATTGTTTTCAGGCGTTCTACGCCCAACCGCACCAGAGGAATGGCCTCTGCCCGGTGCAGGTCTTCGGGAATCTTCTGGCCATCGGTATACCATGCCACTGGCAGGCCGGTTTCCATGACAAAGCCCAAAGACTCACCCAGCGTCAGCGCTTCGTCAATCTTGGTCATGACGCAGCCTGCAAGGTTTGCCATCTTATAGCAATGCCACACGGATTTCATGATGCGCGGCTGGCTGGTGGCAGACACGACCAGATGGGTACGGATATTGTGATCGCTCCGGGCCAACTCCGCCAGCTGTTCCTGATAACCGCGATCCGAGCTGGTCAGCCCGGCAGTATCAATCAGAACCAGGTGCCGGTCTGACAATTCGTCCAGAATGTCATCCAGGGAATGACTCTCATCCACAACCCGAACCGGCACATTGAGAATACGGCCAAACACGAACAGCTGTTCATGGGCTGCCACCCGGTAGCGATCGGTGGTGACCAACGCCAGGGAATCCGGCCCATGCTCCAGTACATATTGGGCGGCCAGCTTGCCAATGGTGGTGGTCTTCCCAGACCCGGTTGGTCCCACCAGCGCATAGACACCGCCGGCCTCAAGCCAGTGTTCCCGAGCAGTACGTACGCCGGTGGCCAGCATCTTCAGGGATTGCTTCCACCCGTCTTCCAACCTGCCGGCGCGATGCTGACGGGAAAGAGAGGTTGCCAGCTCCGCGCCCAGTCCAAATTCCTGCAGCCGCTCTGCAAGCCTCTGCTGAACCGCATTGGATGCCGCAACTGCAGGCTTCTCGGGTATCGAGGTACGTCCGCTGACCATCTCTCTCAGGGAGTTGATTTCCGCTCTCATGCTCGCCAACTCATCCGAGTAGCCCGCCGCTGGCCGGCCGCCTGCATTGCGCGCCGAGGTCGATCCGCCAGCCAACTCACCTGACCAGTCGGCAGCCGGCCGATCGTCAGCCAGTGCACGATCATATTCCGCGCCGACACCCGCCCGCTTCTCCCGCACTTCGCGAATGCGACTGCGCGATCGGTTCAACTCTTCTTCCAACCGACGATGCTGGTCGGCCTGCAGCTCTGCCAGGCGCGAGCCGTTGGTGGCCTGTGCCGCTTTCTCGCCAAGGCGCTGGCGTGCCATATTTTCGTCATAGTCCAGGGCCGTCACAATTTCGACGCCTCCGTCCACCCGGCGATTGGACAAAATAACGGCATCCGGTCCCATCTCATGACTGACCTGTTTCAGGGCTTCGGCCATGGTCTTTGCAAAAAACCGTTGTACTTTCATAGCGTTTCATCCTCCACCGGCGTGCCCGAATCGGGTGTTCGCCTTGCCCTGCCGGCCCTACTGGCCTACAGAGGCGACTATCGTGATCTGTTTGTTATCTGGAATTTCCTGGTACGAGAGCACATGCAAACGCTCTACCCCATAACTGGCAAATTTTGCCAGCACTGGCCTCAAGGGCCCGGAAACCAGAAGAATCGCCGGCTTGCCCAGCATTTCCTGGCGCTGAACGCTGTCCTGAAGGGACCGCTGCAGCTTTTCCACCATATTTGGCTCAAGCACCAGGCCAATATCTTCCTGTCCGCCGGATTGTTGACTCTGTTGAACTGACTTAAGCAACAACTGTTCCAGGTCTGGATCCAGAGTGATCACCGGTATCTCGGCATCGTTACCACAGATGCTCTGAACGATCATTCGGCGCAACGCCTGACGAGCCAGGGTGGTCAACAGTTTCGGGTCCTGGCTTCTGGGGTGCACATTAACAATGGCCTCGGCAATGGAGCGCATATCCCTGACCGGCACTTCTTCCCGGAGCAGGTTCTGCAGTACCCGCAGCAGGACGCTTACGGAAATCGTCGTAGGCACCAGCTCCTCCGCCAGTTTCGGAGCCATTTTCTCCAGCTGGTCCAGCCACTTCTGGGCCTCTTCATGGCCGATAAGTTCATGGGCGTGCTTTTGCAGAATCTGGTTAAGGTGGGTAGCCACCACCGTGCTGGCATCCACCACGGTGTAACCCAGAGTCTGGGCCTGGTCTTTCTTGTCTGGCTCAATCCAGATGGCATCCAGGCCAAAGGCCGGATCTTTGCCTGCAATGCCTTCCACCTTGCCAAACACCTGGCCCGGGTCTATGGCCAGCTCACGCTCCGGGTGGATCTCCGCCTCGGCAATGGTCACGCCCATCAGC
>Ga0209075_1004471_pt1 | contig 11200 bp, 9 predicted proteins | sample Stecom2011_FD_187523 | JGI IMG/M metagenome (GOLD analysis project Ga0209075, IMG submission 187523) | Agricultural soil microbial communities from Utah to study Nitrogen management - Steer compost 2011 (SPAdes) (version 2) | ecosystem: Environmental > Terrestrial > Soil > Agricultural land...
TGAATTTCCATATTTTGTCCAATCCCGAGTTTTTGGCAGAAGGAACAGCCATTGAGGATTTACAAAATCCCGATCGTGTGCTGATTGGCGGAGAAAATGAAGAAGCCATTCAGGCGTTGGTTGATATCTATGCTTCTTGGATTCCGAAAGAACAAATCATTACTACGAATCTGTGGTCTTCGGAATTGTCCAAATTGGTTGCGAATGCCTTTTTGGCACAACGTGTTTCAAGCATCAATTCGATTTCGGAATTATGCGAAGCAACGGGAGCCGATGTCAATGAAGTAGCAAATGCCATTGGAAAAGACAGTCGTATTGGATCAAAATTTCTGAAAGCATCGGTAGGTTTTGGCGGTTCTTGTTTTCAAAAAGACATTTTGAATCTGGTCTATATTGCCCGTACGTATAATTTACACAAAGTAGCCGATTATTGGGAACAGGTCATTATTATGAACGACCATCAGAAAGAACGTTTTTCAGATAATATGATCAAGACTTTGTACAATACCGTAAACGGCAAAAACATCGTCTTTTTGGGTTGGGCATTCAAAAAAGATACCAACGATACCAGAGAATCTGCAGCGATTTACGTAGCCGATCATTTGTTAGACGAAGAAGCGTTTATTACGGTATATGATCCAAAGGTAACGGCTGAGCAGATTTACAGAGATTTGGATTATTTAGGCACACGCAGCCCGGAAGAAAACCGCCGTTTGGTAAAAGTGGTCAATGATCCGTATGAAGCTTGCCATCAAGCACATGCTGTAGCCGTTTTAACCGAATGGGATGAATTCAAAACCTACGACTGGCAAAAGATTTACGGGAATATGTACAAACCGGCGTTTGTGTTTGATGGACGAAACGTATTAAATAAGAAGGAATTACGAAAAATTGGTTTTAGTGCTTATTTTATTGGAGTAGAGTAAAAATAAAAAAATACAATGAAACACATATTAATAACAGGTGGAGCCGGTTTTATAGGCTCTAACCTTACAGAATATTTTTTAAACAAAGGCTATTTTGTCCGTTGTTTAGACGATTTTTCTACTGGCTATAAACACAACATTGAAGAGTTTGTTTCAAACTCGAATTATGAATTGTTAGAAGGAGACATCCGTGATTTAGAAACCTGTAAACAAGCAGTAAAAGGAATGGATTATGTATTGCATCAAGCGGCTTTAGGCTCGGTGCCAAGATCAATTAATGATCCTGTTACCTCAAATGAAGTGAATGTTTCCGGTTTTTTAAATATGTTGGTAGCCGTACGAAACGAGGGGATTAAACGTATGGTTTATGCAGCAAGTTCTTCTACTTACGGAGATTCGGAAAGTTTGCCTAAAGTAGAGGATATTATTGGTAAACCTTTATCTCCTTATGCAGTGACCAAATATGTCAATGAGTTGTATGCCGATGTGTTTGCAAAAACTTATAATATGGAAATCATTGGATTGCGTTATTTCAACGTATTTGGACGACGTCAGAATACTCGTGGTGCTTATGCAGCAGTGATTCCATTGTTTACAAAACAATTCATTCAGCATGAAAGCCCGACAATCAACGGGACGGGCGAAAATTCACGCGATTTTACTTATATCGACAATGTCATTCAAATGAATGAACGTGCCATGTTGACCGACAATCCCGAAGCGGTAAATACGGTTTACAACACCGCAGTGGGAGACAGAACCAACTTGAATGAACTGGCAGCCTATTTAAAAGAGTTTTTGACAGCGTTTGATGCTGAAATTGTCAATATAGAAGTGAAACACGGACCCAACAGGATAGGAGATATTCCACACTCATTAGCATCAGTAGATAAGGCAAAGCGATTATTAGGTTACGAACCTACGCACAAAATAAAAGAGGGGTTGAAAGAAGCTGTTAAGTGGTATTGGGAGCATAAGGAGAGTTTGTGATTTTGTCATTCCGATAGAGCAAGGCACGAGCGACGAGGAATCTTGATATACGAAAAGTTGAACAAATGAGATGTTTCGCCTCCACGTTTTTTCGCTCAACATGACAAAACAGAGATTAGTATGTCATGCTGACGATAGGAAGCATCTCAATGTAAACAAGAGATGTTTCGCCTCTACTACGTTTCGCTCAACATGACAGAGAGCTTTGTCATTCCGAGCCTGTCGAGGAATCTCAGAGAACCAAGGTTCAAAAAGGTAGTGAAATATTGAAAACATTAGGAACACATAATTATTACGTTTACATCCTAACAAATAAAACTAAAACAGTTTTATATATAGGAATGACCAATAATTTAAAGGAACGGTTACATTGGCATCGGTATCCGGGAATAATAAGTAAACATTTCACAACAAGATATAGATGTTATTATTTAATCTATTTTGAACATTATCAGGATGTTGATTTGGCAATTGAAAGAGAAAAGCAACTTAAAGGCTGGAGAAGAGAAAAAAAGGAAAATTTGATAAAGGGGTTTAATCCTGAGTGGAGGTTTTTGAACGATGAAATATAACAGAAAAGAGTTTGTCATTCCGAGCCTGTCGAGGAATCTCTATATGAATGAAAACGCATCTGAATAACTAAACGAGATGTTTCGACTCCACGTTGTTCCGCTCAACATGACAGAGATGACTTTGTCATTGCGACAGAGTGAGGCACGAGCGACGAGGAATCTCACTCAATAAAATAATTTGAATAGAAAAAATTTACTATAAAAAATAAATTACTTAAGTATGTCAGATACTACTATAAAAAAACACAAAATAGCCGTCATAGGTCTCGGGTACGTAGGTTTGCCCTTAGCACGTTTATTTGCAACAAAATACCCTGTCATTGGTTTTGATATCAATAACAAGAGAATTGAAAAACTGAACGAGGGAATAGATGATACCTTAGAGGTAGATAACAACGTATTAAAGGGGGTGTTAAAAACTTCAAACGACAAGAACATTGGTTTGTTCAACACTTGTGATATTATGGATATTCAGGATGCCAATATCTATGTCGTAACTGTACCTACACCGGTCGATAAAAATAACCGTCCTGATTTAACACCTTTGTACAAATCTTCTGAAACTGTTGCTAAGGTTTTGAGAAAAGGTGACATCGTTATTTATGAATCTACAGTGTATCCGGGTGTAACCGAAGAAGAATGTATTCCCGTGCTGGAGCGTGTTTCAGGATTAAAATTCAATGAAGATTTTTTCGCGGGTTATTCACCGGAACGTATCAATCCGGGAGACAAAGAACATACGGTAGAAAAAATATTAAAGGTAACTTCAGGTTCTACACCTGAAATTGGAAAAGTTGTAGATGATCTTTATAAATCGGTTATTGTGGCAGGTACACATTTAGCACCTACGATTAAAGTTGCTGAAGCAGCGAAGGTAATTGAAAACTCACAACGAGATATTAATATTGCTTTTGTAAACGAACTGGCAAAGATTTTTAATTTGTTGGGTATTGATACGCATGCCGTTTTAGAGGCAGCAGGAACAAAATGGAATTTCTTGCCGTTTAAACCGGGATTGGTAGGAGGACACTGTATTGGAGTAGATCCGTATTATCTGGCTCAAAAAGCACAGGAGCACGGTTATCATCCCGAAATTATTTTAGCAGGAAGAAGGCTTAATGACTCAATGGGTGAATACGTGGCTTCGCAAGTCGTGAAATGTATGATTAAAAAGGGAATCAACGTGAGCGAAGCTAAAGTTCTGAATTTAGGCATTACCTTTAAAGAAAACTGCCCTGATGTGCGCAATACCAAAGCAGTAGATGTGATTCATAGTTTGGAAGATTATGGAATCAGTGTAACTACGTTTGACCCATGGGCAAATAGTAACGAAGTTCATCATGAGTATAATTTAAAATCAGAAGCAGATATAGAGCAAATTCGCAAATTCGCAAATTCGCAAAACGGATTCGATGCCATCATCCTCACCGTAGCTCACAAAGAGTTTTTAGATTTAGACTTGAGTCAATTCTTAAGAACAAATGGGGTAATATACGATGTAAAAGGAATATTGGAAAATTGTGATAATAGGTTATAAGGTAGGTATGTCATATTTAGCTATAGGATGAGTAAGTTAAAACGGTTATTTAAGAATAATTTTTTTAAAAATGTAGCTAAGCTAGCTACAGGAACTGCTATTGCTCAAGCTTTAGCTTTAGCCTTCATTCCTATTCTTACTAGAGTTTATTCACAAGAAGCATTTGGAATATTAGCCGCCTTTACTGCGGTAGTTACATTTATCTCATCTTTTGCAACCTTAAAGTATGATACAGCATTAGTTCTTCCTAAGGAAGATAAGGATGCTTATTCTTTGTTGAAATTATCAAATATTGTGACGCTAATTATCACAATTATTTGTGTTTTGATAATGTTTCTTCCGGTTTCTTATTTTAAAGAATACCAAGGTCTCCAAATCTTAATTGGAATTGGAGTGCTTTTGAGTGTAAACTACAATAACTCAGCCTTATGGAATATTAGGTTTAAACATTTTAATTCAACTTCCATTTCAAAAGTTGTACAATCTATAGCTGTTTTTGCTTTTCAATATTTATTGTATTCTTTTTACGATTTAAAAGGGTTAGTAATTGGAAATGTTTTAGGAATATCTATTGCTGGTTTATATCTTATTCTAACTAGAAAATTTGATTGGCAAATTTATAGGGCCATTTCCAAAAATGAAATGTTATCTCAAGCCAAACGATATATTGATTTTCCCAAATACTTTACATTATCAAATGCTATTTTAAGTCTTTCTTCAAGTTTACCGATATTACTTTTCGTTAAATTTATACCACTTGCTCAAATAGGACTATATGGGATTGCTTTAAAAGTGATAGGTCAGCCTGTAACATTAATCTCAACTTCGCTTAGAAGTGTTATTCTAGGCGATATGGCTGAAAAAAGAAATAATAATAAGTCAATAATAAAGTGGTATTTAAAAATATTTTTTGGTCTGTTCGGAGTTTCTGTTGTAGCTGCAATAATCTTATTATTCTTTAGTGACTTTATAGTTTCAATTTTCTTAGGTGAAGATTGGGGTCAAGCGGGTTTATATATAAAGATGCTGATCCCTCTGTTAATAAGTATGATGATTGCTTCTCCTGGCACAGCGGCAGTAAGAGTATTTGAAATGCAAAAATACAGCCTAAAGTACTCAATTGTATCACTAGTAGTAAAAGCGATTACTTTATTAACTTTATTTGTCTATGAGATTGTCGAGTTTGAATACGTAATTCTGATTTATTCATTCGTAAATTTAGCCCTTGTGTTGGCTAATAATTCAATTATTCTTTTTAAAATAAGAGCATATGAAAAATAAATTAAAAAAAATAGAAAATAACTTATACAGAATTTTTTTGAAGCTTCCTTTGTTAAACAAATATTCGAGAATATGGTTTAGAAAGTTAGGAGTGAAAGGTAATGATTACTATTATTTAGCTTCTGATATAAATGTTATAGGAGATTATAAATATTTAGAAATGGGAAAGGGCTCTGTGATAAGAGAAGAATCGTTTCTGTTATTAAAGAATAAAGTTAAATTAGGTGAAAATACAGCAATTGCATATCAAAGTACACTTATAACCTCTGCAAATCCGAATGGACCTCTCAATAGATTATCAAAAGTATATCCGAAGGTTTGTAAACCAATCTTGATTGGGAATAATACTTGGATTGGAGCAAGAGTTATTATTCTCCCAGGCATAACTATAGGTAATTTTTGTGTAGTAGCAGCAGGATCTGTAGTCACAAAAGATATTCCTGATTACACGGTAGTAGCAGGAGTTCCGGCTAAGGAAATAAAAAAATTAAATCCGAAAGATTTTGAGTAGATGAAAGATGTGTTAATATTTGCGGGAAGTGCAATAGGTAGTGTTTTAGCTTTAGCAGAAGAAATAAAGCAATCTTATGATGTGAAAACTACAGTTATTGGTTTAAAAAGTAATCATAAAATAACATCAATCTTAAAAGTAAGTAAATTTATTGACGAAGTAGAAACTTTTAACTATTCCAGTCATGATGATTTTTTTAACCAGATAAAGAACTGGACTAAGAATAAAGAATTTACAAAAAAGCCATTAGTTTATTTCACTACAGATTCGTCCTGTTATTTGGTTAATTTATATAGAGATTGGTTTGAAGAAAATTATGATTTAGTATTGCCTTCTTCTGAAATAATTAATATTTATACGCAAAAAGGCAAAGCAGAAATAGATGCTGAAAGAAACGGTTTGCTTTGCCCTAAAAGTATAGTTATAAAAAGCGATGAAGATGTTTTTTTGGTAGAGAATGAATTTAATTTTCCGGTAATCATAAAGCCCACAACTAGTTATAACAATAACAAAGCCCCTTTTAAAACTAAGAAACTAAATAAAAAAGAGTTTCTGAAAACTCAATTAGATTTATTACAAAAAGGGTATCAAGTCATTTGTCAAGAGTTTATACCTGGCGGAGATAACAAGGCTTTTTTTTATATTTTTAATAGAAATGAAAAAGGGAAAAAACATTATGTTCTTGGAAGGAAAGTACTTCAAAGCCCACCACAAGCGGGTATTATGGCAAAAGGTGTTGTAGAGGAAAATGAAGAACTGTCTATTATATGTGCTAGGTTTTTGGATAAAATAAACTATACTGGAATTGGAGGTGTTGAGTTTAAAGAACATAATGGAAGGTATTACTTTATTGAAATGAGTACACGTTTAGAAGGTTTTTTTAAAATAGGAAATTTAGCTGGAGTACCCTTGGGCAAAATAGCATATGAAACTTTCTATGGTTTTAAACAAAATAAAATTTACACAGCGAAAATAGGTTCTGAGTATAATGATTTATTAAGTTTAATGACGGCATATAAAAATGAAAATAAGTATTTCTTGTTAATAAAAGAATTGTGTAGCGTGTTATTATTTAAAAAAAGCACCCTTAATGTTTATAGTAAGCACGATCGTAAACCATTTTTTAAAATGTTAAAATCATATATCAGATGAATTTTAATAAAATAAAGTCAGCAGCTATTAACAAGAGCATGAAGTTCATCAACGAAAGACGTGGATGGACTACAGATAGAAAAATAATTGTTATAGAGTCTGACGATTGGGGAAGTATTAGAATGCCTAACAGGTATGTTTATAATAATTTATTAAAAAGCGGAATAAGGGTTGATAAGTGTCATTATTGTAAGTATGATTCACTAGCAAGTAAAACTGATTTAGAGCATTTATATAGTATTTTGATAAAGTACAAAGATAAAAACGGGAACCATCCTATTATTACTGCAAATACAATTGTAGCTAATCCAGATTTTAAAAAAATAGAAGAAAGCAATTTTGAGAGTTATTTTTATGAAACTTTTTTAAAAACAATTGAAACCTATCCAAACCATAACTTTGATTTATGGAAAGAAGGTGTAGAGAATAAAATATTTTACCCGCAATCTCATGGAAGAGAGCATCTAAATATACATAGATGGATGAAAGCCTTGCAATTTAACTCTAAAGAAGTTCACTTAGGTTTTAAAAATAATTTTTTTGGTCTTAGTACCTCCATAAGTAAGGAGAAAAACCCTAGTTTTATGGCTGCATTGGATAGTGCTGACGAAAATTTTATCAATGAAGTTTTGATAGATGGGCTTGTAATATTTGAAGATATATTTAAGTATAAATCAGAATCTTTTATCGCTCCCAATTATATATGGTCTAAAGCAAATGAATTAGCGCTTAAAAAAAGAGGAGTTAATTATTTACAAGGTACTTTTGTTCAAAAGCTACCTTCAAAACGTAAGATTTATCATTACTTAGGTGAAAAAAATAAAACCAGTCATATTTATTTAACTCGCAACGCCTTTTTTGAACCTTCAGAGCTCAAAACGAAAGATTGGGTCAATAATTGTCTTAAAGATGTTGACAAAGCATTTAACTTGAATAAACCAGCTATCATTGGATCGCATAGAGTTAATTACATAGGCGAAATATTTGAAGAGAATAGAATGAAGAACCTAAAATTATTAGATGAACTACTCTTTAATATTATAAAGAAATGGCCAAATGTTGAATTTATGACATCTGATAAATTAGGAAAAATTATAACATCATGAAAATATTAATTACAGGAGATTTTGTTATTAGTAAGTCTTATTCTACTGATAATCTCAGTCCGGAAATTATTAGTTTATTTCAAAATTCTGATTACAATATCGTGAATCTTGAAGCTCCTGTGACGAGCAAGGGTTCAAAAATTATAAAAACAGGGCCTCATTTAAAAGCGAATAAAGAAAGTACACAAGAGATATTGAAAGCTTTAAAAGTTAATTTAGTTACATTAGCTAATAATCATGTGTTAGATTATGATCAGCAGGGTGTTTTAGACACTTTGAGTTTTTATAAAGAAAATAATATTCAAACAGTCGGTGCAGGAAAAAATATAGAAGAAGCTAAAAAAGTTTTTTATATAGACTCCCCAGAAGGTAAAATTGGCATTATCAATATAGCAGAAAACGAATGGTCTTCAGCTACTGATACTTCAGCTGGTGCAAATGGCATGGATTTAATAGATGATGTAAAACAAATTCAAGAAGCTAAAAAGAAAAGTGATTTTGTTTTTGTTATCGTACATGGAGGTCATGAATATTATAATCTGCCAAGCCCGAGGATGCAGAAACAATATCGTTTTTATATAGATAACGGGGCGGATATTGTAGTCGGGCATCATACGCATTGTATAAGTGGAATGGAAACCTATAAAGGTAAGCAAATCTATTATAGCTTAGGGAATTTTTTATTTACTAAAACAAGTATTTATGACGATTGGTATAAGGGAATAGTTTTAAAAATAGAAGTCTCTAAAAATAAAGGTATAAAAGTCATTCCCGTTTTCGTGGAACAATCAAAAAGTGATTTTAATTTGTCATTATTAACAGGAAAAGAAAAAGAAGAGTTAGCCCATAGGTTTACCAATTATAACGAATTGATACAAACAGAATCAGCTTTGTATTCAGCTTGGCAAAAATTTATTAACCAAAGAGAGAAAACATACTCCAATTATTGGTCACCTTTAGCGTTTGTCGGTAATAAATATTTAAAAGCTTTAATTGCTAAAACAGGTGTTTTAAAACCACAAAGTAAAGCATCTTCATTATATCTAAATCTTTTAAGGTGTGAAGCCCATCGTGATGTTTCACAGTCAATTTTAACTAAACAGATAGTAAAATGAAAATAGCTATACACCATAGAAAAGGAAGTTTCTCTGAACGTTGGATTGACTATTGTAAAGAGAATAATATTCCTTTTAAAATTGTAAATGCTTATGATTATGATATCATAAATCAAGTGAAAGATTGTGATGTTTTTATGTGGCATCATCATCACAATGATTATACAGACAGCATTACAGCAAAGCGTATTTTATTTGCTTTAGAGCATGCAGGGGTTTCTGTATTTCCAGATTTCAAAACCGGTTGGCATTTCGATGATAAAGTGGCACAAATGTATTTGTTACAAGCTATTAGTGCACCTTTAGTACCAAGTTTTGTATTTTATAATAAATCAGAAGCACTACAATGGGCAAATACTACATCTTATCCTAAAGTATTCAAACTGAAAGGAGGGGCGGGAGCAAGCAACGTAAAATTGGTAGAAAGTCAATCGCAAGCTATAAAATATATTAATAAAGCTTTTGGAAAAGGGTTTTCACAATTCGATTCATGGCAATATGTGAAAGACCGTCTCGGAAAATATAAATCGGGATCTATATCATTTGTGAGTTTTATAAAAAGCTTGGGGAGATTGGTTTTTAAAACTGACTATTCCAAATTACAAAGTAAGGAGAAAGGTTATATTTATTTTCAGGAATTTGTTGAAAACGATGGCTACGACATAAGAGTTGTTGTTATTAACAATAAAGCAGTAGCATTGAAAAGACTTATTCGAAAAAATGATTTTCGAGCATCTGGGAGTGGTAATTTAATTTTTGAGAATGATAAAATTAATAAAAGATACATAGAAATTGCTTTCGAAATAGCCAGAAAATTATCATCCCATTCTTTGGCTATAGATTTAATTCATAGCAAAACTGATGATATATATATTGTTGAGCTTAGCTATGGATTTCCAATGCGTAATTTTTTAGATAAAGCTAGTGGTTATTGGGATGAAAATTTGATATGGCATGAAGGGGCATTTAATCTACAAGAATGGATGGTAAATCAACTAATTTAAGAAGACATGATCCTTTTGCTATAGAATCAATTATTTCTACCATTGTTTACTTAGTTTCATATTCATAAGCATCTTTTTATTATGTTGTTCCACAAACAGACGTATAATTTAATTCAAGTTTATTTTCATTAAGGATGACACATTTAATGGAATCTTCTTTTATTAATTAAATAACAATTCTATAAAAGTTTTAAATATTAATTAAATAAAATAAAATGATCAGGAACTCAATTATTTTAATATTTTTTATAATTATCTTTCTATTTTTAATGCTTTTATATATTTATAATATAAATCATTATGACGAAATGTTATTGGGGGTAATTTGTTCTGTTGCCGTTTTTTCGTTATTGTGTTTTATTTTTAAAAAGGAGAGAATACCACTTTTAAAAAAACAATACTTCAAAATATCAAATGTCTTTTTACTTGGATTTGTAATTGTTCATTATCAGTTTTATTTTGATTTAATTTTGGGTAATTATAGTATAGAAAGATATGATTTAATTGTTAATGAAACGATTATTATCAAGTCGGCGATTATTTCTACAGTAGCCCTTACATCATTTTGTATCGGATATGTATTAAAATTAAACAAAGGTTATGAATATATCAAAAATGTTAAGTATAGAAAAGTAGTTTTTAATTTGATTAATTTTAAGTATTTAATTTTTCTTTTTCTTTTTTTATTTATTTTGTTAACTCCATTCTCTTACTTTATGGGTGGATATATAACCGTAGAGAGAGGAGCTTTTTCACAGTATTTAGAAACTTTTTTAACACTAACAATTATTAGTTTTTTTGTTTTAAAGACTAGAAATTTAAAAATAGAGAATAAGAAAGTAAAATCCTTATATAGTTTTATTAAAGCTTTTGGAGTCAACTTACTTATACTTATATTAATTTATTTAGTTTTAATAATGATGTCTGGGGATAGGGGACCATTGGTGTCAATACTCTGTGTTTTTTTTGGATGCTATTTTATTGCATCACACAAAAAGATGAATAT
>Ga0209075_1004473_pt1 | contig 11198 bp, 11 predicted proteins | sample Stecom2011_FD_187523 | JGI IMG/M metagenome (GOLD analysis project Ga0209075, IMG submission 187523) | Agricultural soil microbial communities from Utah to study Nitrogen management - Steer compost 2011 (SPAdes) (version 2) | ecosystem: Environmental > Terrestrial > Soil > Agricultural land...
TCTGAAGAATCTTTCAAACTTTTTCTTCAGCGCTTTCAAGCAGTTATCGCTTAGGTTTTGCCTCTTCTCAGTGGCCAGCCCCTCAAGCGAGATGCGCATTCTACAGACCTCAGCCGAGGAGTCAACGACCAATCTGAAAATATTTCAAATTGGCCGAAAACAACGCCTGTCACTCGACTATGACCACTCGGGCGATCTTCTTCTTACCGGCCTGGACAACACAATCGTCACCTTTAACAAACTTACGGTCGCCCTCAAACTGCTTGCCATCTACAAAGACAGCACCACGGCCAAGCACATCTCTCGCGGCCGCCCCATTTTTCACCAGGCCAGCCAGGCGAAGCACTGCTGCCATCGGCATTTCAGGCTGCCCCTCCAGAGAAACCTCTACCATCGGAACATTTTCCGGAATTTCGCCAAGCGCAACCCGGTTGCCCGCAGACTTATGAGCGGTCTTTGCAGCTTCTTCATTATGGAAGCGTGTAATCAGCTCCTCAGCCAGAAGCTTCTTATACTCCTGCGGATTGGCCCCGGCTTCTACTTCACCACGGAACTGCTCGACCTCCGCCATTGGCCGGAAGCTCAGCAACTCAAAGTAGCGCCACAGCAACGCATCGGGCATCGACAACAATTTGGTATACATCTCACCCGGAGAATCACTGACCCCGACGTAGTTGCCTAACGACTTGGACATCTTCTGCACGCCATCCAGGCCTTCAAGAATCGGCACGGTAATGATGGCCTGAGGCGCCTGACCATAATGCTTCTGCAGAATCCGCCCCATCAACAAGTTAAACTTCTGGTCAGTACCACCCAGCTCCACATCAGCTTCAAGCGCAACAGAGTCGTAGCCCTGTATCAAAGGGTACAGAAACTCGTGAATGGCAATGGGCTGTTCGGCCCGATAACGCTTTGTGAAGTCATCACGCTCGAGCATCCTGGCCACGGTGTATTGGCCTGCGAGCTGAATCATACTCGCAGCGTTCATCTGGCTCATCCATTCTGAATTGAACACAACTCTGGTTTTTTCCGGATCCAGAATCTTGAACACCTGCTCTTTATAGGTGATGGCGTTCTTGCGGACCTGTTCCTCTGTTAAAGGAGGGCGCGTTGCACTTTTTCCAGTTGGATCGCCGATCATTCCAGTGAAGTCACCAATAAGGAAGATGACTTCATGACCAAGATCCTGGAACTGACGCAGCTTATTGATCAGCACTGTGTGGCCGAGGTGCAAATCCGGGGCGGTCGGATCGAAACCCGCCTTGATCTTTAACGGTCGCCCTTCCTTAAGCTTTGCAATCAAATCCTCTTCGGGAATCAGCTCCTCGATGCCGCGCTTGATAACGGCCAATGCTTCCTCAATTGATGCCATGAACCTTTCGTCCCCAGTTTGACTTGGCTTCAGGGTTTGCCAGTTACAGACTTCAACAAAACAAATCTGTGTTTAACGGGCGCCCTTGGTAAAGTGTGAGAGCTCAGTTTTTAATCAATCCGAGCAATAATAAGGACCGGCATTATACCAGTGGCAGGCAGCTTTGTACGACTGAGCACCCGCCCAACCGTAATGTTCGAAACTGTCCTGAAAATGTCATATGCGGTAATCTGTTTGACTATACTTGATCTAGCGCTTTAATTAGCTAGTACAACCTGCTGGAATACCGACAAAAACGGGTGAGCTACGTGTTTAAAACCTTCCCCAAAACACACATTACTCTGGCTGCCGCAGCGACGATTGTCGTGTCTGCTGCCGCGCTGATGAGCCCAAGCGCCGACGTAGAAGCCAAGCGCATGTCGTACACCATTGACCTCGAAGAAGGCCTGGTGTCAGGCGCCGCACTGACCAACGCGATGCCAGCCCAGGCACCGACGGCCACCAACGCCCTGGCTGAGGAAGACAAGGCGCAAAGTGCCGGGGAGCCACTGGCTCAGGCCCCGGATGCCACCAAACCCGACACTCCAAAGATCGATTGGCAGGAGTTCAGGATAAAGTCTGGAGACACCCTGTCGTCCCTGTTTCGCAAGGCGGGCTTCAACGACGGCATCATGCTGTCGGTTATCCATGGTGAGGGCGAAGCAAGCAAACTTCAGCGCCTTTACGCAGGGGAGGACATCCGATTCGGTGTCGACAGCGAGGGACAGCTGGTTGCGGTGGAGCTGCAGCGCAGCCGTCTTGAAGCTCTCAAGATTTCAAAAGCTGATAACGGCTTTGTTGGCCAGACAGACATCCGCAAACCGGAACCGCGCCCGGCCTTTGCCGCCGGCGTCATTGACGGCTCGCTGTACCTTGCCGCCAGGGAAGCCGGGCTGAATGACCGGCTCACCATGGAGTTGGCCGGTATTTTCGGTTGGGATATCGACTTTGTATACGATGTCCGAAAAGGTGACAGCTTTGAGGTTGTCTACGAAGAGCTGTATATCGACGGTGAAAAATTTGATACCGGCCGAATTCTGTCTGCACGCTTTATCAACCGTGGCACCGAGAATGTGGCGCTGCTGTACACCGACAACAACGGCGAGAGCGACTATTACACGCCGGAAGGCAAAAGCATGCGCAAGGCTTTCCTGAGAGTACCGATCAACGCCCGCGTGTCGTCACCTTTCAATCTGCAGCGCCGCCACCCCGTGCTTGATGTGGTCAGGCCCCATGAAGGAACCGACTATGCCGCGCCCCCGGGCACGCCGATCAAAGCAGCCGGCAGCGGGCGGGTACAGTTTGCCGGCTGGAAAGGTGGCTACGGTCGCACCGTGGTTCTGCAGCATGGCGACAATATCACCACCCTGTATGCCCATATGAGCCGACTGGGTAAAGGCATCAAGAACGGTACCCGAGTAAAACAGGGAGACACCATTGGCTATGTCGGCTCATCCGGAATGGTGACCGGGCCTCACCTGCATTACGAATTCCGGGTCAACGGCGTTGCCAAGAATTCCCGCACGGTCAAGCTACCCGATGCCAAGCCGGTGTCAGGCTCTGAAATGGCCCGTTTCCGCCAGTTTACCGAGCAGCGACTCGCCCAGTTCAATGGCTTCCGCGAAAGTGGCCGCCAGCTGGCCCTGGCCTCGGATAACTGATCGTGACCTACTGGCTCGGCCTGATGTCAGGCACCAGCATGGACGCGGTTGACGCGGTGCTGGTGTCTTTCGCTGGCCGGCACCTCGATATTCATTCCACCCTTTCACAACCCTACCCGGAACAGCTCAGGCAACGACTTCTTCTGGCCACACGAAACCAGTCAGACACCGACGAGCTCGGCGAACTGGATACCCTGGTAGGCCAGCACTTTGGTCATACCGCAAAGGAACTGATCCAACGCTCGGGTTTGGCGCTCCGGGAGATTCGGGGGATTGGCAGCCATGGGCAAACAGTACGTCACCAACCTTCCGGCCCGGCGCCCTTCTCACTGCAGATTGGCAATGCCGCCTGTATTGCGGAAAGCACCGGCCTGACGACGGTATCGGATTTTCGCAGCCGGGATCTTGCCGCAGGCGGCCAGGGCGCTCCCCTTGTACCTGCATTTCATCAATGGCTGTTTGCTTCAGATGAGCAGGACCGCTGTATCCTGAACCTTGGAGGCATTGCCAATATCACCTGGCTCCCGGCCGCTGGCCGCAAGCCAGTGGTCGGTTTTGATACCGGCCCGGCAAATGCCTTGCTTGACGCCTGGTGTCTGGACCAGACCGGGCGCCACTATGATGAGTCCGGGCACTTGGCCAGTGAGGGAGCCGTTCATTCCGACCTGCTGAGCAGCATGCTTTCCGACGCTTACTTCAGCAAACCGGCGCCGAAAAGCACCGGCAAGGAACGCTTCAACCTCGACTGGATCCACACGCACCTGCAGCGGTTCCCCGACCTGGCGGCCGAGGACGTTCAACGAACCCTGCTGCAGCTAACGGTCATCACCGTGCTGAAGCAATTACCGCAGGAATCCGCCAACATGACGGTTTATGCCTGCGGCGGTGGCACATTTAACAGATTAATGATGAATGAACTCAGAGTTGGGCTGGGATCCGTAGCGCTGACCACCACCGCTGAGCTGGGGCTGGACCCGCAATGGGTAGAACCGGTGGCATTTGCTTGGCTGGCCAGGCAAACCCTAGAGGGCCAGCCTGGCAATTTACCCGAGGTGACGGGTGCCAAGGGGCCCCGCATACTGGGCGCGATTTACCCAGCCTGACGTGTCAGATGGAAAACGAGCTGCCGCAACCGCAAGTAGAGCTGGCGTTCGGGTTCTGAACCACAAATTGTGAGCCCTGAAGCCCTTCCTGATAATCAATGGTGGCACCAACGAGGTACTGGTAGCTCATAGGGTCTACCAGCAGTTTTACACCGTCCCGCTCTATGACGGTGTCGTCCTCTTCCTGGCTCTCGTCAAACGAGAACCCATACTGGAAGCCTGAACAACCGCCACCTGTGACGAATACCCGCAGCTTGAGATCAGGATTTTCCTCTTCCTCGATCAACTCACGCACTTTGGCAACAGCGCTGTCGCTGAAGAACAACGGTGTGGCCATTTGCTGCTGAACTACACTCAAGGTATGCCTCCGGGAGATAAAGCGGTCAGAGGATTATGGTATTCCCGACTAATTCAGTCAACTATTCGGATTTACCCTCATCCTCTGGTTCGGCACTCTGCTCAGGTTCTTTATCATGAGTCAGCAGGCCGCTGGTTTCGTCCTGGCGAACCAGGTTTCCGTTCACCGATGCCCCCATGGCCATCTCGATAAGGCGATAGTATACGTTGCCGTTAATGGCGGCATTCTCCGCCAGCTCCAGGTGGCTGGTGGCGCGCACGTCACCATTCACTTTGCCGTTGATGATGATGTGTGGCGCGGTGATATCACCGCTGATTTCACCCACTTCGGACAGCCGGACCACGGCGTCACTGCCCTCTTCCGCCAGCACCCGGCCCTTTATTTTTCCATCTACGTGCAAACCGCCGGAAAAGCGCACATCGCCTTCAATGGTTGTTCGGGATGAAATCAAGGTGTCAAAGTGGCCAACGGAACGGCGTGGCTTCTGTTTTTTCTTCTTGCCCAGCATGTATCAGCTCCCAGTTAACTGTGCCCAATCAAATGTTCGTTCTGCCTGTGAGGCATTGCTCCCCTGCGCCTGCGCCACTACCTGGATTTCGTGGGGCTCAAAGCCTTGCGGAAGACTCAAAGTACCCTCTACGTCCTGGAAGTACCGAAACCGGAACCTGACCCCCAGATCCTCGATGTCGTCGGACAGATCGCGCAAAGCAATCACTTCCTTCTCACCGTCCAGCCGACCTATGATATTTACGGCCACCTGCCCGGCGATAAAACTGTTGTTATTGCCAACCTGAGTCAGCACCATTTTGAATCGAAAGGCGTTATCCCCGCGCGCAGGCGCCAGCGAAAAGCTGTCAACCTGGAGCCCCTTGCTGGCCTCGGAAGGCGCCATGATGTTCCGATAGAACGTAAGGTCTGCCTCCAACTCCGAGATTCGGGTCTCGAGCCCGACAATGGTGTTTCTGGCTTCACGCAGCGCCTGCTCGTCAATCGCCCGCCCCCGCTCAAGGTTCACCAGATTCTGCCGCGCGCTGCGAAACTGGTCCCGAAGACTGCGTACTTCCTGGACCAGCTGTTCATTCGAGGCTTCGGCGGATGAAAAGCGGAAGCCACCCTGAGCCAATCCGGCGGCATAACCTGCAATGGCGGCGACCAGGGTAAATGCCAGCAAGATCACCGTCCGGCGCAGGCGGTAACCTGGCCGGTGGCGGATCACCACATACTCATCGTTCGGTTTGCGCGTATCACTCACGTTGGCCTGCCCTCAAGGAAGAAGCGCCGGAGCCTTCAGGCCCAGGGTTTCATCAAGGCCAAACATGATATTCATATTCTGCACCGCCTGCCCGGCGGCGCCTTTGACCAGGTTGTCGATGACCGAGGAGACAATCACCACATTACTCTGCTCCTGGCGGTGCAGCGCCATCCGGCACTGGTTGGCGCCACGAACACTGCGGGTTTCCGGATGGCTGCCGAAGGGCATCACATCCACAAACGGCTCATCGCTATACCGCTCTTCGTAAAGCGCCTGGAGCCGATCAAAGTCGGCTGGTTCTGACAGCTCCGCGTACAGGGTTGCCTCGATTCCCCGAATCATCGGCACCAGGTGCGGCACGAAGGTTACGCCCACGGGTCCGGTGGCGGCCTGGCTCAGGCCCTGGCGAATTTCCGGCAGGTGCCTATGCCCGGAGGCACCGTAGGCCTTGAAGCTTTCACCGATCTCGCCATGCAACATGCCGATGTTGCCCTGTCGGCCGGCACCGCTGGCACCGGATTTGGCATCCGCAATCAACCGGGAGGGGTCAACCAGGCCCTGTTCCAGCAGTGGCAGAAAACCCAGCTGTACCGCTGTGGGATAACAGCCCGGGTTGGCAACCAGCTGGGCCTGGCGGATGGCATCACGGGCCACCTCGGGCAAGCCATAAACGGCTTTCTGCGCCCACTCCGGGGTTTCATGGGGCATGCCATACCACTTGGCCCAGACACCCAGGTCTTTCAGGCGAAAATCTGCCGACAAATCTACTACACGAACGCCGGCGGCCATCAGTTCCGGAACCATACGCATGGCGACACCGTGGGGTGTGGCAAAGAACACCAGATCGCATTGGGCCAGCACCGCTGAATCCGGCTCCGAGAAGGCCAGGTCAAAATGCCCTCGCAGATTCGGGTACATGTCAGCAACCGGCATACCGGCTTCGGAGCGCGAAGTGATGCATTTCACCTCAACGTCCGGATGAACGGCAAGAATCCGCAATAGCTCAACACCTGTGTACCCGGTACCCCCAACGATGCCTATTTTGATCACACTCATCTCCAACGTGGTCTGGTCAGAATTTCCGGGTAGTCTACCATGATAATCCAAGGACTTATTGCAGCCTGCAGGCCCACGGTTACAATGTCGTCAGAAACCTTCAGAAGGACCCGCCCATCCAACCGGAACCCGGCGCTCATGCGTAACATCAGGCAACAGATTACCGAGAACCTGATCCCCATTTTCCGGAGGAGATTGTCAGGTGTCGATGCGCTGCCACAACTGGCGGTTCTTGGCCTGCTGTCCGGAATTGTGACCGGTGCCGTGATCCTGTTATTCCGGCTTGCCATCGAATGGCCGCTGGAGCATTTCCTGCCCGGTGCAGGTTCCGAGAATTTCGAGCAACTGGACATTCTGACCCGGGGCCTGCTGCCGCTGGCCGGTGCAGTCGGCCTCGGGCTTTTACTGCATAAACTGTCCACCCATGATCGCAAAGTGGGCATTGTCCACATCATGGAGCGCCTGAACTACCACCAGGGCTACATATCCTTCAAGAGTGCCATGGTGCAGTTCGTAGCTGGTGTGACCACCGTCGTCTCTGGCCAGTCGGCTGGCCGGGAGGGCCCGGCGGTGCATCTGGGCGCGGCATTCTCGAGCCTGTTCGGGCAGCGGCTGAGACTGCCCAACAACAGCATACGAACGCTGGTGGCCTGCGGCTGCGCAGCGGCCATCTCCGCCTCGTTCAACACACCGATTGCCGGGGTTATCTTCGCCATGGAAGTGGTGATGATGGAGTACACCATTGCCGGCTTTACCCCCATCATTCTGGCAGCGGTCAGTGCCGCCATCGTCACCCAGATCGTCTACGGCTCGGAGCCGGCCTTCAGTGTGCCAGCACTGACCATGAATTCGCTGCTGGAAATTCCCTGGATACTCGCCATCGCCGTGATCATCGGCATCGCCGCCGCTGTGTTCATTCACCTGGTGGACAGCATGGGCCGCCATCACCACCGGCCGGTCCTGCTCCGGCTCACCGTAGCCGGCCTGCTGATGGTGCCGTTTGCGATCCTGGTGCCGGAAACCATGGGCATCGGTTACGACACGGTGAGCGAGACCATTCACGGCGAGTTGGGGTTCTGGCTGCTGCTTGGCGTAGGCGTGGCGAAACTGGTGATCACCGGGCTGTCCATCGGGCTTGGCATGCCCAGCGGGGTGATTGGCCCCACCATTTTCATGGGGGCGACCATCGGTGGCGCCATGGGCCTGATTGGCGCCCAGATCTTTCCCGAGCTGGCGTCGTCGGTGGGCTTCTACGCCATGCTGGGCATGGGGGCGATGATGGGAGCGGTACTGCAGGCACCTCTGGCGGCACTGATGGCGCTGATGGAACTGACCCGAAACCCGAACATTATTCTGCCAGGCATGCTGATCATCACCACGGCCAGCCTGGTAACCAGCGAAGCATTTGGCAAAAAATCCCTGTTCCTGACCATTCTGAAAAATCAGGGCCTGAGTTACCAGAACTCGCCGGTGATTCAGGCCCTGAGACGGGTGTCTGTAGGCGCAATCATGGACCGGAGCATTTTGCGTACGGAACGGGAGCTGACCCCAGACGAAGCCCGCAAGGCCCTGAAATCGGAACCCAAATGGTTGCTGGTTGAGGGCAGCAACGGGCCCACGGCCCTGTTGCCGGCGGTCGACCTTGCCCGCTACCTGGAAGATACCGAGAAACAGGTGGCTGAAGAGGGCATGGCGCCCCCAGACACCGTTGACCTGATGGATATCCCGGCCAACCGGCGGGATGTGGCGCCGGTACAATACCAGGCCACCCTGGAAGAGGCCCTTAACGAGTTCGACTCAACCCAGGCCGAGGCGTTGTACGTACAACGCCATGTAGCCCCGATGATTCAGCGGGTTTATGGTGTGGTGCTTCAATCAGATATCGAAAGTTATTACCAATACCGACGGAGTTGATGGATGTTGTGGGTCAAGGCCTTTCATATAATTTCCCTGGTGTGCTGGTTTGCCGGCATTTTCTATCTGCCCAGACTGTTCGTGTACCATGCCGCCTGTGAGGACCAACCGGGCCGCGAACGATTCAAGGTGATGGAGCGCAAGCTGTACCGCGGCATAACAACGCCTTCGATGATCGCCACGGTGGTCTTTGGAATCTGGTTACTCAGTTACAATGTGTCCGGTTACTTCAGTATGGGCTGGATGCACGCCAAATTGGCGCTGGTCGCCCTGCTGATCGTGTACCATTTCTATTGCGGCCACCTGGTAAACGTCTTCCGGGATGACAAGAATACCCGCAGCCATGTGTTCTATCGCTGGTTTAACGAGCTACCGGTGTTCATCCTGTTAGCGGTGGTGATTCTGGCTGTTGTAAAACCTTTCTGAGGAGAGTAACCATTAATAGCTACACCCGCCCCCATATTCTGGTGCTGTCAGGGCTGGACCCCTCTGGTGGCGCTGGCATTCAGGCCGACATCCAGGCGATCACTTCCCTCGGCGGGCACCCCCTGCCTGTGCTTACCTGCCTGACCGTGCAAGACACCAACAACGTGTATGGCGCCGAGCCCGTCAACGCCGAGCTGATCCGGCAACAACTGCAGTGCCTGGCGGCGGATGTGCCTATCCATGCCATCAAGACCGGCGCGCTGGGCAATGCCGAAGTGGTCGACGTGCTGGTGGAGTTTCTGGACAACCAGCCGGAGTTGCCACTGATTGTCGACCCGGTCATCAAAGCCGCTGGCGGCGGCGATCTCGCCGATGAAGCGCTGGTTCAGGCGATGAAAACCCGGCTGTTCCCCAGGGCGGAAATGATCACACCCAATGGCGTTGAACTGGCCCAACTGGGTGGCAGTGATGATCCTGACCAGGCCGCCAGAAACCTGATTGAAGCCGGCTGCCAATCGGTACTGGCCACCGGTGGCCATGGCACGGGCATCCATATCATCAATACCCTGTACAACCACGCCCCGGAACCCATGCACTGGGAAGTGGAAAGGGTGGGCGCCAATGAATTTCACGGCACCGGTTGTACGCTAGCCGCCGCCATCGCGGCCGGGCGCGCCAGCGGGTTGTCGGCCAGGGCATCCATCTCCCAGGCCCAGAACTACGTTCACCGTGCCCTGCTGCACGCGCTGAACGTGGGCAAAGGCCAACGGGTTCCCGACCGGGGCATTCTGTGGGAACGCTGAACCGGATGCTCAAACCAGGCCTGTATGCCATTACCGATAACGCCCTGACCCCGGCAGATCAGCTGATTACTTCCGTGGAAGCCGCCCTGGAGGGCGGCGCGACACTGGTACAGTACCGCGACAAGGTAGGCACCAGTGCCGAACGATTGCACCAGGCAACGGAGCTGAACGCGCTCTGCCGCCAGGCCGGCGCCCCTCTGCTGATCAATGACGACCCGGAACTGGCCCTGCGCGTGGGCGCTGCGGGTGTGCACCTTGGCCAGGACGATTGCACCCTGGCCGACGCCCGGCGTATTCTGGGGCCAGAGGCCATCATCGGCATTACCTGCCACCATCGACTGGACCTTGCCCGCAACGCCAAGGCAGCAGGGGCCGACTATCTGGCCTTCGGCCGATTCTACACTTCAGTGACCAAACCCGGTGCACCACCGGCAGAAACAACCGTGCTGACGGAAGCCAGAGCACTGGCGCTCCCGATTACCGCAATTGGCGGCATCACCACCGACAACGCCGAAGCCCTGATCCGTGCCGGCGCAGACCTGATTGCGGTGGTGGGCGGTCTGTTTGGTGGCACTCCGGAGGACATCAGGCACAGAGCGGAAACCTTTACCCGGCTGGTGGCCAGGCATCATCCTCTTTTCTCACATTCAAACTGACAGGAGCTATCCGTGACTCACTCTGAAACGCTATTCGAACAGGCCCAGAAATACATCCCAGGCGGTGTAAATTCACCGGTGCGGGCCTTCCGCGGTGTTGGCGGTACTCCGGTTTTCTTCAAGCACGCCGAAGGCGCTTATCTGTATGACGAAGATGACCGCCGATACATCGACTTTATTGTCTCCTGGGGCCCGATGATTCTTGGCCACTCAGACCCGCGCATCAAAGCCGCCCTGCACGCCCAGGTGGATCTGGGTGTGGGTTATGGCGCCCCCACCGCCATCGAAACCGAGATGGCGAAAAAAGTATGTGAACTGGTGCCCTCCATTGAACTGGTGCGCATGGTCAACTCCGGCACCGAAGCCACCATGAGCGCCATTCGCCTGGCCCGTGGCTACACCGGCCGGGACAAGATTGTGAAATTTGAGGGTTGCTACCACGGCCACGTGGACTCGCTGCTGGTGAAAGCTGGCTCCGGCGCGCTCACCCTGGGTGTACCCAATTCCCCGGGCATTCCCGCCAGCCTGGCCGAACATACCATCACCCTGGACTACAAC
>Ga0209075_1004474_pt1 | contig 11196 bp, 9 predicted proteins | sample Stecom2011_FD_187523 | JGI IMG/M metagenome (GOLD analysis project Ga0209075, IMG submission 187523) | Agricultural soil microbial communities from Utah to study Nitrogen management - Steer compost 2011 (SPAdes) (version 2) | ecosystem: Environmental > Terrestrial > Soil > Agricultural land...
AGAAATGGAAAAAATGAAATTTGACGTTGTTTTATTAGATATTAGTTTAGTTAATGAAACGGGTTTTGATGTTTTCCCTAAGTTAATTTCAAAACAAAAAGATATAAAAGTCATTGCTTTAACTTCACATGGTGATAAATGGACGATAAACAAAGCCTTAGACAATGGTTTTCATGGCTTTTTATTAAAATCTGATGGCAGGTCTGAAATTGAGGTTGCATTATTAAGTATTGCTGACTCAAAACCATATATTAGCGCTCAGGTAAATGTAGAAGAATTGCAAAAAGTAAGTAAAACAGATGCATTGACAGATAGGGAAATGCAGGTTTTGAAAGCAATTTGTGATGGGATGAGTACTAAAGAAATAGCAAATAATTTTTTTATTTCTATAAAAACTGTTGAAACTCATAGAGCTAATTTACATAATAAATTGGATGCTAAAAATATTAATGAACTCATTAAAAAAGCATATTCCTTGAACATTATTCCATTGATTGACTAATTAAATACTTCAACTTGAAAAAAAAACTACTGATCATACTTTTATTTTCTTGCCTATCAAGCTTTGGACAGTCGTCTGACTTACTCGGGATGTTGGATGAGGCAGAAAAATGTGAAGGCTCTTCTTTAGATTGTCTAAATCTTTATGAACAGTGCTTAGAGCAAGCGAAAAAAGAAAAAGCTACCAACACAAAGGGTAAGATATATTATAGAATTGGTCGACTTAGGTTTATGCTTGGTGAGCAAGAGGAAGCCTTAGATCACTTTCAAAAAGGTGTAGAGTTTTCAGAGAGATATCATGACTCTTCAAGTTTAGCATTGAGCTATAATGGATTAGGAACTATAGCATTTATGCAAGGGCAAATGGAAAGTGCAATGACGCATTACTTGAATGCAGCCAATATTCAAGAGGCTATGAATGACTTGTCGAGTATGTCGCATTCGTTAATTAACGTAAGTGCATCCTTATACAATCTAAAGGATTATGAAGAATCACTAAAGTATTTATTTAAGGCCCATGAAATATTGCTAAATGAAGTAGATAAGAAGCACATAGGAACCGTAAAAGGAAATATAGCCCTGCATTATTATCAGTTGAAGTCTTATGATTCTGCTGAGTATTGGGCCTTAGATGCTATAAGAATTGGTAAAGATCCTGAAGAGATTGAAGCTTATATTTTAGGTCATTATATTTTGGCAGCTGTTTTATTAGAAAAGGATAAGATTACTGAGGCAATGGCCTATATGAAAAAGGCTATTCGGAAAGCACGTACCTATGATATGCAACACTACATGGGGGAAGTATTGGGCGTGTATGCGAGAATTCTTGCCAGAGCAGGCAGACATGAAGATGCCAAAAATGCTTTACAGGAAGTCAAAGACATACAAGCATCTTATGGTAATTATTTAGGATTAGCTCAGGCGTATAGAATTGGTGGTGAGGTCTATAACATCAGTAAAGATTATAAAAGGTCAGCTGAGAACTATGCAAAATATATAGCCCTTAATGATTCTTTTTTGATGGACGATGTTACTGAAAAGGTTATTGAATTAAACAAAAAGTATCAAGCTGCTCAAAAAGAACAACAGCTTTTACAACAAGAGTTGAAAATAAGTAAAATTAACCTTTGGCTCATTGTAATCACAGGAGTGTTACTTATCGTAATCTTATCTTTTGTCTTATACAGGAGGAGACTTTCGATTAAATTTTTAGAGCAACAAAGAGCTATGAAAGAAAAGCAACTTGAGGCTTGGTTTGAAGGAGAGCATGCTGAACGCGAAAGGTTAGCAAAGGAGCTTCACGATGGAGTCGCAAGCATGGTAAGTGCAGCAAAGATGAGTTTAGAGAACTCATTGTATATTGCTGAAGATGAAAAAACTGCACAAATAAACAAAGTTTTATCTATATTGAATGAGACACATCAAGATGTTCGAATGGTTGCCCATGATTTAATGCCTGTTAGTCTTCAAAATAAAGATTTATGGGAGGCCGTGGTGGATTATATTAATTATTATAAGGGGGCTGATATTCTTGACATCAACGTGTCAATTGATTCGTTATTAAAAAATCAAAATTGGGACCCCTTGAAGAAAACTGCACTTTATAGAGTTTTACAAGAGCTTGTTCAGAATGTATATAAACATGCTCATGCAACTAGTTTAACTTTGAATTGTAGTATTGAAGATGAGTATTTAGTGGTGAAGCTAACTGATAATGGGGTAGGGTTCAAGACGTGTGAAACTTCAGGGTTAGGGATGAAAAGTATAAAAGATAGAGTTGTTTACTTAAATGGAGCTATGAAAATTGACTCAAAACCAGATGAAGGGACTTCATTTTATATGAAAATCCCAATAAATTCTTTGCACTAACTAAAAAAATCAGGGTTTTCCCCTATTTTAAAAAGGCGAATTTCATGGATCTTTGTATTAACTATGTAGAGGTTGTAAGTAAGCTCTACTAAAGTTATACGGAAGTTGACGCTCCCTATAGATTGTTATACCCATGAAAACATCTTACAAGCAAATGAGGCACTCTGATGAAAGATAGAGGGCCTTATTTACTTTTAAAGGCTTGAGGTAATAGTTCTTTTCTTTTTGATTAGTTCGCGCTTACCTTATTTGGTTTTTTCGTCGCTAGTGTAAAGCCAAAGGATGAGCCCACATCTATTTTACTCCTAACGTTAATAGTTTGATGATGTGCTTCTATTATATGCTTTACAATAGCTAAGCCTAATCCCGTTCCACCTATATTGCTATTTCTGCTTTTATCAGCTCTATAAAATCTTTCAAATACTCTTGAGATTTCAGTCTGTGGAATACCGATTCCATTATCACTAATTTCAACGAATGCCCTGTCTTGATCCATAGCGTAAATTCCTACTTTTATGAAACCATTTTGTTTGCCATATTTTATACCATTGAATATTAAGTTATAGACTACTTGTTTAATTTTGGCCTCATCAGCAAAAACAGTTAAAGGAAGTTGAGTACCTTCTTTAAATGAAAAGGTGATATTTTTTTCTAATGCTTTAACTTCAAGTTCGTTAAAAATATCTTTAATCAAATCTTGAATAATAAAATCTTCAAATTTAATGTTTGATTTACCACTTTCTAACTGTGATATCTCATTTAAGTGGTCTGCCAAGTTTGAAAGTCTTTCCAATGCGTTTGACGCATTAATGAGAAACCTTTTATGATCTCCATTCTCTAATACATCTTCAGAAATGACAGTATCAATATAAGATTTTGAAGTGAATATCGGTGTTCTTAATTCGTGGGCTAAATTCATTAAAAACTCCTTTCTAAACTGTTCGTTTTTTTCTAAAACATCGATTTTAGATAGGTATGTGGTGGCCCACTTTTCAACATCGTTATGTACCTCGTCAATGGATTTCTTCAGAAGTTTAGTATCATCAAATAGTGCTTCTTTTTTTGTTGATTTTGTATCGTAAATTAATTTATATACTAATTTTATTTTTCTGTAAATAAAAAACTGCAATACCGTATTAATGATAAAATATGCACTTACTAGAGAAGCAAAATATAAAATAACTATTTGTAGTTTTGATAGAGAAAGTAGTAGAGATGTAATTAATACAACTATACTAATTCCAATTGCAGTAATTCCAGAAAGTTGTTTTGGACTAATGTTTTTATTATAATTGTAAGCCAAGTTGTGTAGTTTTAAGTTTGTTATGAATCTGTACTGCTAAATTAACTATTTAAAAGAAGTACCTTGTCATACTATCTTTTATATTTGTATATTATTTTCTAATTCACTCTAATTATTTATATGTCTATTGATACAAATTCAAGGAGAGCTTGGGTATTGGGTATTGTTTTTGGATTGATGGGTCTTGTCTTAATTGCAAGGTTATTTACTATGCAAGTTTTAGATAAGAAATATGGAGTTATGGCACATGACCAAGCAGTTATAAGAAAAGTAATTTATCCAGCGAGAGGAATTATTGTGGATCGTAATGGACAAAGCTTACTTACCAATAAAATATCTGTAGATATCGGAGTGACGCCTTCTAAGATTACAGAAATTGATACCCTGCAATTTTGCAGTTATCTTGATATTGACCAATCTGAATTTGAAGAGCGTATAAAAACAGCTATTATTCGTCAAGGCGCTTTAAGAATGAGTGTTTTCCAAACATTTTTAACTGAAGAGCAGCATGCAAAGTTTCAAGAAAATATTTTTGACTTCCCTGGTTTTGAATTGATTGAAAGAACAACACGAGAATATCCTCGAAAAATCGGAGCAGGATTTTTAGGATATATCAATCAAATAAGCAGAGGGATGTTAGAAACGGAAAGGTATAGTTCTTATCGTCAAGGAGATTTTGTAGGAATTACAGGATTGGAAAGTGTTTATGAAGAAGTATTGAGAGGTCAGCGAGGGGTGGAATATTTGGTTCGTGACGTTATGAACCGTCCGCAAGACTCTTATATGAATGGCGCATTAGACACTATGGCATTAGCAGGTAAGAATTTGGAGTTGCATTTAGATGCAGATTTGCAAGCTTATGGTGAAGAGCTTTTTGAAGGGAAAATAGGAAGTGTCATCGCAATTGACCCTAAAACAGGAGGAATATTAGCGATGGTCTCCGCACCGACTTTTGACCCAAATTTACTTTCTGGAGGTGATTTAGGCAGGAATTTTTCAAAATTGTATCAATTACCAACTAGGCCTTTATTCAACCGAGCTGTACAGGCTCAGTATCCACCAGGATCGACTTTTAAGCCTGTTACGGCTCTTGTGGGATTAGATGTAGGAGCAATAACTCCTAGCTTTGGGTTAGGCTGTAGTGGAGGGTATTTTGGATGTGGTAAAAGGATAGGGTGTACTAATACAAGAGGTGGTCATGCTGCAAATTTAAAAACTGCAATTGCAACCTCGTGTAATTCTTATTTTTTACACACATTTAGATTGATTGTTGACTCTAAAAACTGGGCTGGAGGAAAACGTGAGGGCATCCAAAAATGGCATGATTACTTATATGATTTCGGGTTAGGTCATGCTTTAGGTGTAGATATTACAGGGGAATACAAAGGAAGTATTCCTGATGCTGCATACTTTGATAGAATATATAATGATAGTTGGAATTCATGTAATATGGTTGGAATGGGCATGGGGCAAGGAGAGATAGATATGACACCTATGCAAATGGCGAATGTTATGGCCATTATTGCAAATAAGGGGTACTATTATAAACCTCATTTAGTAAGATCGGTGGATGGAGACCCTAAAAGTGAAGTTTTAGAAAAGTATTTAGTTCGTCATCGTGTAGGAGATATTAAAGAGGCTACTTTTCAACATGTTATTGATGGTATGGAAGAGGTTGTGAAAAATGGAACAGGTAGGGTCGCACAAATTCCTGATATTCGAGTAGCTGGGAAAACAGGCACCGTTGAAAATTATGACATGTTAGATGGCAAAAGAACGAAGTTGGATAACCATTCTGTTTTTGTTTGTTTTGCACCTGTAGATGATCCTCAAATTGCTATAGCCGTTGTAGTTCAAAATGCTGGATATGGTAGCACATGGGCGGCGCCTATTGCTACTTTAATGATGGAGAAATATTTAACAGGAACAGTTAAAAGAACAGCATTAGAAGAGCGCATGAAAAATAGTAATACGATTAAGAAATATATTTACACCTTGGATTCTATTCAAAGACTAAAAGACATGAAAAGAGAAGAACTTAGAAATTTGGATATGAATACCAAACTCATGTTGCAGAAGCAGCAAGATACGATGATGGTTAAATATATTCTACGAGAATATTATGGATTGAAAACAGAAGAGCAATAAAAATGGCGAGATATAAAAAAAGTTTAGGCTCAAGAATTGACTGGTTGACCCTATTACTATATTTAGTTTTGGTTGGAATTGGTATAGCAGCTGTGTATTCATCTGAATATTCAAGCTTTGATGAGCCGTTTTTTAATTTTGACAAAAGTCATACTAAACAACTTACTTGGTTAGGAATTTCTTTATTTGTAGGGTTGATTATTGTATTGACTGACAGTAAGTTTTTCTTCTCTGTGGCCTATTTGACTTATGTGATTGGGATTTTATTATTGATTTTGACTTTTGCTATCGGGCCAACCGTCAAAGGGTCTAATAGCTTTATACAGGTTGGAGGTTTTAGTTTTCAACCAGGAGAAATAGTCAAAGTTTCTACAGCTTTAGCGCTGGCAAGATTTATCGCCACCCCTGAAGTCAATTTTAATTTACTGAAAAACCGATTAATTGGTCTGGTTATTGCATTTTTACCTTGTGTTTTAATCATTTTGCAAAACGAAACAGGTTTAGCACTTGTGTATTTTGCTTTCATTTTCGCCATGTATAGAGAAGGGTTGCCAGGTGGAATATTGTTATTTGGAGTTACTGCAGTTGCTTTAATGATTGCCACCTTGTTGGTTAAAGCAATCCCTCTATTAATCATTATTACAGCATTAACCATCATCATAATTCTTTTGAATTTAAGAAATTTAAGGAATAATAAGATCTATTATCTCTTGATTGGGGCAGCTTGGTTAGTTGCAGTTTTGTTTTCTCAGGTTTTGGTTCCCTATGCCCTAAAAAACGTTTTTCAATCCTATCAAGTTGAGCGAATTTATACAATGTTTGGCCAAGATGTACCTACAGAATACTTAAAACCAGGTACTGTTCAAAGTCAGGATGCAGAGTATAACGTTAGGCAATCTAAAATTGCTATTGGAAGTGGTGGACTGACTGGGAAGGGCTTTATGAATGGAACACATACCAAGTATTCTTTTGTTCCAGAACAGCATACAGATTTTATTTTTTGTGGTATTGGGGAGCAATTTGGCTTTGTAGGTTCTGCAATTTTAGTCATATTATATGTCTTGTTACTTTTAAGGATTTTATATTTAGCTGAGCGACAAAGGTCAGTTTTTAGTAGAGTATATGCCTATAGTGTTGCCTCGATATTATTTTTTCACTTTGCTATTAATTTATCAATGACCATGGGCTTAGCGCCAGTAATTGGTATTACTTTACCCATGTTGAGTTATGGTGGGACAAGTTTATTATCTTTTAGTATACTGCTGTTTATTTTATTAAGATTAGATGCAGATAGGGAGGTGCTAATTCGTTAAATATTAAAATAAGATGTTGTATTCCTATTTTTTGGTGGCATTAGGTGGTGCATTGGGTAGTGTGTTTCGTTTTGGGATTTCTGGTTTTTTGAAACCTGAGAACTCATGGCCTTGGCCTACTTTTGTCGTTAATATTTTGGGGAGTGTTTTGATTGGTTTACTTGTTGCTTATCTTCAAGTATCACCCAAAAGTGTGTGGAGAAATGAGCTTTTGTATCTTGGTGTGGTGGGTTTTTGTGGAGGTTTTACTACTTTCTCTGCTTTTTCTAAAGAGCTGTTCTACTTGCTTGAAAATCAGTCTGTAGTTTTGTTTTTATTATACAGTATAGGGTCTTTAGCTTTGGGGGTTATTGCTTTTGCCTTAGCTTATTTTTTAGTATTGAGATTATCCTCATAGACTCCTTCAATGACTTTCATTAGTTGTTGAGCTGAATTGTCCCAATTGTAAATCTTAGTGATTTCTTTAGCTTTTTCAGTAAGAAATTGATGGAGTTTTTCATTTCTATATAGTTCCATCATGTGTTCCGCTAAATCATCTACATCATTTGGGTCGATAGTTAGTCCACCTTCACCAGCCACTTCGGGCATAGAAGAGGTGTTAGAAGTAATAACAGGTTTATGACAAGCATAAGACTCTACTATAGGAATACCAAAGCCTTCAAATAAAGAAGGGTAAATTGTCGCCCAAGCAGAAGCTGTAAGTTTAGCAACTGTTTCTATAGGCTGATAATCTAACCAAATTACATCTTCCTTAAAGGGCATTCTTTTTTTTGCTACTTCTATTTCTTCAGACTGCCATGCCATTCGTCCTATGATGACTAATTTGAAGTTGTTTTGTTGTCGTCTTTTGAATTTCACGAAGGCTTTTAAAAGATTAATGACATTTTTTCGGGGATGAATTGCAGAAGTAAAGAGGTAAAACTCTTGACCATCTGTAAATTCTTTTTTTATAGCTTCTTGTTCCGACCATGATAGTGGTTTAAAAGCTTTGTTAGCGGCATTATAAATTACTTTAATATGGTCTTCAGGAATAAAGTCGTAATTCGCTAATATATCTGATTTGCTAAATTCTGAAACAGTTATAATTTTTCGGGTATGTTTAGCATAAAAAGGGGTGTAATTTTTTAAATACCACTTATGAGCCCTGTCAATAAAATCTGGATAATGTAGAAAAGCTAAATCATGTAAAGTAATAATAGAAGGAATTTTACTACTATGCAAACCTAAAAAATCAGGAGAAAAATAAACATCTACTTCATGCTTTTTAAGTGCTTTAGGTAATGCATATTTTGTCCATATCCAGTAGAGTACGGGATGTCTAGCTTGTGGTTTTAAGATAACAGGCTTAACGTTTGATCCAAATATAAAGGAATCATCGTAAGGTCGATCAAAAAAGAAAACGAATTGATGTTCTGGATGGGATTTTACCATTCTTTTCAGTAGTTCATGAGCAAACCATCCTATGCCTTCTAATTTATTTTTTAATAATAAACGTGCATTAACACCAATAATCATTCAGTATATAAAATTAAAATTGTAAATCAGTTATACTTTTTAAAGGTATGATAATACCACCTTTTAAACTTAGATATTTATCTGTAGCTGACCAAATAGTTGTTTCAACTGTTCTAATGCCGTCTTCTGTTTGAAAGGAGATGCTTGTTTTTCCTTTAAATTCATTTCCTAAACGTACGCCGTATTCAAGCATTTCTCGCCATTTCGCAGATTGGTCAACTTGAGCATCTACTATTTTCATTAGAGGGATTTCCTCTTTATTAATTAGCTGTGTATTCATTTCCCCATGTGTAATTTTGCACAAATGTAAATGAAATTGTAATATTGATTAAATATAACCCTCAAATTCTTTTTTGAATTTGAAATACTGTTATAAGTCTTATCTTTGCAAAAAAAATTTTATGAGTCTTAAAGCTGGAATTGTAGGTTTGCCCAATGTTGGGAAGTCAACTTTATTTAATGCAGTTAGTAATAATGCGAAAGCACAAGCGAGTAATTATCGCTTTTGTACTATTGAGCCCAATGTTGGTTTGGTTAATGTGCCTGATGAAAGGTTAAAAGTATTGGCAGAAATAGTTCAGCCAGAGCGAGTATTGCCGACTGATATTGAGTTTGTTGATATAGCAGGATTAGTAAAAGGTGCTGCCTCGGGAGAGGGGTTGGGGAATAAGTTTTTAGCTAATATACGTGAAGTGGATGCGATCATACACGTAATTCGCTGTTTTGAAGATGAGAATATTTTAAGAGAGGAAGGGGAAATAAATCCATTAGGTGATAAGGAAATTATCGATACAGAGTTGCAATTTAAAGACTTAGAAAGTATTGAGAGAAAAATGGAACGTGTGGCAAGAATGATGAAGGGAGATGCTTCTCAAAGAGAGGTTCATGAGTCTTTACAAAAATGTAAAGCATGGCTCGAGGAAGGGAAAAATATGCGAGCTATGGATATGACAAATACGGATGTCGAAGCTGTTGCAGATTTGTTTTTGTTGACGCAAAAGCCTGTTTTATATGTTGCTAATGTTGATGAGGATGCTATACTAACTGGAAATAAATATAGTGATGCTGTAAAAGAAATGGCAGCAGAAGAAGGAGCAGAAGTTATAGTAATGAATAATAATATTGAAGCTCAAATTGCAGAATTAGAATCTGAAGAAGATAAAGAAATGTTCTTTACGGAATATGGATTGACTGAGCCAGGATTAAACCGTTTAATTCGTACAGCATATAAACTATTAAATTTAATCACCTACTTTACGTGTGGAGTAAAAGAGGTTAGAGCTTGGACAATTATCAATGGCTGGAAAGCACCGAAAGCAGCAAGTGTTATACATACAGACTTTGAGAAAGGATTTATTAGAGCTGAAGTAACTGCTTATGACGATTTTGTTAGTTTAGGTGGTGAACAAGGAGCAAAAGATAAAGGGAAATTAAGAATTGAAGGAAAGGAATATGTGGTAAAAGATGGAGATATAATGCATTTTAGATTTAACGTGTAAGAAAAATAATTTTTCAAGAAAGCGAGTAGTGGACAACCATTACTCGCTTTTTTTGTTAAAACTATTGTTAAATTCTTGGATTTTGGATTTATGTCTTGTAGGTTTCGCAACATTAATATATGGATTTATGACAAAAGATAACTCAGATAAGAAGATTGGTTTTTTAAGAATTAATCCACCCGTTTTTTTTCAGCCTTAATTATAATTGTCGCTACTGTTACACTTGCTTTGATATTTGGTGATACACTCCTTGAGCGTTTTAATAAAACGCAGTCTTGGGTAAGTTCAAAAGGTGGATGGATTTATACTTTATCTGTAAATGCATTCATACTATTTTGTTTGTTCATGGCATTTGGTAAGTATGGGAAGATGCGAATAGGAGGTTCCTTGGCTCGTCCGGAATTCAAAAATCATGCTTGGTTTGCGATGTTGTTTAGTGCGGGAATAGGAAATGGACTTGTGCTTTTCAGTATTGCAGACCCTGTAAGAGATTTTGTTGATCCGCCAAAACAATTAGCCGGTGCTGATCCTAATATCATAGCTCAAGATGCTATAAATTTTTCATTTTTGCATCATGGTATTCATGGTTGGGCAATATACTCTGTAATTGGTTTGGCTTTAGCTTATTTTACTTATAATCGAAAAATGCCCTTGACCATTAGGTCTGCATTTTATCCACTTTTAGGGGATAGGATTCATGGTTGGATTGGGCATCTTATTGATATAGTAGCGGTTGTTGCCACCTTATTTGGTTTAGCTACGACTTTAGGATTTGGTGTAGGACAGATTAACGCAGGATTGAATCATGTATTTGGAATACCACTAAATATTAATATTCAATATTTAATCATTCTCGGAATTACGGGTATTGCCGCAATATCGGTACTCAGCGGAGTAGATAAGGGGATTTAGTTTCTGAGTCAGTTAAATGTTGGTGTAGCACTTGCTGTTTTTTCATTAGTATTGATTTTAGGACCAACTGCATTTATATTAAAATCTTATATTCAAAATGTCGGAAGCTATCTGACTAATTTTGTGGAATTATCTA
>Ga0209075_1004477_pt1 | contig 11193 bp, 11 predicted proteins | sample Stecom2011_FD_187523 | JGI IMG/M metagenome (GOLD analysis project Ga0209075, IMG submission 187523) | Agricultural soil microbial communities from Utah to study Nitrogen management - Steer compost 2011 (SPAdes) (version 2) | ecosystem: Environmental > Terrestrial > Soil > Agricultural land...
ACCAGAAGGTGCTGTGAATATTATATTTGAACCCAAGAAAGTAGACTATTTTATTTTCAAATAAACAGACTAAGACCATGAAGATTGTTGGTATTACTGGAGGCATAGGAAGTGGAAAGACAACTGTTGCAAAAATGTTTGCTTCATTGGGAGCTCCAATATATAATGCAGATGTAGAAGCCAAAATACTAACAAATACATCACCCATTATAAGAGAATCACTCATAAAGCTACTTGGAAATGAAGTATATAAAGATGGCGAGTTGAATAGAAAATATATGGCTGATAAAATATTCAATGATAAAGTTCTACTTCAAAAAGCAAATGCCATAATTCATCCTCAGGTAGCAAAGCATTTTAAAAACTGGGTAAAAAATCAAGACTTTCCATATGTCCTTAAAGAGGCAGCCATTCTTTTTGAAAGTGGAAGCTATAAGCAATGTGATCAAGTTATTTTAGTTACTGCACCCAAAGAAACACGAATTCTCCGCGTTATGGAAAGAGATAATGCAACTAGAGAAGAAGTAGAGGCAAGAATGAAAAACCAATGGGAAGATTCAGAAAAAATGAAATTAGCCGATTTTATTCTTCAAAATGAACAGATTTCTGAAACCCAAAAACAAGTAGAAGCTATCCATCATCAGTTAATTTAATGATTTATCCCATCCTTTTGTTAACATTTGGTTAAATGGAGAATAGGCTAAATGTTAAAATCTTACTTTTGGGATATGAACAAAAAACTATTCGTATTGCTCATAGCACTTATGAGCCTCTCATTGTTGGGGATAGTGTTTGTACAGGGATATTGGATATCTAATGCTTATCAAACTAAGCAAGACCAATTCACTGTAAACGTTCGTCAAGTACTACTATCCGTAGCAAAAGACATCCAATTAAAAGAAATAGAGGCCTATTATCAGGTGTATAGTTCCTATGTGGATAGTATTGAAGTTCCTGATAATGCCACATTTACCGAGTTAGCATATAAAATTCAAAATAGAGCTACTAACGAGACATATATTTTTACCGACGGAATATTAGAGCAAGATTATAAACTATCATCAGGACTTCTAGATACAGACCTAGACAGTATTCAGTTTCGTAAACTTACGAATAGAAAAACAAAAACTCGAATTTCAGAAGGATTAGATGGTGTTTCCAAAACAGAAACTCGAATTGAAACCTTCTCAAGGCTCAAGGACTATGAACGTAGCCAATTTGAGAACTTTATAGGTGAAGTAACAGTATTGTCGCCAATCTATAATAGGGTGAAAGCAGAAGAGATTAAAGATCTTATATCTAGAGAGTTAGAGGGTAGGGGGTTAGAGTCTGATTTCGAGTTTGCAGTATATAGCAATAATATAGAAACAAAAGTTAGATCAAGTAACTTTAAGATGGAGCCCGAAAGCACGTATGTTGTTCCACTTTTTGTAAATGACACAAAAAACAACTACGAACTGTATGTAGATTTCTCAGATAAGAGAAAGCTATTGATAAATAGTATTTTAGGAATGGCAATACTTTCATTAGTATTTACTTCAATAATTATTTTAGCATACGGAGGAGCGATTTCACAAATACATAAACAGCGTCAAATCTCTCAGATAAAGAGTGACTTCATCAATAACATGACTCACGAGTTTAAAACTCCGATTGCCACGATTAATCTGGCTTTAGATTCTTTGAAAAACCCGAAGGTAAAAGACAATAAAGAGTTTCTTGAACGATACTTAGGAATGATTCGCGACGAAAATAAAAGGATGCATGCACAAGTCGAAAACGTATTGCGAATTTCTAAACTAGAGAAAAACGAACTTAATTTACCTAAAGAACCTGTAGATCTTAAGGAAGTTACTCTTGAAGCAGTTAATCACCTAAATCTTATAGTTGAAAATAGAGGTGGATATATAAAAACTCATTTTGGAGCTATTAAAAACTCTATACTAGCCAATAAGTCGCATATGACTAATGTTATAGTAAACATTTTGGATAACGCAGTTAAATACTCTGAGGACGAACCAAAAATAGATATCTATTCGGAGAATGTAAAAAACAGTATTATTCTAAAAATAAGGGATCAAGGTCCAGGAATGAGTAAGGCAGTATTGAAAAGAATATTTGAAAAATTTTACCGAGAACACACAGGCGATATACACAACGTTAAAGGCCATGGTCTTGGTCTTGCTTACGTAAAAAGCATTCTAGATGATCATGATGCAGAAATATACGTAGAAAGCGAAAAGGGAAAAGGCACAACTTTTATTTTAAAATTACACTTAATATCATAGAATTATGGAAACAGAAAACAAAAAAATCCTTCTTGTAGAAGATGATCCCAATTTCGGGACAGTATTAAAGGATTACTTAGCCATGAATGATTATACCGTAACCCATGCAAAAAACGGTATGGAAGGCTTTGAAAAATTCAAGAAAGACGATTTCGATCTTTGCATTCTAGATGTAATGATGCCGTATAAAGATGGTTTTACTCTTGCTAAGGAAATTCGAGAGAAGAATGAAGAAATTCCTATCATCTTTTTAACAGCGAAAGCTATGAAGGAAGATGTGTTGAAAGGTTATAAAGTTGGAGCAGATGATTATCTAAATAAACCTTTCGATAGTGAAGTACTATTGATGAAAATTAAAGCAATCATCCAAAGAAAAGCAACCGATTCTATTGCAGATAGTAAACAATTTGAATTTGAAATAGGAAACTTCTTTTTGAATTCAAAATTGAGATTTCTTACTTATAAAGATGAAGATCCAATTAAACTATCTCCAAAAGAAAATGAACTACTTAGAATGTTAGCATTACACAAAAACGACCTTATGGCTCGTGAATTAGCATTGACTAAAATTTGGCGTGATGATAACTATTTCACATCAAGAAGTATGGACGTTTATATCGCAAAGCTTAGAAAATATTTAAGCAAAGACGATGGAGTAGAGATTGTGAATATTCACGGAGAAGGATTCCGTTTGGTAGTTAAAAATGAAGTTGACAATTAATCTACCTGTCAAGAAAATAACATAAGTGTAAGAAAAACGCCTTTATTGGGCGTTTTTTCTTTTTATGAAATCAATAATCTCTTCAGCTTTGGTTTGATAATCAAACCAATAAATTTCACTGTTTTTTTTAAACCAAGTGTTTTGCCTTTTTGCAAATCTTCTTGTGTTTTTCTTGATTTCAGAGATAGCGGCTTCTTTGGTTATTTTACCATCAAAATATTCGAAAAGCTCCCGATATCCCACAGTTTGAAGTGCGTTTCTGTCTCTATAGGGAAGTAGTTTCTGTGCTTCTTCAATTAATCCCTCAGAAATCATTATGTCTACCCTCTGGTTAATCCGATCGTAAACAACTTCTCGATTGGCAGTAAGACCAATATAAATAGTTTTAAAATTTCTTTCTGCTGGTGTTTGGTTTAGGAAAGATGAATAAGGTTGATTAGAGGCATAAAAAACTTCTAAAGCACGAATAACTCTATGTGGGTTGTGAATGTCAACCTTATCATAATAGGCAGAATCCACTTTTTCTAACTGTTTCTGAAGATGTTCAATTCCAAATTTTTCTAATTCAGAATTTAAGCTTTCTCGAATTTCATCGGGTACATTCGGAAACTTATCTAAGCCTTTCACTACTGCATCTACGTAAAGTCCAGACCCTCCAACCATAACCATTATTTTAAAGTTTTCCTCAAATGTATTTGAGTAGAATTTTTGATCTAATAACTCTAACGCATCTTTTTCAAAATCACCAACGCTATAGTCTTCGAATATGCTTTTATTCTTAATAAAGTGGTGCGGAATAGCTTCTAATTCTTCTAAAGTAGGAACGGCTGTACCTATTGACATTTCTTTATAAAACTGACGAGAATCTGCTGAAATAACTTCAGTATTAAATCCTTGTGCAAGTTTTATAGCCATTGAAGTTTTCCCAATAGCTGTTGGGCCTACCACACAAATAAGTAAAGGCTTAGTCTGCATAAGGTTCTGGGTTGTCTTCTTTGAAGAGATCGTGGCCACAAGTATGACAGAATTTAGAGTTTTCTTGATGATTCTTGGCTCCACAAGAATTACATGACTGATGGTTTAATCGAGCGTAATTATTGCTTGAATCTCTTATGTATTGAGCGCTCACAATACCTGTAGGAACTGCAATTACACCATATCCTAATATCATGATTAAAGTGGCTAGAAACTGTCCGGCAGGGGTGACAGGTGTAATATCTCCAAAGCCCACAGTGGTTAGCGTTACAACGCACCAATAAATACTTACTGGAATATTTACAAATCCACTTTCTTCACCTTCTATTAAATACATTAAAGTTCCCGCAATTATTGCGACAATCAATACAGCAAATATGAAAATGAAAATCTTTGCACGACTTTCAATAAGCGCTGTTCTGAGTTTATTAGCTTCTCCAACATATCGAGTGATCTTAAGGATTCTGAAAACTCTTAGAAGCCGAAGTGCACGAACGGTTAATAAATAGTTGCTCCCCACTAAAATAAATGATAAATACAGAGGTATTGTAGACAAGAAGTCAATTACACCAAAAAAGCTAAAAATATAGGAAGTGGGTTTTTTTATAGTAATTATTCTAGCTATATATTCAATCGTAAAAAATATGGTGATAATCCATTCGATAATGCTAAATATTTGATGATACTTTTCATCAAATTCCTTCACGCTTTCTAGCATTACTACAATAACACTCAAGAGAATGAGTATAAGCAGTACAATGTCAAAGAGTTTACCCATGGGCGTATCTGCCTCATAAATAATTCGATGAAGTTTAGAACGCCAAGATTTTTCAGGAAATGGTATCAATCCAATGTATTTGAAATGCTAAAGTAATTAACTTTGATCAACTGACATTATTAGAATCGAGGTTTACTATTTTTAAAACTCTATTTTTCTGTAAATAACTCTGTATAATGTGCCTAGCATTTAAGCTGTTAGATATAGGGTTTACTATATTTTTTAAAATTTCAGGTTTTGTGATTTGGTAATTAAGATTATAGAAACCATAACCTTTAACGGTTCCTTTCTCAACCCAGATTATAGAACGCTCTTCAGTTTCGCGTCCTCGGTCAATCAATAATATATTTTTATTATAAAGACTTTCTTTCTCAATTGCAGCTTTAACCCTGCTGTTATAGTCATTAACATTTTCTTTTTGAATGCAAGCCCCTTTACATTTTTCCAATTTGTAATTTGAGCATTCTTTAGAACAATCCTGAAGTCCATTAAGACACAAGCATAAATTATTTTCGTCTGTGATTCTTTGAAGAATGGTTTTTGCTAGGTGGAAATTGCTAAAAGTCATCAAAGACCTTTTTCTGCCGTCGGCTTTTTCAATCTTAAGGTTTATATAACCATGCTCATCAACCTTTGAAACTAATTGATGTGTGTATAATTTCTTTTTCTGAAACCGGTTATAAAGTGGTTTGTTCTTAGTTATTTCTTCGTTTTCTTTTAAAAGAGCAATTAATTCATTCCCTGTTTTTTCATAGGAAACGGCCGTAGTTTCAAGTTGTAGCCTTTTAGATTTCTTATTCTCATTAGTAAAATGTTGAACGAGTTTCTTTTTTATATTCTTACTAACGCCAATATAAATAAGCCTTTCAGCTTTGTTATACATATAGTAAACACCTGTTTCCGAAGGTGCAACTTCAATTAAATCTAATAATTTAGGTTCTAATTTCTTTTTAGGCTCTTTTTTAATCGTTTGTGAAAGGATTTCTTTCGAGCTGTCTTTCGCTAGTAAAACTTTGAATAATGCAACTGTAGCTTTTGCATCACCCTGAGCACGATGTCTATTGCTTAGAGGAATACCCAATTCGCGAACTAACTTTCCCAAACTATAGGAAGGCATGCCTGGTAATAGCTTTTTGGCAAGCTCGACCGTGCAAAGTGACTCTCGCTCGAATGGATAGCCTAATCGATCAAATTCTGTTGTTAGAATTCTGTTGTCGAATAGTGCATTGTGGGCCACAATCACACAATCTGAAGTTATTTCAATAATTCGTTTAGCTACTTCGTAAAACTTAGGCGCCTGACGAAGCATTTCGTTATTAATTCCTGTAAGCTTAACTACGAACGGTTGAATAGGGCGTTCAGGATTTATCAGACTTGCAAATTGGTCTACGATAGTGTGTCCATCAAATTTGTAGATTGCAATTTCGGTAATTCCTTCCTCATTGTATTTTCCACCTGTGGTTTCTATGTCTAAAATTGCGTACACTATCTTGATCTGTGTTTTTTTAATATTCTCTTTCGCCGAAAATTGCGCTTCCCACTCTCACCATGTTACTTCCATTTTCGATAGCGATAGGGTAGTCTCCACTCATTCCCATAGATAGAGTAGAGAAGTTATAATCTTTTTTTAATGAGTCGTAAATTCGTTTTAGTTTTCCGAATTCATTTGAAATTTGCTCTTCGTTATCAGTAAAGGTTGCCATTCCCATTAATCCGATAATTCTCACATTTTTAAAAGATTTAAAATCATCGGAAGTAAGAATTTCTATTGCAGTTTTTTCATCCATTCCAAACTTGCTGTCTTCTTCTGCAATTTTAATTTGAAGTAAACAATCTATTGATCTATCGTTTTTTTTAGCCTCTTTATTGATTTCTCTTAAAAGTCTTAATCGATCTACGGCATGAATAACACTAACAAAAGGAGCCATGTCTTTTACTTTGTTTCGTTGAACATGTCCCACCATGTGCCACTCTACATCATCGGGCATTTCTTGCCATTTCGACACCATTTCTTGGATTTTGTTTTCTCCAAAAATGCGTTGACCGGCATTATAAGCCTCTATCAAAGCACTAATAGGCTTCGTTTTAGAGATTGCAACCAAAGAAACTTCTTCAGGTAATTTCGATTTTAAACTCTTTAGATTTTCTGAAACAGACATTTTTAAAATTTTTAATACTAATTTATTATTTCCTCGCTATTTGGGGGGAGATTGAGTTCAGAAATTGGGGTTTCTGGATTCAATTTTAGAATTCATAAACAGTCACACCACTTCTGAGCTTCGGCTCAATATAAGTGCTTTTTGGTGGCATCTTCAAGCCTTCATCGGCAATTTGCTTTAATTCGTTAGTTGATACTGGAAGCAGCCCGAAGCCAACTGCATAAGCTCCCGAATCGACCATGGTTTGAACATAAGCCAACTCTCTTTTTCCATGAGAATAATCAATGCGTTGATCATTCCTAAGATCTTCAATTCCTAATAAAGGCTTTAAAATTGTAACAAACAAAATATATGCGTCTAATGAATCTAGGGCATTATTAATTTCGTAATTGTTCTTTCGAAGATGTAGAGAGTAGAATTCACCATCTAGATACATGCTAAATTGATGCTTCTTACTTGGTCTATAATAGTCTAATCCTCTATTTTCTATACGGAAGTGTTCGTCTAATTTAATTAAAAACTCTTCCTTTTCCATACCATTTAAGTCTTTAACAAGCCTATTGAACTCGAATATTTTTAAATCGCTTTCAGGTATAAGATAGCACATAAAATAATTATACGATTCTTCGCCAGTGTGCTCTGGATTTTCACTTTTTAAATCTTTAGCTAATAGATAGGAAGATGAAGAACGATGATGCCCATCGGCTATGTAAAGCGAAGGCATATCATTATAAATCGATTGAATTTTTTTTAATAAAACTTCATCATCTACATTCCATAAATAGTGGGTGTCGCGATATGTGGTCGTAAACTCATACTCAGCGCGACTTTGCATGATTTCGTTTATAATTTCAGCTAATTCTTCATTATCTGGATAGGTGAGAAGAACTGCTTCGGCGTTAAAACCTATTGTTTTAGTGTATTCTTTTAGAATGTTTTCTCTAAACTCGAGTGTTTCTTCGTGCTTTTTAATGACGTCGTTTTCATAGTCTTCTACACTTGCAGCACCAACTATTCCGTGAAATTCTGAACCGTCTCGGTTTACAATTTTATAAATGTAGAATGAAGGTTTTTCATCCTGAATGAATATTCCATCTTCTTTAAACTCTTGATATCTGTTTTTCACCAAACTATAGCGTTCCTTTCCCGATATTTCTTTTTGAAAACGATATCCAGGATTCACAATGTGAAGAAACGAAAACGGATTGTCCCGTAAGCGTGATTCTATTTGAGCTGCTGTGTAGCTATCATAGGATCGCGCTGCAAGAAGATTTACTTTATCTCTCGTAGGACGAACAGCTTTGAATGGGGTTATTTTAGCCAAGTTGAAGTTTAAAGCGTTAATAATACAGAGTTTTAAGAAGCAGAAGAAATCACATCTTAAAACTCTGCAGTTGATTTTTATTATTTTTTAAATTGAGCCGAAACAACTTCAGCTTTTCGGTTTTCACTGTAGTCGTAAAAACCTTCACCACTTTTAGCACCTAATTTTCCGGCCATAACCATATTAACTAATAATGGGCAAGGAGCATACTTTGGATTTTTGAATCCGTCATGCATAACGTTCAAAATAGAAAGGCAAACGTCTAGCCCAATGAAGTCGGCTAAAGCTAGTGGGCCCATAGGGTGTGCCATCCCTAGTTTCATTACAGTGTCAATTTCTTTTACTCCTGCAACACCATTGTAAAGCGTTTCGATAGCTTCATTGATCATTGGCATTAATATACGGTTGGCTACAAAACCCGGGTAGTCGTTTACTTCTACAGGAACTTTATTTAGTTTTTTAGAGAGCTCTTCAACAGTTTTATAAGTTTCATTGCTCGTGCTATAGCCTTTAATTACTTCCACCAATTTCATGATTGGAACTGGGTTCATAAAGTGCATCCCTATAATTTTATCAGGACGTGAAGTAACTGAAGCAATTTGCGTTATAGAAATAGAAGAGGTATTACTCGCTAAGATTGTGTTCTCAGGACAAAACGAATCTAAATCTTTAAATATTTTCAATTTAAGATCTACATTTTCAGTAGCTGCCTCAACAACAAGGTCAGCAGATTTCACTCCATCTTCTAGGTTTGTAAAGGTTGTAATGTTGTTTAACGTCTTGTTTTTTTCATCTTCAGTAATGGTTTCTCTATTCACCATTCTGTCTAAGTTTTTGGTGATAGTTGCCATTCCTCTATCTAAAGACTCTTGACTGATATCGATTAGGTTTACGTCAAAATTAAATTGCGCAAATGTGTGGGCTATTCCGTTACCCATTGTTCCTGCGCCTATAACTGCTATTTTTTTCATGTTGTTATTTATATTTTCTTAAAATTTTCTATGATTAACATGGCCACTCTAAGTGCTTCTGTTCCTTGTTTTAGAGGAACCTCAGGAGTGATGTCTTCGTTTATTGCATCTGCAAAACTTTCAAGTTCATCTAAAATTGCATTATTGTTTACAACTTCGGGATTTTCAAAATAAATTTGCTTTTGAAGACCTTCGGCATTGGTGAGAATCATTGCGTAGTCATCTGGATCTTTTGGAGCATCTTTCATGCGTACTACTTCACATTTTTTCTCTAGGAAATCAACTGAAATATAAGCGTCGCGTTGAAAGAATCTAGCCTTTCGCATATTTTTTAGTGAAATTCTACTTGCTGTGAGGTTGGCAACACAACCATTTTCAAATTCAATTCGAGCATTGGCGATATCTGGTGTTTCACTCAATACAGAGACACCACTTGCGCTAACAGTTTTCACTTCACTTTTCACTACACTTAGAATTATGTCAATGTCGTGAATCATTAAATCTAAAACCACCGATACATCTGTACCTCTTGGATTAAACTCAGCTAATCGATGTGTTTCTATAAACATTGGATTAGAGATTTTATCCTTGATAGCCATGAAAGCTGGGTTAAAACGCTCTACTTGTCCTACTTGACCTCTGACTTTATTTGCTTTTGCTAAATCACGAATTTCTTCGGCTTCAGTTACTGTTTGTGTGATAGGTTTTTCAATAAACAAGTGTTTTCCAGCTTCTATAACCTTTTTAGCACATTGGTAGTGGGTGCTTGTGGGAGTTGCTACAACGATCATGTCTACAGCTTCTATAAGGCTTTCCATAGTGGGAAAGCTCTTGTAGCCAAATTCTTCCTCAACTTTTTTAGAAGCATCATCGTGTGCATCATAAAAGCCAATAAGATTATATTTTTCAGATTGATTGAGCAGTTTTAGGTGAATTTTACCTAGGTGTCCCGCTCCTAAGACTCCTGCTTTTAGCATTGTTGTGTGTTTTCCACAAATGTAATATTTTAGAGGGAAAGTATAAAGGTTTAAAACTTTAGAAATACAAAATACTACTGTAAAATTCAACAGATTCTTTTTTATGTATTTTTTACTTTTTATGAATCTCTAAAGTTTGGTTGCTAAGCGACTAAATTGGTTACTTTGTGCTTAAATTATTTCACTTTTAAATTCGAAGAAATTGAAGGATACTTTTACCCATCAGGGTATGCGGAAAAGACTAGTTAATACCTTGAAAAAGAAAGGTATTGAGAGGGCTGAAGTGCTAAACGCTATTGGTAAAATTCCGCGTCATTTGTTTATGGATTCTAGCTTTGTTGATCATGCATATACAGATAAAGCATTTCCAATTGCTGCAGATCAAACTATTTCTCAGCCTTATACTGTTGCAAGACAAACTGAATTGTTAGAGGTGAAAAGAGGCGACAAAGTATTGGAAATAGGAACAGGTAGTGGGTATCAAGCCGCTGTTCTTTTAGAAATAGGCGTGGCTCTTTACACCATAGAAAGACAAAATGAGCTGTTTAAAAAAACCAATATTTTCCTTCCTAAACTCGGTTACAAACCTAAGCGCATGATATTTGGTGACGGTTATAAAGGATTGGAAGAAGAAGCACCTTTTGATGGAATTATAGTAACCGCTGGAGCTCCGTTTGTTCCACAACCTCTTCTGGCGCAATTAAAAGTAGGAGGTAGGCTAGTGATTCCTGTGGGTGAAGACGTGCAAATTATGACAGTTTTTACACGAAAATCAATGACTGAATTTGAAAAGGATGAATTTGGAGAATTTCGTTTTGTACCATTACTAGAAGACAAGAATTAATAGAAATTTATAACCGTTGACAATCTCCAATTTAAAATCAAATTTCATTCACGCCCTTTCAGGTATCTATCCTTTGGAAGAAATTGAATCTTTCTTTAATATTCTAGCCCAAGAATTTTTAAACCTGTCTCGTATTCAGATAGCGCTTGATAGAGA
>Ga0209075_1004479_pt1 | contig 11191 bp, 11 predicted proteins | sample Stecom2011_FD_187523 | JGI IMG/M metagenome (GOLD analysis project Ga0209075, IMG submission 187523) | Agricultural soil microbial communities from Utah to study Nitrogen management - Steer compost 2011 (SPAdes) (version 2) | ecosystem: Environmental > Terrestrial > Soil > Agricultural land...
GGTCGCTGGAGTCCATGATGCGCTCCTGCCCCTCGGCCTTGCGGTCCAGGGTGCCGGACTGGCTGAGGAGCTTGTCGACCAGCGTGGTCTTGCCGTGGTCGACGTGGGCGATGATGGCGATGTTCCTAAGAAGGCTTACATTTGAATGGCTTACGTTCGTGCTCATAAGGTGTGACTCGCTGATATGTACGCACCTATGTACACGTTTCGGTGTACACGTTTCGGTAAGTACCCTAGGCGCGGGGCAGGGAAGTGTAGGGCGCGCATTGTACAGACTAACGGAGCCTAGGAGTAGCAGAATGACATTTGCCCGGCGAGATGCTGCTCTCAGCAGCCATCTTCCTTCCGGGCGTAAGCCCACCAACATGAGGGTTGACTACCTAAGAATGGGAAAAACGAGAAATGAGAACGCTGGTTAGCTTATTAATCAGTGATTTTTTTAGTTAGTTATGCGTTTGGTAGAAATGCTTAATCATCGAGAAGCTCGATAAACGTGAAGCCAAGCTCCCTCTATATTTGTTATTGACCAAGCCTCCATCTCGAAGCTGATCAAGATAATTCATGTTAGGAGATAAAAGCGATGGTGGGCTCGCTGATTACTGCCCACCATCTATGTTTAAGAAAGTATGTCGGTCTGGCAAATGATTTAGAGGCGATGTGCTTACTCACATCGCTTTTTTGGGAGATTGATCTCTGCTCCTACATAGTATAAGGAAGCCAAGTTGACAGGAACGGAAGGCAAAACAGAATCACGATCGTGACTATTTCCATCAATATGAACCATGATGCACCCGAAAATACATCCGTGAGTGATGTATCTTTTTCTAAGCCTGCTATGACATAGACGTTCAAGCCTATCGGCGGTGTGATTAATCCGATTTCACACATTTTGATGGCAAGGATGCCAAACCAGATAGGATCAAACCCAAGAGCAGTTACCACTGGGAAAAGTATGGGTAGTGTGATAACAAGCATAGAAAACGCATCGAGAAACATGCCCATCGGGATGTAAATGACCAGTATTAATGCGATGATCAAGATGGCTGGAAGAGGCAGGTCGATTACCAGCGAAGAAACCATTTGCGGGACTTGTATTAAGCTAAGAAAGAAGCTGTAAATGCCGGCGCCCAACATGGTCATCATTATCATCACGGTCGTATTGACAGCATCCCGCGATGAGCTGGCAATAGCCTTGATCTTACTGGAAAATTCTTGTTTTGAGGTGAGCAGGAAAAGAATTGATGCCACAGCACCCAACGAGGCAGCCTCAGTCGGTGTGGCCCAGCCTGTATAGATGCTCCCGAGCACCACAACGATAAGTGCTAACAGTTTCCAAGCATGTACAAGTGATTTTAGACGCTGGCCCCAGTCAGATTTTTCCCCTTTAGGGCACATTTCTGGATTGCGGGCGGAGATGACAAATACACCTAGCACAAAGACCAAAACAGAAAGGACACCAGGTATAACCCCTGCTACCAGCATTCGGCCAGCAGATACCTCGGTGAGTGCAGCATAGAAGACCAAGAGGACGCTTGGTGGTATGAGTACGCCTAGAACCCCACCAGCGGCTACACAGCCGGCAGAGAGCCGCTTGTCATATCCTGCCTTTTTCATCTCAGGCAGGGAGATAGACCCTACCGTTGCAGCCGTAGCAACACTGGATCCAGAGGTGGCTGAGAAGCCTGCACAAGTAAGAATAGTTGAAACCGCAAGCCCTCCAGGTAAATGTCCACACCAGCGTTTTGCTACATGAAATAGCGACTTCCCTACGCCGGCATGTAGCGCAAAATTACCCATAATAATAAAGAGAGGTATCACCGTAAGTAGGTACGCAGCGGTCTTGTCAAATGCAAAGTTCTGAAGCACGTTGTAGACGTACGTCATGTCTTGAACAAACAAGATGCCTATCATTCCTGCCAGCCCAAGAGCAGCAAATACTGGGATGCCTATTCCCATGAAAAAGAATATCAAAAGGACGGATAACAGCCCTAGCACCATGGGGTTAGTCATTGGTTTTTCCTAGCGCATAATTAAAAGAGATAATGGAGTGTAAGAGCATCTGAAAAAAGGCTAGCGATAGGCCTACAGCCACCACTATCTTTACCCACCAAATTGGCATTTGAAAAATTCCCCACCGAAATTCACGGTCAAGAAAGGAGCTGTAGGCTCCCTCTATAGTGGGAATGCTGAGAAAAAGCAGAAAGGCTGCGGCAAAGGACCATGCTAGACCCTCCCATGCCAGACGTATCCGTTTCTGCTTTCTGTCACTCACCAAAGATACACGGATGTGCTTACTGTCTCTTTGTGTCCAGAGGAGTCCAAGGTAAACAATGATGGCCATGGAAATCTCTGAGAACTCATAAACACCAGGAAGAGGAAAGTTGAAGAGGCTTCGAGATGTGGCGTCAAGCGCAGTAGACAGCATCATAAAAATCATCGCTGAAGCTGCTATAAGACCTGCAATATTGGATAGCCAGGCCTCAGTTTTTCTAAGATGATCTAACATATCTCTCTCTCATATAATTGTTGAGAGCAGGAAGGCGTATTGCCTTCCTGCCATAGAGGCCAGTTGAATTGGCGATATGTTAGGAGATGTCTTGATATATCTCGAAGGGTGTTTTTAGAGACCCGCTACCGTCGTGTCGCGCAATTGCTTCGTCAACGACAGATTGCATGGCGCTGCCATCAATGCCAGCTTGTCTCGCTACGTTCTCAATCCAGCTGTTGACCTGCTCGGGCTGGACTAGGTTACCGGCTCGCTCAATTTCAGAGTCATCCCATTTGGAGAATTGTGCGCCCTCATCCAGAGCTTTGCGCACACGATCCTCGGCGATTTCTGCATAAATTTCGCGATACTTGCCTTGATAGATCTCATTAGCTAGTTCATTGGCAACGCTCTTCACATCATCTGGCAGCGCATTCCAAGCATCGATGCCGATTACAGTAGCCGATGGAGCATGCGGGCCTGAGCCGATCTCGGTAATATACGGTGCTGGCTCATGCAGGGCATAACTGATAGCCGTGATGAAGTCGAAACCGTAAGCACCATCGAGAACACCACGTTCGAGTGCAGAATAGACCTCTGGAGCAGCCATCGGAATCGCACGACCACCAAGGCTCTCAACCACATCAGTACCGACACCATAGCCGCGAATACGCTTCCCCCTGAGGTCTTCCATGCTGTTGATCGGCTCACGGGTGATCAGCGGACAGTAGTACCAGTTTGTCCAATATAGGACCTTGGCCTTGTGGCGTGACTCCCACTCTTGGCGAAGAGGTTCATAATTATCGTAGACATCGCGACAAACTCTGAGCAACGCATCTGCTCGGTTCATCTTGTAGTACCACTCTAGGCCTCGCGTAACCGGAAGGTCGCTCTGGTAGTAACCAGGAGAAATCAATGAAATTTCAGAAATGTTGTTCTTGATCGCATTAAGGTGTGCGCCTGCTTGGTTAAGCGATTGAGCCCAATAGTAGTCGATTTGGACTGCGCCATCTGTGCGTTTAACCAGTTCGTCTAAGAACCAGCGATCCAGTACTGAAGGAGATGCATGCTCAGTGATATATGAATCATATTTAAGTCGTTGAACAGACTGAGCAAATGCAAGGTTGGGAACGGTGGTCAACGTCATGGCGCCGCCCACAGAAACTGCACTCAGCTTAAGGAAATCTCTTCTTTTCATTACTTTCTCCTGGCGCTTTCAATAGTTCTTGTGTGTTCATTCCCAATTATGGGAGCGTCATCGCATCAGGCTTGGCATTTGTGGTTAGGGTCTCGTTGGTGACAAATACCCAGCACATCATTCATCCTAGCCACTTCCCCTACTTGTAGGTATACGTAGTACTACGTATTAGAGTAAGGGTCTATGCTACCTAAGCATCAAGTTGGATGATTTTTGACACCAGCTCAGCAGTATTCCTGCATCCCAACTTCTTCATGATTTTGGCTCGATGGGCTTCTACAGTACGATGAGAGATGTCAAGGTGCCTCGCCACTTCCTTGCATGTGTATCCGTTCGCGATATAGCTAGATACCTCACGTTCTCGTAACGAAAGGTTGGTAGCCTTTTCTTGTCTGACGTTGATTCTTGTAAAAGTCCAGATGGCAAGGTCAAATGGTGAATCTGGTGTAAGCGTGGTTCCCTCTGTTTTGCACCAGAAAACTTCCCCATTTTTATTCTTCATAAACCGCTCGTCTGCACAGCGTTGCTCTTGAAGAAGTTCTTTATATCGAAGTTCTCCTATTGTTACGAAGTCATCGTATGATGGGTACATCTTTAGCATGAACTGGCCTATGAGTTCATCTCTCTCATAACCGAAAAGCTCGCGGAAAGCATTGTTGCACTCGATGATATATCTGTTTTTTGTGACAACGATTGCGCAGGGCGCATGCTCAAATGCAATGCCAGAGATTTCGTTTTGCTGCGCCATCGAGTTCATGGTTGCCTCGCTCAATAAATTTGAATAATTACTGACATGTCCAGCCGCCATCAATAGGCATTGATGTGCCAGTAATATTCTCTGCCATGTCGCCAGCGAGATATTCGACCAGAGCTGCAACTTGCTGCGGTGATACCAGTTTACCGGTCGGTTGCTTCTCTACTACGAGATCAAACACAGCCTCTGCCCGCGACGAGTTTAGCTTTTCCATCCTACCTTTGATCTGGAGCTCAAGGATTGGGGTGTCGGTCCATCCTGGGCAAATTGAGTTAACGGTAATCCCCTGCCCCGCTGTCTCCAAGGAAATCACCTTAGTCAGCCCAACCACACCGTGCTTTGCTGCAACATATGCTGCCTTGTCCTTCGACCCTACCAAGCCATGAACAGATGAGATGTTCACAATACGCCCCCAGCCACGCTGGCGCATGCCGGGTACCGCGAGCTGGATACTTCGATAGACTGCTGTGAGGTTTGTTGCCAGGATGTCTGACCACGTGTTGTAGTCAAAAGACTCAATCGGAGCCGTCTTCTGAATACCAGCATTATTGACCAGTATGTCAATACAGGTATTGTCTTCTATGATGTCGTCGAACATTGCATCTATTTCTTCGACGCAGCGTAAATCCGCCCGATAGTAGATTGCTTTAGGTGCTCCGCGGTTTTCTAGCTCTTTCATGAAGCCCTGAGCTGGCTCAGATTCTGGCTGGTGGATATCATGTGCGACGATGGAGTGCCCTTGGTCAGCGAAGGACTCGCAGACCGCACGACCGATGCCGCCAAGGGCACCTGTAACTAGCACAGTACGATGTACAGGCTGTTTTGGCATGGTTCCATCACTCCTCATCGTCATGCATCATTCGTAAGGATGCTGGCATAGTTGGCAACTGCCAAGCCACCCATGTTGAATACAGCTCCCAGTTTTGCACCGGGAATCTGGCATCCACCTGCCTCCTCGAGAAGCTGCCTGGCCGCCATGACATGCATGGACACACCAGTGGCGCCGACCGGATGCCCCTTCGACTTGAGCCCGCCGGAGGGGTTGATGGGCAGACGCCCATCTTTCATCACCCAGCCTTCATTGATCGCACGGAAACCTTCTCCGTAGGGAGTTAATCCCATGCTCTCGTAGATCATCAACTCTGCAATGGTGAAGCAGTCGTGCACTTCAGCAAAAGAGAGGTCGTCAAGAGTAATAGCTGCGTCCGAGAGCACTTGATGCCAAGCCCGTGAAGCCCCCTCAAATACCAGAGGATCACGCTTACTCATGGGCATGAAGTCGGTCACCTGCGTCCGAGCCAGGAAGCGCACCTTCTTCGTAGCCGACGGGGTCGCCCGATCAGAGGTCAATACAAGTGCTGCTGCACCATCTGAGACTGGCGAGCAGTCGGTACGCTTTAACGGACCGGCCACCACAGGGTTCTTCTCTGAGGCTGCATGGCAGAACTCGACGCCAAGGTCCTTCTGCAACTGTGCCAAGGGATTATGTACACCGTTAGTATGGTTCTTGGCAGCAATGCGAGCCAACTCTAATGAGTTGTCTCCATAGGCGTCGAAGTACTTCTCTGCTACATCGGCAAATACACCCGCAAAGCCAGCCTTGAGGCCTAGGCTCTCGGGTTGGTAACTGGCTCCCAGCAGACCCTTCGCGATTCGAGGTGCATCGGCTTCTGTCATCTTTTCCACACCGATGACCAGTACCCTATCTGCTAACCCTCCCTCGATAAGGTTGATGCCCTGGTGTATAGCTGCTGAACCACTAGCGCAGGCATTCTCTACTCTGGTGGCGGGTTTGAATCGCAGTTCAGGGTGAGCGTTGAGAACTAGCGAAGCTGGAAACTCTTGGTCGCACATGCCGCTGTTGAAGTTGCCAACATATATGGCATCGATTTCCTCGGCAGAAATGCCAGACGATTTCAATGCTTCGGTCGCGGCTTCGGCAATCAGCTCCTCTACAGTCTGAGGAAGCTTGCCGAATTTGGTATGTCCGGTTCCAATAATATTGGTTTTCATCGTGCTACCTCTTGATTCGTATTCTGTTAGAGCAATGTTCTCAGTTCTGTCTTGAGAATCTTGCCATAGGCATTTTTGGGAAGCTCTTCCATGAATCGGTACGACTTTGGTCGTTTGAAACGGGCCATGTTTTCCACGCAGAAGCTGTCGAGATCATCCTCAGTTGTCTCGGCAGAGGTAACGACAAAGGCAACCACTACCTCGCCCCAGTCAGCGTCTCGCTTTCCAACTACGGAAACTTCTCTTACGCCTGGGTACTTCAAGAGTATTTCTTCTACTTCCCTTGGGTAGATGTTGGTGCCCCCACTTATGATCACGTCTTTCAAGCGGTCGGTTAGGTATAGGAATCCTTTTGCATCCAGATGTCCCACATCTCCCGTTCTCAGCCAGCCGTCGACCAAGGTTTCGCGGGTCGCCTCTTGGTTTGCCCAGTACCCCTCCATGACAATGTCCCCGCGCACACACACCTCGCCATCCTGCCCGTCAGGCAAGAAGGTGCCATCTTCAGCCCGGATTGCCAGTTCAAGCTGAGGGTGTGGTTGGCCCACCGGGAGTATCTGAGTACCATCTGCCCCAACTCCAGAAATGCTCTCTTTCAATGAACGGTGCTGGCTTCGATCAAGGTAGGTAATTGTCATCGGGCTCTCGCCTTGGCCGTAAACCTGTGCCAAGCAGTACCCAAAGACGTCGAGTGCGTCATTAAGGTCCTTGGCATACATGGGACCACCACCATAGGTTATTGTCGCAAGGTTCTCGACGGCCAATGGCTGGTTGCTGGTCACCAGATAATCCACTACTCGCCTTACCATGGTCGGAGCCAAGAACATTGAAAGTTTTTCGTGGGCATTAACCGTGGCTACAAAATTCTCAGGTGTGAATTTGGCAGGTTCAGGTATAAGGTTTGCTCCGCCCGCCATTAAAAATGGTAGGAGGTAGAGCCCCGAGCCATGAGACATTGGTGCGAAGTGGACTAACGTGTCCCCCTCTCCAATCGAGTCAATGCCGATAAGGTAGCTGCTGGACATAGCAGCTAAGTTCAGGTGGCTAAGTGTAGCGCCCTTAGGCTTGCCGGTCGTTCCGCTGGTATAAAAGATCCATGCGGGATCCCTTGAGTCTCTAAAGCAATGCCGCTCAAGAGTAGATTCTAGCTCTTCAACAGATATTGCTGGAGGAAGGACCTTGGTACCTTCTAGGTCGTTTGCAATATCTTCTCGGTCGCTGAAGACTAGCTGAGCCTCGCTGTTGGCTAGGATGTAATGTACTTCGGGTGTCGTCAGCTTGTAGTTGATGGGCACCGCGACTAAGCCTGCGTACCAAATTCCGCATAGCAGTTCGATGTATTCAGGTGAATTTGGCAGGAATACTGCTACACGGTCGCCGGGCTGTAAGGCCATGCGCTCCTGTAAGAACGCCCCAATCTTCCTCGCCTTGTCATCCAAGCTGGCATAGGTGTGAGCCACCGTGGTGCCCACCAGGACGGCAGTTCTTTCGGGGAATTTCCTGGAGTTGACTTCCAGGTAGTTTGCCACATTCAAGGGAAGCTTCTCCTGAGGTGATTGTTATTACACCTCAGGTTAGGTGCGCTCACTACCTATCGATATACGTAGTACTACCAATTTGCCTAGGTAAAAGGTCTAATGCCACGCTTCAGAGCCACCGGGAGTACCGGTACGGTTGACAGCGGGGGGCTTACGCGTGGGCTGATAAAACGTCAGTCAAGAATGTTCATCAGTCCACTCACCGACAACAAGGGAACCAACGAAATGACACATTCATACATCAAGACCTCTGAACTCTGCTCACGCTATGGTCGTAGCCCCAAGACCCTGATGCGTTGGCAGTGTAGCCGCGGCTTCCCCCGTCCGGTCGTACTCGGTGGTCATGGGGCCGAAGCTCGCTGGCGAGAATGTGACGTCAAGGCATGGGAGGATCGCCAAGTTGCTGCGTGAGCAATTGCCACCACGCCTGGTAGGCCGCTTTTTGCTCATCCAGGTAGTGTTGGTGATCGTAGACTTGCCACACCCCAGGCAGGGTGTGGCCCAGCATCATCTCGCAGACATGTGGCTCGGCCAGCGACGACCAGTGGGTTCGAGCCGTCTTGCGCAGGTCATACATCGACCAGTGAGCCATCTCGGTGCCGAGCTGACCTTTCGCAGCCTTGAGGATGCTGCGAGGGAAGCTCAGCACCGAGCGGTCATTCATCGGCTCGGCATTGCGCTCCCCCGTGAATAGCATAGCGGGGTGATGGGAGAGGGCGGCCGCCTCCTTCAGCGTCGGTGCCACGTCATCGATGATCGGCCTGACGAGCGGGCGCCCCGTCTTCATGCCTACCTTGTGGCGCTCCGGTGGGATGCTCCAGACCTTCTTCTCGAAGTCGAATTCACCGAGCCGCGCCAGACGCAGCTCAACCGGGCGACAGCCCCAGAAGAGGCACAGCTTCACGAACAACCGGGAACGGTACGCCATCCGTGTCCGATCCATCGCTCTCCAGATCAGCTGCAGCTCCTCGGCGGACAGGGCACGACCTCGGGTGCCGCGCTTCACCTGAAGGTCGCGCTTGGCGCTCACCGCCGCCAGAGGCTGGTCCGTGATCATCTCCCGCCGCGCCGTCCACATGTGCAACTGCTTGATGTTGGCCAGCAGCCGCTCCGCGATGCTGGGCCGAGTGCTGGCTACCCCCTCGAGCAGCTCCATCCACCGAGCCAGCCCCGTCTCGGCAGCAAGGAGATTGCCGACCACGGGAAACACATGCAGCTCGAAGCTGCGCAGGATGTCGTCGGCATCGACCTTGTTTTGCGAGCTGTACTTCTCATGCCACAGCCGCACCAGCGACTCGTTGGTGTGGGCGGTGGCGATGGCCGTGTGCTCGAGTCGCTTCTGTACACGTGGGTCCAACCCCTGCTCGAGCTGGGCCCGACGCCTGGCAGCCTCCTCGCGAGCCTGGCGCAGGGTCATCAGCGGGTAGGTGCCCAGATCCAGCCGGGCTGGCTTGCCGTGGTAGCGATAGCGCAGCTGGAACACTACCTTGCCGGCCTTCGTGACTCGGGCGCTCAGCCCCTCTCGGTCGGCACGCTCGAAGGTGCGCTCCTGGGGTTTGCGGTGAACGGTTTTCAGCCAGGCATCGGCGAGTGCCATGAGTACATGCCCCTGTACGTGGGTCGGTGGGATGAGGCAATTATGTACGCATGGGTGTACATATTTCTACTGGATAGCAGTGAGAGCCTGAGGGGTGTTGTGTCACCCAGATCCAGATAGATTCCCTTTATTTCAATGATTTGTAGGGTATTGTGGGAGGGTGGGAATGGCTGTGACAGGTGTTTTATGGTCGACGTGAGCGATGATGGCGATGTTGCGAAGATTCTCGATCACGACGGGATCCTGCTGGGAAAAATCGGGGACGCACTATAGAGGCTGGGCCATGGCCCCTACCAGCGTTGTCGCAGGAAGATTGCCGCTGGCTCGTCCGTTTCACGCCTTTTCAATGCTTTGGCGGCCGCGCTCAGCGGGCGGTGGAGGCCACCCGGGCGCCGCAGGCCCGCAGCCGCTCGACCAGCTCCGGCAGGGCGCCGGCCCCCAGCTCGGGGTCGAAGCCGCCGATGCGCTCGAACCACTCCCGCGACAGGCAGAGCGCGTCGCAGCTCGGGCTGCGGCGCAGGCGGGCCAGCAGGCCGGCGAGGCGCCCGCTGCTGCCGGCCGGCAACAGGGCGGCATCGTGGGTCTGGGCGATGATCCCGCTGGCCAGGCCGGCCAGGATGTGACGTGGCGGCGTGCGTTTCGCCACGGGGATCAGCACCACCACGCCGGAGCAGTGCAGGACGGCGGCATTGAGGCGCGCCCCGAGGGGCCCGGCCGGGCAGGGCACCCGCTGGGCACCGTAGCGCCTGGCGATGGCGGGCAGGCGGGGGTCGCCGGTGTCGTCGGCCAGCACAAGGTTGAAGCGGGGCTGCGCGCCATCGTCGCCGTCCGCCAGGGCAGCGAGCTGCCTGGGGAGCCGGGCGCCCGCGCTGCGGGCGTCGATGAGGATGCAGCCGGTGAAGGAGGTCATGCGAGCTCCGTGAGAACGTGCCGCCGAGTCGATTATTCCGGTGGCGCGGGCTGGGGCTCGCTGCCGGGGTGTCGGGTGTAATGAATTGTAGCCCTGAGTGTAGAAAGGTTTCAAAGCGCCGGCGGGTGAATTTTCCGGGCTGCCCGGCACGATAGTGGCCGTGCCGGCGAATGGCATCGGCCATCAGGCGGCCGTCCCGGCGGAGGTGGGGCGCCTTGCCTCCTGGCGGTGCAATAGGGGTGATTAATGCACCATGAGTGTGCAATACGCGCCGCTCGTCGGGAGGGGAGCGGTAGCCGGACGGTCCGCCGGTTCAGGATGGTGCGCCGAGGGATGAGTCAAAGGTCTTTAGGATCAATCCATTAGCTTGTTTCTGCCACTCCGGGGTGCAGAGTTGGCACGGCCCCTGCATTGTTTTGGACAGCGCCAGGCTTCGGCCTGGCGGTCGTGGGCAGCGGGCCTGCGGCGTGCTAAACATGGTGCTGGGGTGCCCGGCACCAGCGGATTCCAGGATCCCGACATTTACCCCGAGCCAAGCTCAACGTGGAGGACACCATGTCTGCCAAGACTCTCGCCCTGATTGAAGAACATGACGTGAAGTGGGTCGACCTGCGCTTCACCGACACCATCGGCAAGGAACAGCACGTCACCATTCCGGCCCGGGAGATCGACGAGGAGTTCTTCGAGAACGGCCAC
>Ga0209075_1004480_pt1 | contig 11190 bp, 6 predicted proteins | sample Stecom2011_FD_187523 | JGI IMG/M metagenome (GOLD analysis project Ga0209075, IMG submission 187523) | Agricultural soil microbial communities from Utah to study Nitrogen management - Steer compost 2011 (SPAdes) (version 2) | ecosystem: Environmental > Terrestrial > Soil > Agricultural land...
AAGAAAATATGACGCTCAAGCTGGTGGAGCCGCTGCGCGAGCTGTTTAAAGATGAGGTGCGCAAGATCGGTATGGAGTTAGGCCTGCCTTACGATATGGTCTATCGCCACCCCTTCCCTGGCCCCGGTTTAGGTGTGCGTATTCTTGGTGAAGTAAAAAAAGAATATGCCGACACGTTGCGCTTGGCTGATGCCATCTTTATCGAAGAGCTGTATGCCGCAGGCCTGTATCACAAAACCAGCCAAGCCTTTGCTGTGTTCCTGCCGGTGAAGTCGGTGGGTGTAGTGGGTGATGCCCGCCGCTATGAGTATGTGGTGGCATTGCGTGCAGTAGAAACTATCGATTTTATGACAGCGCGCTGGGCACACTTGCCGTATGAGTTTTTAGAAACGGTCTCTAGCCGCATCATCAATGAAATCCCGGGGATTTCGCGGGTAACCTATGATATTTCTTCGAAGCCACCGGCAACCATTGAGTGGGAATAAACCGCTAAGAGTGGTTAGATGAAAAAAAATGAATAAAAAAGAGCGGCAGTGATGCCGCTCTTTTTTTTATGGTTCGGAGCTGAAAGCTAGAGTGTTTTAGAAAGCACGGTTATGACGGTCAATCTGTTCATTTAGAGTCCAGTAATCGTACAGGATACCCAAACCAAACAGGCCAACGGTGAAGAGCCAGATCAAACCGCTTAGCCACTTGCCCAGGTAAAACCGGTGCAGGCCGAACACACCAAGGAAGGTCAGTAATACCCAGCTGACGTTATAGCTAGCAGGGCCGGCGATAAAGCGACGGCTGGCTTTATCATCCATGGAAGGGATTAAAAAAAGATCGATAAACCAACCAATAAAAAACAGGCCGAGAGTGAAAAACCAAATAGTTCCAGTGATGGGCTTGCCATAATAGAAGCGGTGGGCCCCCATAAAGCCAAAAATCCACAAACAGTAACCAATCACTTTGCTGTGCGTATCTTGTTGAACCATAGCGTTCTCCTTACAACGTAACGGTAATGTGGCTAATGACGCGCAGTGCTTTGTCGATAGCTTGGTCGGTGCTTTCTGCTCGGGCTAGGGCGACGCCTAAGCGGCGTTCACCTTGCACCTCGGGCTTGCCAAACAGGCGCAGGTCAGAGTCTTCTTCAGCCAGCGCTTGGGCTAGGTTGCCGTAACGCATATTAGTGGAGCTGCCTTCTACTAACAGTACCGCTGACGCAGACGGGCCTTTTTGCCGAATCACTGGAATGGGCAGACCAAGAATAGCGCGAGCATGTAGGGCAAACTCAGATAAGTTTTGCGAGATCAGTGTGACCAAGCCGGTATCGTGCGGGCGCGGTGACACCTCACTGAAATACACCTGATCGCCTTTGACGAACAATTCCACGCCAAACACACCCAGACCACCAAGTGACTCGGTCACGGCCCCTGCAATGTGCTGAGCTTTTTGCAGGGCGACAGCACTCATGGCTTGCGGCTGCCACGACTCACGGTAATCGCCTCTTTCCTGACGGTGGCCGATAGGGTCGCAGAAGCTGGTGCCATCGCGATGGCGCACGGTCAGCAGGGTAATTTCGTAATCGAAATCAACAAAGCCTTCGACAATCACTTTGCCTTTACCGGTACGGCCACCGGACTGGGCATAGTCCCAAGCGGCATCAATATCAGCGGCGGTTTTTATTGTGCTCTGGCCTTTGCCGGAGGACGACATAATTGGCTTAACCACACAGGGAATGCCGACGGCTTCAACAGCAGCTAGATACTCTTGTTTGGTTTCAGCAAAGCGATAGGGCGAGGTGGGTAACTCTAACTGCACGGCTGCTAGGTCACGAATGCCTTCACGGCTGAGCGTTAAATGTGCCGCCCGCGCAGAAGGAATAACCTGCCAGCCTTCAGCTTCTAGCTTAACCAGTTCAGCGGTGGCAATGGCTTCAATTTCTGGCACGATCAACTGCGGCTTTTCTTGTTCCACCAGTGTGCGTATGGCTTGGGCGTCGAGCATATTAATCACGTGACTACGATGCGCTACCTGCATGGCAGGTGCATTAGCGTAACGGTCAACAGCGATAACTTCGCAGCCAAGACGCATCAGTTCAATGGCCACTTCCTTGCCGAGTTCACCGCTACCGAGCAACATCACGCGGCTCGCACTTGCAGCGAGGGGGGTGCCAATCGTTGTCATTATCTGGTTCCTTTAGTGATCTGTTTGAGCTGCAGCCAGCTAGTTATAGCGGTCACCACACATGCCGTTACTGTTCTTTTTGCTTGGCGGCTAAATCAGCCATCTTCTTCAGCACAACCTTAATGTCCGCAGCCATAAGTCCAGCCCGCTGATAGCGTTTCTCAGGGTCTTTTTCTAAGGCGCGATTGAGCACGATAGAAACCCAAGGGGCATTACGCTTGATGCCAGGGCGGGTTTGTAAAATATCCGGATGTGGCTCGGTGGCAATTTGGTACATGATTTGGGTGGCGTTCTCAGCCTGAAAGGGCAGCTCACCGGTGAGCATTTGATAGAGCACTACGCCTAGCGAGAAAATATCGGAGCGGCCATCAACACGCTTGCCGGTGACCTGCTCTGGCGACATAAAGCTAGGCGTGCCCACCACCATGCCTGTTTTAGTGCGGCTAGAGTTGTTCACTCGAGCGATGCCAAAGTCAGTGATTTTTATCTGCCCTTTCTCTGGGTCGAACATTAAGTTGGCCGGTTTAATATCGCGGTGAACAATACTGTTGGTATGGGCGTAATCAAGCGCGTCAGCACAGCGGCCAATGATATTGAGCACCTTGATGATCGGCATCAGGCTGTCTGGTTTGGTGTAGCGCAGCAGGTCATGGCCGTGCAGGAACTCCATGGCGATATAGGCAAGGTCGTGCTCTTCGCCGGCATCATAAACGGTGACGATATTGGGGTGGTTAAGTTTGCCCGCCGCTTCCGCTTCACGGAAAAAGCGTTCTTTAACCTCGACCAGCTCTTCTTCGCCAAACTCTTCTGAAAGGGCCAGCGTCTTGATCGCCACGACCCGGTTGATTTTTGGATCACGGCCTTGGTAAACCACACCCATAGCACCGCGGCCTAATTCTTTTTCTACTTGGTAGCGGCCGAGCATGGGTTTCTCAAAGCTGCTGTCATCATTGCCAGACAGCAAGGTGTCTGTCGCGGAGCCGCCACTGCTGCCACGCATACCAAAAATAATCGTGTCCTGTGCATCATTGGCACGCTTGGTGCGTTTGCCAATATCACGGAAATCCGGGTTGTGCTCGGCCATATACTGATACACCGCACCGGCTTTATTGAGCTGTCGCTTGCGCTCAAAATCCATGGCCAAGCTATACAGTAGATCCATCACCTCATCAGACAGTGGCACGCGGCGGAATTTTTCGAAGGCCATGTCCAGCTGACCTTGTTGTTGGAAGGCGAGGCCAAGCATGCGATTGGATTCGGCCGACTCTTTTTCTGACTTTTCTTTACCCTGCTCGGTGAGCAAAAAGTGTTTAGTGGTCAGTGTGAGGTGACCAGCAAACAGCAGCACGGCCGGTAAGGTGAGAGGAATCCACAACCCCTGAACGCCTAACATGACGATCTCTGTGCCTAGCAGCGCCACTAACAGCACGGCAGAAATTGCTGCACCTAAACCGGCGCCCAAGCGCGGTAGCAACAGCATCAGGTAGAGCACAATAAGCAGCACCATCAGCCAGCGGCTGGCGTTGGCCCAAGCCGGCATAACAAAGAAATCTTCATTGAGAATGCTGGCGACGTTGTGAGCCAAAATTTGCACCGGCTCTTGCGCTCGCGGCAGCGGTGTTTTCAGTGAGGCGCCTAAACCGTAAGCGGTGGCACCAATCAGGACGATGCGATCTTTATATTTGTCTGCCGATAAACGGCCACTGTAGACATCAAAAAACGAATCGGTGGTGATGGCCGACTGTTTGTCTGGGGTGCTGTAGAAAAAAGTATTCATGTGCAGATCTTCACCGGTGCGAATGGTGAGGTTGCCAAGCCGAACGCCGGCGGCAGTGGTTTGAATGTCTGCAGTGTCAAGGTTAAGGCTGTGGGCGGCAATTTGTAGCGATAAAGAGGGATACAGCTCGCCGTAATGATTGACCAGCAAAGGCTCAGAGCGAACACCACCATCTGCATCCATATTAATGATCAGGTGACCAACAGCAGCGGCAGCTTGGGCGAACTGCGGCAGCGGCGGGGTCAGCGACAAAGTGCTCAGTGGCATGCCAGGAATGTCGGCACCTTCAGCACTGACTTGCTGCTGGCTGATATAAGGCGGCACGGGGCTGTCCGGACGGCCAATCGGCACCCCCTGCAGCATCTGCATGCCCAAGACGACATTGCCGGCCTGTTTGATGCTGTTGCTGAGATGCTTGTCGGTATCAAGGTCACGACTGGCTTGGCTTAAGCGCTCACCCAGCATGAGCAGGTCATTAAAGTGTTCGTCCTCAGGCTCGCTGCGAGACAAGCTGCTGTCCTGCCAGAACAGTCGTAGCGCATCAATTTCTTTTAAGCCTGGATCAGTTTGCGGCTCGGATAAGAAAATACCTAAGCCGACCACTTTGGCGCCGGCGTTATGAAGTTTGTCGATCATGCTAGCGAGAATGTCTCGCGGCCACGGCCAGCGACCCAAGTTGTCGATACTTTGGTCATCGATGGCGAGCACGGAAATACGATTGCCAGGGTTACGATCAGCGCTGCGCACGCCAATGTCATAGGTGCTTAGCTCGAGGCTACTAAGCGGGCCGCTGCGACTGAGTGTGATCATTAGCAAGGTAATGAGGACAACGGCGAACCAGTCAGTGGTCCAGAATTTCCTTTTCATGCACGGCCCCGATCTAATATCCAGCGTCGTCCAGAAAGGCGACGCAAACAGCCCGTATTTATAGCACATAGAGGCGCATGAGGCTGCTCTCGACTACCATAGCCGAGCAACATAATTGGAGTAATCATTGATGGTGTTGGATCCGCAGCATGAAGTTTGGATGGCGCAGGCGCTGATGTTGGCGCAGCAGGCCGCCGATTGTGGCGAAGTGCCGGTCGGTGCCGTGCTAGTGCGTGATGGCGAGATCATTGGCCGCGGCTACAACCAGCCGATCAGTAGCCACGACCCCACTGCTCATGCGGAAGTGGTGGCGCTACGTGATGCGGCAACGCGGCTGGGTAATTATCGTCTTGGCGGCAGCGTGCTGTACGTCACCATTGAGCCGTGCACCATGTGTTTTGGCGCGTTGATGCATGGCCGTGTTAGTGCTTTGGTGTATGGCGCCAACGAGCCGCGAGCAGGGGTATGTGGCAGTCAGCTAAATTTGCCAGAGCAGGATTTCTATAACCATAAGGTTGCGGTGCAAGGCGGTGTGCTGGCCGCCTCATCGAGTGCTTTGCTGAAGGGTTTTTTTGCGAGAAAGCGTCAGCCGCGTTAACGGCTGGCGCTGATTACTGAGGGCTCGGCGCTTAACGATCGAGACTTAAGGGTTAGAGCCGAGCATGGCGACCATATTGGCACCGTGGCGATTGGACTCGCTGGCCCACACCAACAGATCGTAATACTGACGAATGTGGCGCACATAGATCACTGACTGCATGCCGCCGCGGGCATAACCGTGGCGCGTGTCGCTGTAGTAGTTGGCGTCGCGCAGCAGCGGCAAGCGTTGTTGCACGTCATTCCACACATCCGGATTGCCGCCCTGCTTTTGTGTTAGTACACGGGCATCTTCCATGTGACCAAAGCCAACGTTATAGGCCGCGACTGCCATCCACATACGGTCTGGTTCAGGAATGCGGGCAGGAACACGGTCGTAAATCTTGCGTAAATAAGCGGCGCCAGCACGGATACTTTGCAGTGGGTCGGTACGGTCAGCGACGCCCATTTCTTCGGCCGTGCGCTGGGTCAGCATCATCAGGCCACGTACACCGGTAGGTGAGACGGCATCGGCATCCCACAGCGATTCTTGATAGCCCATGGCCGCCAGCAAGCGCCAGTCGAAGTCGTACTCTTCCGCGGCCGATTTAAAGGCTTCGGCATACTGCGTCAGGCGTAGGTCCAGGTGGCGTAGGAAGGAGCGGGAGGAATACAGGTTCATCTGTGCGGCGCTGTGGAAAAAACGCTGCTCAAGGCGCGCCACAGTGCCATCGGCTTTGCGCTGGGTCAGAAAGCGCTGTGCGGCCAGATAGAGGCTGTTGTCCGCGCTGTCTGGCAAAGCCCAGCCAAGCTGGCGCTCGCTGAGTGTCATGGCGCCAGTCAGCTCTGGGAACAGGGCCTTATTCAGGCGCCAAGAGTTTTTATCGACGATAGCGAGGTCAAAATAGCCTTCGTTGACCAGGTTAAGGAGCTTTTCTGTGCTGACATCGTGGGAGGCCTGGAAGCGCAGGTCATGGCCTTCGCTAATCAGCTCACGCAGGGACTCTTCTTGGCCGCTGCCGGCCAATACTGCAATGGGCCTGCCACTCAGGTCAGCTAAAGAGGTGGGGGCGGCTTCGCCGCTGCGCCAGATAATTTGATCAGCATTGTCCATGTAACTGCCAGTGAAGCGCAGGCGTTGCTGTCGTTCTGGGGTAATGGCAAGGGCGGCGGCGGCCATATCGGCCTGACCAGAGCGCACCATTTCAATCAGGATCGGCAGGCTATCAGCCTTGACCATGCGCAGTGACACGCCGAGTTCATCAGCAAAGGCGCGGGCCAGTTGGTATTCAAAGCCAGTATCGCCGTGCTGATCTTGATACCAAGTGGCAGGAGAGGGGCGGGAAACAACGATTAGCTCGCCCCGAGCTATCACTCGGTCAAGATCAGAAGGGACTGTGCGCATGGCCAAGAGCGTGGCCACGACTGCAATCAGAGCAAGCGGCACAAGCAGGTGCCGACTTTGTTTAACGAGTGCGCTTATCATCCGGTTCGTTCCTCTGCTGGTGGTGCCAGTCAGGCCGGTATGGCTGCCTTTATCAGTGTTTCTTCCTGAAATACTGGTGTGGCTAGACAGAGCTTGTGTGAACCCTGTCACTAAAGTGATGCGAACTCTAACAGCATTGACTCTAAGCCTTTAAAGCTTGTTGTTCGACAATCTTTCGAGTTTTCAGCCATTTAACAATTTTCAGCCGTTTGTCTCAGACAGCGTTATGGGCTCCTACCCAGCGCTGAAATCCCGTATCATTGCGCCTCCTCGCAACTCCCCAGCCAGAAGGCCTCGCATGTTGATATTGCCCGGTAGTTCCGCACTGTCCCCATTCCGTAAGGAAAAGCTGTTGCATGCGCATCCCGCTGTGACCGCTCTTGGTGGGCATTTTGTTCATTTTATTGATCTGTTGGAGCCGCTAACGGATGACCAGCAGCAGGTGCTGGCTAAGTTGCTGCAGTACGGCCCCGCTGAGGTTGATGAGCAAGTAGAGGGTGAGTTGTTAGTGGTGGTGCCGCGCCTTGGCACCATCTCGCCCTGGTCATCTAAGGCGACGGATATTTGTCATAACGCGGGTCTCAGCGCAGTCCAGCGGGTGGAGCGCGGTATTGAGCTGCGCGTGCAGTTTGTTGCCGATGCCAGCGCTGAGCAGCGTGCGGCGTTTCGTGCTGCTGTACATGATCGGATGACGCAAGTGGTGCTGGATGAATTGCAGCAAGCCGAGGCGTTGTTTGCCGTGCAGAAGCCGAAGCCACTCAGTCGTATCGACATGCTCGGGCAAGGTCGCGAGGCGTTAGTGGATGCCAATAGTGAACTGGGTCTGGCGTTAGCAGAGGACGAAATTGATTATCTGCTAGAGCAGTTTCAAGGCTTGGCGCGCAACCCTACCGACGCTGAGTTGATGATGTTTGCTCAGGCAAACTCTGAGCATTGCCGCCACAAAATTTTTAATGCGGATTGGGTTATTGATGGCAAGTTACAAGACATCAGCCTGTTCGGCATGATTCGTAATACTGCCAAGGTGAGCCCTGCCGGTGTGTTGTCAGCGTATAGCGATAATTCGTCGGTCATCGAAGGCGCATTAGGGCAGCGCTTCTTCGCTGACCCAGACACTCATCAGTACGGTTTTACCGAAGAGCCGATCCATATTTTGATGAAGGTGGAGACACACAACCATCCCACCGCGATTGCTCCCTATGCCGGTGCGGCCACCGGCTCTGGTGGTGAAATTCGTGATGAAGGTGCGACCGGTCGAGGCTCTAAGCCGAAGGCAGGGTTGAGTGGTTTTTCTGTCTCCAACCTGAATATTCCGGGCTTTGCTCAGCCGTGGGAAAAGGCCTACGGCAAACCAGATCGCATCGTTTCTGCGCTGGATATTATGATCGAAGGGCCACTGGGTGGCGCGGCGTTCAATAATGAATTTGGCCGCCCTAACCTGAATGGTTATTTCCGCACTTTAGAAATTGAAGCAGCGGGCATGAATGGCACGGAAGTGCGTGGCTATCACAAGCCCATCATGATTGCTGGTGGCCTTGGTAATATTCGTGATCAGCACGTAGAAAAGCAGCGTATTCCCGCCGGCGCAAAAATTATTGTGCTTGGTGGTCCGGCACTGCTGATTGGTTTGGGTGGCGGTGCGGCGTCTTCCATGGCCTCCGGCGAAAGCGCTGAGACCCTCGACTTCGCTTCAGTGCAGCGAGACAACCCAGAAATAGAACGGCGTTGCCAAGAAGTGATTGACCGTTGCTGGGCCTATGGCGAACGCAACCCGATTATTTCTATTCATGATGTTGGCGCGGGCGGCTTGTCTAACGCTTTGCCTGAGCTGGTACATGACGCTGATCGTGGCGCTATTTTAGAGCTACGCCGCGTGCCCTGCGACGAGCCTGGCATGAGCCCCGTAGAAATTTGGTGTAACGAGGCACAAGAGCGTTACGTGATGGCAGTGAGCGAGGCAGACTTGCCGCGGTTTGAAGCCATTTGTAAGCGCGAGCGCGCACCTTTTGCGGTACTGGGTGAAGCCACCGAAGAAGAGCATCTAAAAGTCACCGACGAGCTATTTGGTGAGGCGCCAGTCGATTTGCCGATGAGTGTGTTGTTCGGCAAGCCACCGAAAATGCAGCGTGAGTTTGATCGTTCAGATTTTCAACGACAGCCGTTTTCACTCAAAGGTATTGAGCTGCGCGAAGCCATTCAGCGTGTGTTGCAGTTGCCTGCGGTGGCCAGCAAAAGTTTCCTGATCACCATTGGTGATCGCTCGGTGACTGGCCTAGTTAATCGTGAACAAATGGTTGGCCCTTGGCAGGTACCGGTGGCGGACTGCGCGGTGACTGCCAGTAGCTATAACGGCTATACCGGTGAAGCAATGGCCATGGGTGAGCGCACGCCGCTGGCACTGATTGATGCGCCAGCATCTGGGCGTATGGCCGTAGCCGAGTCGATTACCAACATTGCCGCTGCAGATATTGGTGCGCTGAGCAACATTAAGTTGTCGGCTAACTGGATGGCCGCTGCCGGCCACCCCGGTGAAGATCAGAATTTATTTGATACCGTCAAGGCGGTCGGCATGGAGCTGTGTCCGGCCTTGGGCATCGCTATTCCGGTGGGCAAGGACTCCCTCTCCATGCGTACCGTCTGGCAGGATCGTGGCATCAATAAGTCGGTCACCGCGCCTTTGTCAGTGATCATCTCTGCCTTTGCGCCGGTGCGCGATATTCGCCATACACTGACGCCACAGTTGCGCACTGAAGAAGGCGGCGTCTTATTGCTGCTGGACTTAGGCCGTGGCCAAAACCGTTTGGGCGGTTCGGCTTTGGCACAGGTTTATGGTCAGGTTGGTGAAGTAGCGCCAGACCTAGATGAGCCAGCGCTGTTAAGTAATTTCTTTAATGTCACCCAGCAGTTGTTGGCTGAGCAAAAACTATTGGCGTATCACGATCGTTCCGACGGTGGGTTGCTGACCACCTTGGTGGAAATGATGTTTGCCGGTCGCGTGGGTGCCGACTTAGTACTTGACCATATCGCTGGTGATAACGAAGAGGCTTTGGCTGCTTTGTTTGCCGAAGAGTTGGGTGCCGTGATTCAGGTGCGTGCCGAGCAAGCTGATGCTGTTATTGCGGCTTATAGCAAAGCTGGTTTGGCGGACTGTATCCATCGCATTGGTGAGCTTAACCATGAAGATGTCCTGCGCATTCGTCTTGGTGGTGCCATTTTGCTGGAAACGCCGCGTCGCGACTTGCATCGCACTTGGGCAGAAACCAGCTACCAGATCCAATCTCTGCGCGATAATCCGAACTGTGCGCAGCAGGAATTTGATGCCATTCCGCATGACAATGACCCGGGTCTTAATGTCCGTCTAACATTTGATATGAGCGAGGATGTGGTCGCTCCGTTTGCGGATGCGGTGCGCCCTAAGGTCGCCATTTTGCGCGAGCAGGGTGTCAACGGTCATGTTGAGATGGGCGCCGCACTGAAACGCGCTGGCTTTGCTACCTTCGATGTACACATGAGTGATTTGCTGGCTGAGCGAGTCAAGCTGGCGGACTTCCGCGGCTTGGTTATCTGTGGCGGCTTCTCTTACGGCGACGTGCTTGGTGCCGGTGAGGGCTGGGCAAAAACAATTTTGTATAACGCGGTATTGCGTGCTGACTTCAGTGCTTTCTTTAACCGTCCAGACACTTTCACCTTGGGGGTGTGTAACGGTTGCCAAATGTTGTCGGCATTGAAAGAGCTGATTCCAGGCGCTGAGCATTGGCCGCGCTTTGTGCGCAACCAGTCAGAACAGTTCGAGGCACGTACCGCACTAGTAGAGATTACTTCTTCTCCATCTATTTTCCTCGATGGCATGGCCGGCACACGCTTGCCTATTGCCGTAGCTCACGGCGAAGGTCGGGTAGAAATCAGTGATGCTAGCTTCAATCATTGCGTGGACAACCAGCTGCTGGCGTTGCGCTATATCGATTCGTTCGCTAACCCCGCGGTAAATTATCCGGCCAACCCGAACGGTTCGATTGGTGGCGCTACCGGCTTCACCACGGCGGATGGTCGCGTCACCATCATGATGCCGCATCCTGAGCGAGTGTTCCGTGTAGTGCAGCAGAGCTGGTGCCCAGACGGTTGGAAAGAGTTTGAAAATGCACCTTGGTTCCGCATGTTTGCCAACGCGCGTAAGTGGGTAGGTTGATCTTATGAGCGAGAAAAAATGGGGGCCGTTTGAATTGGTCTCAGCGCATAACGCGGAGCCACCGGCCTCTTTTTTGATTCGTCGACGTATTGCTGCAGCGATGCAGCAATTGTCCGAGCGCTTGATTCG
>Ga0209075_1004481_pt1 | contig 11189 bp, 4 predicted proteins | sample Stecom2011_FD_187523 | JGI IMG/M metagenome (GOLD analysis project Ga0209075, IMG submission 187523) | Agricultural soil microbial communities from Utah to study Nitrogen management - Steer compost 2011 (SPAdes) (version 2) | ecosystem: Environmental > Terrestrial > Soil > Agricultural land...
CGACCATGGTATCGCTGATGTCAAACTGAACATCACCGTAATCAATGGTATAATCCAGATAAAGCGCATCGCGATCTTTGTTGCCCCAGCTGTTCTTTTCTCCCTTGGAAACAAATTCTCCGGTACCGGTGGCAGTTACCCCCGGGGTCTCAGAAGCAATGGTACACTTGCCCTCTTCATCAAAAGTCAACACAAGGGTGCAACTGCGGCTAAAATTGTTCTCATCACGAGATTCATGCTCCCACACGATGGTATTAAGTGAGCGGGTCGAGATGCTGGTCACCACCTCATCCTTCTCCACAAACTGAGCCTTGCGGGTGATGATGGTATCGGTTTGACTGCCTGAAAGCACATCGGTACCGCGACGCAGGTAAACCGCATCGTACTTATTGATGTACTTAACCGCATACAAGATGTAATCCTTAGGCTGAACGTCCCAATCTTCGGCAAAGCCACGCTTAGGATCGGCAACTATAGGGGTCCCGGAAAGAATGGAGTCGGCATTTACGACATCGGTCATCACAACCGGAATTACATAATTGGTGCTCAAGGCCAGCGGATCGTTGAAAAAAGCCTCGGTCAACTGAACCGTTACCCCACCAATTACGGATCCCTTCTTTATGGTGATTTTATCCGACAAAAGCGAATAATAGTTGGAGGGCATGGCCAAAATATCGTCGCCACTTTCCGAAAAAATCATATTGTCCACGAGGGTCTCGTCCACCTCAAAATCGATGCTTACGTCCGAGTTGTTGGAATAAACACCACCCATGGTAGCCATAATCTGCACCTTGTGTTCATTGTCCAGACTGGTATCGTACACATCTTCACCAAGAACCACCGTACGTACGGGGCTCTGGTAGGCAAAGTAAACGGCAGAATACTCATAATCGGGGAATTCCCAATCTCCATTTTCACAGGAGGTAAACATGCCGGTTACCAAAGCCGAAATAAGTGCTATAAATAATATCCTTTTCATTTTCGATCAAATTAAGTGTTCAACTAAGGTCTACCATCCTGCATTCTGAATCAGATTGCTGAACTTGTTCACCTCATCATAAGGAACGGGACCGTAATACATATGCTCCTGGTAGGCACGAATCTCTACCTGAGGCAGAACGGTATAATTGCCTCCGCTAATACTCATACCTTTGGCCGGTTCGGTGATGTTCTTCTTCCAACGACGCAGATCCCAAAAGCGGAAACCTTCAAAGCAGAGTTCCAGACGACGCTCATTGTGAATCAATTCGCGCATCAGGTCTTTGTCTCCCTTAACGGCTTCCAAATAAGGATCACCGCCGTTCATTTCCAAACCGGCTCTTTCGCGAATCGCCTTAATCACATCGTAGGCTGAAAAACCGTGAGCTCCGGTTCCTGTTGGTCCCCACGCTTCATTGGCCGCCTCGGCATAACCCAGAAAAATCTCAGTATAGCGAATGAAAGGCTTGTAATGAAAACCAGGGGTTTCAGAGTCGGGATTGGCGTTAACCGAATGATTCAGAAGCTTCCTCATATAGTAACCGGTTCTGGTTGAAGTAGAGGTACGGTTCAAAGCATTGTTGTCGCCGCCATCAGCTGCTGTATTAATTGCCGTGTTCTGTGGACCGGCGTTGCTGCCATTGATAATGATGTACTTGGCCAAACGGGGATCTCTTCCGGCGTAGGGGGCTGATGGATCATAGTTTGCATCATCATGACTGATGGGGTAACCATTGGCCATCGGGAAAGCATCCACGAGGTTCTGCGTGGGATTGATCCGGCCACTACCGAACAAAGTGGGGGGATAGTTGTCCCTTTCCAAATCAACATTCTCTTCTTTGTTTCCACGCCAAAGAATCTCCTTTGGGTTTACTCCGGCAGGCAAATTCCGTATGGCGGTATTGTCTGCATACCATTCATTACCGGTAGGATCTAACTCTGCAACAGGATTGCTGCCCAAACCATCAACCAAAACCTCGGCCATATAATCTGCAGCATCCGCCCAGGTGAGGGTAGATCCGCTGGCGTAGGCGGGACTGGCAGCCAAAAGTGCGGCCTGGGCGCGAACGGCACGGGCAATCAAAGCACTCATCCGGTTTTTGCCATGGTCGCCAAAAACCCGGTTGTAACGATCTTTATTGATTCCCAATTCACGATACTTTTCCGGTACCAAAGCATCATTCTCCAGCTCACCATAATGGTCGGGCAGCAAGGCAATGGCAGAGTCTACATCAGCAAACAACTGATCGATACTTTCCTGAAAAGTACTCCGGGGCAAATCAAACTCGGAATTCAAATCTTCAGGTTCAGTTACAATAGGAATTCCCAATAACTGACCATCCACCTCTGAGGGCCCGGCATGATGCATCAAAAGATGATACATATAAAGAGCCCTCATTCCAAAAGCATCTCCCTTCATACGGTCTCTGAACATCTGAGCAACCAGAGGATCTGCAGCCCAATTCACATCATCAGCAAGAACAATAAACTGGTTCAGATACTGCCAGGAAGCACGCCAGTTTTGCCAGCGGCTCATGGGACTGTTGTTCGCACGCCAGGCGCCGTTGGCCATCAAACGATAAGCATTATTGGGATCATTGGAAACGGCATCATCGGTAGCCACATCGGTGAAGCTCCATGATCCAAGCGGATTACCTATGTAAGCATGGCCCAACAATCCTGTCGCCCATGCCGGCATATTGATCAAGTCACTGTTTTCCTTGTGGTTTTCAGTTGCCGGCTCAAACATGTCCTCACAACCTGTCTGCACAACTGAAAACAAAGCGAACAGTGCAATTATGGATACTATTTTTCTTTTCTTCATGATTGAATACATTTTATGCTGATAAGATCATTAAAAAATGCCTTTTACGCCGATGTTGAACAAGCGCGTCTGGGGCGCATTACCAACATTACGTTCAAAATGCTCACGTTCACCACTTATGGTCAACAAGTTGTAGGCACTCAGGTAAACACTCAGCCCATTGACAAAAGATCCCTGCAACACACTTTCAGGAATGTCGTAGGTAAGCTGCACCTGAGACAGATTCACACGATCGGCTTTGTACATCCAGAAATCAGAGGAACGGAAATTATTTGCTCCACTTGTGGTAGTAAGTCTGGGATAAGTAGCCACATCCTTGGTAGCCTCTGTCCAGCGGTCACGCACCACTTCAGAGTACTTGCTGTCGCCATGAACCCAATAGTAAGAATTGTCCTTCATGCCGTTACCACCAAAGTAGCCGTCGGCCATGGCAAACAAAGTGAAATTCCGGTATTTGGCGGTGAGGTTAATGCCCAAACGCGTTGGCGTATCCCAGCGGCCCAGAAACACCTGGTCGTTGTTGTCGATGATGCCATCACCGTTTTGATCCTTGTAACGAATGTCACCAGGTTTAACCTCCGCAAAAGTTTGCTCGGGCGCCGCATCAATTTCTTCCTGACTGTTGAAGAGACCCATGCTCTCCAAGCCCCACAAACCATTTACATGATGACCAATACGCGACTGGTAATCGTAAGCAAAATTCTCATCACGTTGTGCTGCTTCCACATTTGAATGCATTCCACTTACCCCAAGAGTAAGATCAACTTCACCAACATTTTGATTGACATACACGCTGAAATCAAATCCTGAGCGATCGTCAATGTTGTAATTAACATAGGGAATGATGGATGAAGTAGGATAACCCACCTGGGTAAAATAAATCGGATACAAAGAATTCGCCAAAGCGAGATTGCCATCCATCTTACCTACGAAGTAGTTAAAATCGAAGCTAAGCGCACGGTTCCAAAGCGATCCCCTCAAACCCAGGTTCAATTCTTTGCGCTGAACAAAGGTCATTTCCGGGTTTTCGCCACGCTGATAACCCGTAGCAGCCTCGCCGCCCAAATCGGCCCACGAATACCAACCTTCCCGAACAAGCACCTGCTTGTACAGGTAATAGCCCATTTCATTGCCGTCGGTCATGATGTCCATATCCTGATTAATGATACCCCCTGAAACCGTCAGCATCAAATCATCAAAAGCCGTATCGCTTAAGAAGTTCTCCTTAGCCAAACGCCAACCTATAGTCGCTGTGGGCGAAAATCCCAGTCTGTTGCCTTCAGGCAATTTTGCGGAATACGGCAATGCAGCGCTAAAATCAAAATAGTACTTCTGATCATAGTTATAAGCAGCCTGCAAGCCCAAATTAACATTGGTCAACTGGTGATATTCACCACTGAATCTTCTTTGCCAGGCATTGGCAGCAACCAGGGCGTATACATTATGTTTCTCACCAATGGTACGGGTAAAGTCGAACTGACTGCCGAAATTGTAAGTATAGCGATAAGCCGAGTTGTTTATTGTCTCTTCATCAGACTGAGTATCAACACCAAAATCCTGAATACTGGAAATCTGATCGGCCCCTGCGTAATTGGTCCAGCTGGGTGAATAAGACGCATAAGTATTGGCATAAGTCTGATTGTAAGTGGAGGCATAGTCAATGCCGTACTTAGCACGGAAATGCAGTCCCTCTACAAGCGAGCGAAGGTTCAGATCAAAACGCGAGTTAAACTGAAACTGACGACTAACAAACTTATCTGTTCCTGCGGCATAGGCATCTGCAATGGGGTTGGTAGGATCCAGCTGCGTTCCACCCAGGAAATACTTGCCATCAATAATGTGACTGCTGGCCTCTAAAGTGGACCACGAAGGCACATCGTCTTCTGCCAGATAACTAAGCGGAATCAATGGAGCTACCCTGTTCGGACGCAAAGTCGCTGCACTGCCCCACCAATCGGTGCGTGCAGAAGATGCATCATAGAAAGTGACATTGGCATCGGTCTGAACATTCAAATTCTCATGCAGCTGCATGTCAATGTTACCACGGGCAAACAAGCGGCTTACGTAGTTGTCGGCAGCATTTCCCACCTTCATCAGAGATCCTTCGCGCATATAACCGGTGGTGGTATAATACTTAACACGCTCATTTCCACCGATGATTTCTGCAATACCCTCACTCAAATTATACATACTTTTCAAATAATCGGAAGAGTACATATTCAAGTCCGGATAGCGATAAGGGTTGTAACCCGTAGAAGTCCGATAAATGTCCGCTTCACTAAAAGTAGGGGTCAAGCCATCGTTGTCCCTGGCTTCGTTGTAGTAGGTCATGTACTCGGCCGAATTCAGGTATTTGGGATAAGCCTTAGGTACAGCCATGCCGGTATTAACCCGAATGTTAATGCTGGGATCCCCGGCCACACCACGCTTGGTGGTAATCTGTACAACCCCCTTGGCAGCACGACTGCCGTACAGGGCAACCGCCGCAACCCCTTTGAGCACAGTAATCTGCTCAATTTCGGTAGGCAACACGTTGTTGGCGTCACGAACCATCCCATCGATCACGACGAGCATTTCGTTCATTCCCCAAATGTTGCCGTTGATTCCACCAACCAGGTTTTCAACAAAAGCAAAACTGTTGGAAGTATAGGCCTTCTTCGTCATCGCATCTACGTCAATGACAGAAACCCCTCCTAAGAGGTCCATTTCATCTACTGAGCGAAATGCGACCTCGACCTTTTTCTTAATTGTATCGGTTTCCATAATCTCCGTCTCAGGTAAGTCTGCCTGAGCAGAAACCTGAAAAACATTGAAAGCAAACGCGACACAAATTGCGAGACCAATAAATTTATGTTTCATTTTAGTCTTTTTTTATTCTCGATTTGTTACCAACCCGGATTCTGACCGAACTCAGGATACAAACTGACATCCTCGGTTTTAAAAGGCAACCAATAGTGCCTGTTGATAAGTTTACGTTCAACAATTACCTCTTCCCGCCAGTTCAGAACTTCATTTTCTTTAGGATCTACTGATGGATCGAGTTCTGCTGCACGATCAAAATGCTGTCTGGTCTTAATATTATAAGGATACTCGGTAAGCAACAGCCAGCGACGAAGATCGGTGAAACGGTGACCTTCAAAGGCCAGTTCCACTGCACGCTCCCGAATCAGCTCTCCCATAAACTCGCCCAAATCGCTGTTATAAGGTGCAACCAAATCGGCTACACCTGCCCGCTGACGAACAGTATTGAGCGCTTCAACAGCATTCTTAGAAAAATTTGTTGCTTTGCCTGTAGGCGAACCATAACCTTGAGCTGCGGCTTCTGCATACATAAGATAGACATCGGCCAGACGCAACCACGACAAATGCAAGTGAGGCGCATAACCATACCCCCAGGTTTGATCGTACTTATTGTAACCAATTGGGATAAACTTATAATTGAAATAACCTGTCCGACTTGCTTTTTGAACATTTATTGCATTTCCCCCCGTATACAAATTGGCGTAACGCAAAGCTTCATCTTTCTCTTCGGTAATGGTACCCGCAATTACCTTAACCCCATCATAGATAAAGTTGTGGTAAAAACGCGGATCGCGATCTTTCCAGGGCTGGGTTGTGCTGAATCCTGAATTGGGATCATCCAGGGGCAGACCATTGGCCATTCCGAAATAATTCACATAGTTGGCTGCAGGGTTCAAAACAATGTTATCACCTTCAGCAATATCCTGATGCTGATAGGAGTTCATTTGTCTCCAGTGAGAGTCTGCGCCGTACGATGGACTGCGGATGATGGCTTCGGTTCCACCGGGCATCAACCAACCCTGCTGCATGGTGTAGAACAATGAAGAGTAGTTCTCAAAATCGACCAAAGCATACTGGGTCTCACCATTCTCAACCATACTCAGCACTTTGCCAAAGGCATCGGCAGCTTTCTTTGCCATATCGGCATCGTAGGTACGTGGACCGTTTATACCATTGGCCATCAAAGGACTGGCACCATAAAGATAGGCTTTTCCAACCATGGAAAGTGCCCAAATCTTATTGACACGCAATTCATTGTTTCCAGCGGTTTCACGACCAACAGCAGTGTCCTCCCACCTTACTGGAAGCAACTCTGCCGCCTTAGCAAAATCAGCTGCCATTTTCTCGGCGTTCTCCTGATAAGATTCACGGGGCAAACGCAAAGGCTCGCCACTGGGCAACACATAATCAATGTAAGGAAGTCCGCCCCAATATTGGGTCAACTGAAAATAAAACCAGGCACGAAAGAAATACAATTGTCCCTCTACCAGGTTCCTTTCCTCAAGTGTAGCATCGGTCATCAAACCATCAGCTATAGCCTGTAACCCCAAATTGGCGATACGGATACCACTCCAGGAACCTCCCCATATCGATTTTTCGAAACGATCGCCACCTGCGCTCCAGTCGCGATCCAGAAAACTGTCGCCCTTACCTATGTAATCACGATAGTTTCCGCGATCAATGCTGTTACCCATCAGGTAATCTCCACCACCTACAGTAATAACCTCATCGTCTCCCCAATTGAAGGAACTCACCCAGTTGTGCTTGGCCAAATCAGGCGTCAAATGATACATTTGCTCAACAAATCCCTGGAAATTCCTGAAATTCTTGAATGCATCATCCGGTGAAATAACTGATTCCGGCGCCTTGTCCAGATAGTCGGTACACGCACCTACACCCATTACGAGTGCCACAGCTATTCCGTATAGATAATAAACAAATTTTTTCTTCATCTTATTCGATTATAAAGAGATTCGCAATCCTAAGTTAAAACGCTTTTGGGTCGGATAGGCCGTATTGCCTCCGGTATTGGACTCCCGGTCATCAGGCATTTTGGTCCACAGAAACAGGTTGTTTCCGTTCACAAAGACCTTCAGACTGCTTAAACCAAGACGTGCCATAAACGGTTCCTTGCTAAAAGTGTAGGACAGCTCGGCATATTTCAGGCGAACATAGGACCCATCGTGCAAATAACGGGTACCGTTACTGTAACCGCTTGGAAGGGTTCCCCATCTGGGCAAAGGCACATCCGCATTTCTATTGTCGTTAGACCAATAATCACCTTCGTCGAAGGCAAGATTGGTTATCCCGCCAAGACTGCCCAGTCCCACATAACGGGTAACATTATTTACACCGTAGAACTGAACAAAACCGCTGAACCCTTTGTAATCGGCACCAAACTGAAAGTTAACGGTGTTCTGGGGAACGTTGGAAAAGCCATAGGGTATCTGGTCAAAGCTGGTAATAACACCATCGGCATCGTAGTCAAGAAGGATATAATTACCAGGCATACGCGCATCATCAGAGGCGTCATGAGCAGTAGAGGCATACAATTCGTCCCAATTGTTGTAAAAGCCATAATCAACATGCGCGGTAGTCTGGTTAATGGCCTTACCGGCCCGCTGCTGATAACCGGGCATAAGAATGGGATCATCAGCCTCTAAAATGGTGTTTTTAGCATGGGTATAAAACACATTACCCCACAAACGCCAGTTTTGAAGAACAGGTTTGTTCCAACGCAATTCCAATTCGTAACCTTTAGTCTCCACTTCTCCAAGGTTGGCCCGTGGAGGCGTAGCACCATAATACGAAGCAATGGCACGTTCTGCACCATTAAGCAAAATATTGGTCCTGTTTTCGGTAAAATAATCAAGTGATCCGGCCAAAACTCCGCCCAGGAAAGCATAATCAAGAGCGACGTCTAATTTGGTAGAAACCTCCCATTGAATATCGGGGTTACCAATAGAAGATTCATAGTACCATTGGTAGGGACTATCTGCAGGATCAACCCCTGTAATGGCGTGGTTGAAGGCGCCTCCCGTAGTCCACTGGTCCATGTACAACCAACGATCAGCACGATTAAATTCGTTCCAACCGGTTCTGTCGTCACCAATCTGACCATAGGAAACTCTGAACTTAAGCATATCCACCCAGCTTAGGTTCATGTTCTTGAAAAATGCTTCCTCTGAAAACATCCAACCTGCTGCACCCGATTGGAAGAATACAAAACGGTTTTCAGGAGCAAACTTCTCAGAACCGTTGTAAGCACCGTTGTATTCCAACATGTAACGCTTGGAATAATCGTAGGTTGCTCTAAAAACGTAGTTTTCACGGTAAATCGGAAGGTTGCTTCCTCTGGCATACTCTTCACGACTAACGTTACCCATAGCACCAACAGTATGCACACCAAAGGTGTTGCTGTAGTCCAACTGGGCAGAATAGTTCATTCGACGGAAGGTTTCGCCATTGTTTACACTTCCTGCACTGGTCATCCAGGCGATGTTGTTCTGGTAATCAAACTTATTCAATCCGTCAATGGTTACATTACTATAAACTTTACCATCTTCCGGATCAATCCACTTCGCTTCATCGGTTTCCCAATCGTTGGTATCGTCAATACCACGACCGGTTTCCTGGAAGCTGTTGTCAAAGGCCAACCTTGCATGTGCCTTCAGACCTTCAACAATAAATCCAAGATCCTGCTCAAGGGTAAAGTCGGTATTGAGTCGATCCGAAGTGGTTTTAGTCAGACCCCCAACACTCAAATATTGCATAGAGTTGGTCTCAGAGTGGGTAGGACTGGGTGCATAATATCCAAAGAGGCCATCGCTGTATCTGGGCAGGTAAGCATCGGGCGCAATACCATAGAATGCTTGCCAAACCAAATTCTCGTACTGAGCACCGCTTCCTCTTTTCACCCCATGCGAGCCTGAAAGGTTCATCTTAAGGGTAGTGGTTTTGGTCAGAGAAAAGTCCATATTGCTTCGAACGTTCACCCTGTCGTAGCCAAAACCCGGCTCATAGCCACGGTCGTTATCAAACTTCTTATAGAGGTCACCTTCATGGGCATAATCCAAACTCACGAAATATTTCGCAAACTTGGTACCTCCGGATACGTTGATGTTGGCGTTGTAAGAAGTCGCGTAATCCTTCAAAAGCTCGTCAACCCAATCTACATTGGGATAACGCTCAGATTCGGCCAAATTGGCAGGATATCTGTATTTGTCAATTACCTGTTGCGGCTGGTAATAGGTCCAGGACTCAGGCGTATAAGGCAATTCGCCCTCAATCACACGGTTACGCAACATCAACGCGTCGTATGAATCTAATTTCGAGGGCAACTTTGAATAAGTTTTCAAAGTAGAGGTGAGGTTGATGTCGATGTTGGCTTTTCCTTCTTCACCTCGTTTGGTTGTAACCAGGATGACACCGTTTGCACCACGTACTCCAAAAACAGCGGTAGCAGAAGCATCCTTCAAAACAGAAATACTCGCCACCGAGTTGATGTCGACACTGCTCATGGGGCGCTCAATACCATCAACCAAAACCAAAGGCTCTGCGTTGTTCCAGGAGCTGACCCCACGAATAACGATTTCGGGATCTTCTTCACCGGGCTTACCAGAAGCGGTCATGGTTACCACACCAGGAAGGTTACCTGTAAGGGCCTGACCCAGACTGGATACACCACCGGTGCGCTCCAGCGTTTTGCTTGAGGTTTGCGCAATGGATCCGACTACACTTTCTTTTCTTTGCTGTCCAAAACCGACAACAATTACCTCGTCAAAGATTTGGGAGTCCTCTATCATCTCAATGGATAAGGTACTCTGGCCTTCAACATTAATGGTTTGGGTAGCCATCCCTAAAAATGAAACGACCAATTCGGTATCTTCCGGGGCAAGGGAAATGCTGAACCGACCATCAAAATCGGTAATTACACCTACTCCCGGCTTATCTTTAACCAAAATGGTCACACCATAGAGTGGATCCTGATTAGAGTCTACTACTGTACCCTCCACAACGCGTCCGCTTTGCGCAAAAAGGACGCTACCTCCTGACATCAGCAGAAGGAGCACCAGCAGTTTAAAACTCGCCAACTGATTAAACAGTGGCCATAAACGACTTTTTGTTTTCTTCATTTCTTTTGATTTTGATTCTTTTTGACTGCTTATGGGTCTTCTCCACAACAAAAACCAACTCAATTATTGCGTGAATACTCACTCAAAATTCGAGATGGTTCCTGAGCCCAACTTCGGTCTCTGATTCGATGCATAATGATTCCTCTCTATTTCTATAGTTCAACAATAATTTCAGCAAAACTAACTCACCTGCGGGTTCTTTGTTTCTGATTGCAGATATTCCTTGTTTGATTACAGATAAAACGTGAATATTTGTAAAAAAAAGACTTTCCACCAGCTAAAATTTCCTCCAAATACAACTAAAAAACCTCCTATTAAAAGGACGTTTGACGCAAGATAAGCTTCAAAACATTAAAAACCAAACACCGCTCAATCTTAAAAAGATGTTAAAATACTGAGGCCCACTCCCATAATCAAATACAGAAAATTTGAGCATCCCAATAAAAAAA
>Ga0209075_1004482_pt1 | contig 11185 bp, 4 predicted proteins | sample Stecom2011_FD_187523 | JGI IMG/M metagenome (GOLD analysis project Ga0209075, IMG submission 187523) | Agricultural soil microbial communities from Utah to study Nitrogen management - Steer compost 2011 (SPAdes) (version 2) | ecosystem: Environmental > Terrestrial > Soil > Agricultural land...
TTCATCAGCAAATGAAAGCGTTGATCGAAGGGCCATTCGGCAGCACCTTGTCCACTGTTCTCAAAAGTAAAGACCTTGGTCTCATCAATAAAGAAGTCGATGCGATCGGGGTACCACTCGATGCCGTACACAAAAAACTCCGTCTCACTGGTCGGCATCCAAACGCCTGCCCCTACATCGGTCCCAATGGAATGGTTAAAGGCCCCGGTGTGCACGGTGGTGAAGATCGAGTCGGGTTCAAAGCCCACATGCTCCATAATATCAATTTCCCCACTGTGGGGCCACCCACCATAGGCATTGTCGCTGGGCAACATCCAAATGGCCGGCCAAATGCCGCGGCCTCCGGGGACTTTAGCACGCACTTCCACTCTGCCGTACAACCAATCGCCCTTGCCCTTGGTAATCAAACGGGCCGAGGTATAATCAAAACCCTTGTAGCGCTCCTTGTGTGCAGTGATGTTTAAAAAGCCCCCCGACACCCAGGCATTGCTGTCGCGCTGCGCCGTATAATATTGTAATTCTCTGTTGCCCCAACCGTAGGCGTTGCCGAGGGTATCGTACGACCAGCGACTGGAATCGGGTAAGCCCTCATACTCAAACTCATCGCTCCAAACCAGGGCCCACTCCTGAGGCGACGAACAGCCGGTCAGCAAAAAGAGGCCCATCAACACCAAAAGCCAGGCCCTGGAAGCAAGCACTCCCCATCTATCGATCCGCATACTTACAAAGTTTAAAAGAGGACCGACAACCAGCAGGTTGCCGGTCCCCCCAGGTTCCAATCTAACTATTCACTAAAACTAAAATCATCGAAGAAGAATACCCCGCCACCACTGTGGCCTTCCATACCAAACTGAATCACAATTTTATCGTAATCCTCACGGTCGGCTACGTGACTGAAATCAAAGGTCAGCTCCAGCCACTTGTCCTTTTCCAAATCGGCCATCACGATCTCGGTCTGGGTAGACCAGGCATTACCACCCAGGTCGCTGTTCTGCAACTTTACGGCAACGGCAGGCTGCAACCTGGTGTTGGTAACATGCTCTCCGGCTACACTGTACTCGGTGGTATAATCGTTGTACGAAGGAATAAACACCTTCATGGTAATCTGATTCTGAGTGCTCAGGTCAAATTTATACCCTTCGGCAGCGTAAAAAATGTTGGAGTAAAACTCGCCGGCCTTTTTCTGGTACAGGAAGACTTTGGGCGATTCGTTCAAAGGCACAGGCGCAGGATTCTGATAGCCGGGGATGCTTAGGTCGCCCATGGCATCGAACGCAAAGCCGAGCATATCTTCCACATCGTCCTTTTCAAAATCCTCATTTAGGGGGACCACCTTCAGCGGCACTTCCGGTTCAACGTTCAGTTCCTTGGGAATAAAGCGGTACCACCAGGCATTACCGGGCTCAGATGCACTCAATACTTTAAGATACATCTCAGTTTCATTCAAAGACAGGATCTCATAAGTGGAACTGCCGGCAAAGTGCCCCATAAAGGCGTTGTCGCTCAAAGTCAGGGTAGAGTCGGTGGTATTGAGACTAAAAGTATAGGCATCCAGCGGCTCATAAGCCACATCAAAGTCGCCCGCCGGAGGCTCCACACTTTGCGAATAACCCAAAGCAGCCAGTCCCGCCAGTCCGGCACCATTGGTATAAACAAAGCCGTTGTTTACCCAGTTCATCTGCACGCCCACCTGCTTAAAGGTAAACTCCTGGGTGTAAAGCGAACATTCCAATTTGTCGTTGGGACCAGCTGCCCACCATTCGGGACTGGTCATATCTGCAGCGCCTACCCCAAAATGGCCGCCATGGTACTGATCAAACACCCAGGTCCTTCCCTCAGTATTTTCCGCACCACCGGTCAGGGCAGCATATAAGGGATGCTCGAGCAGACTCAGATCATCACTTTCGATGCTCAGGGGGAAAGTTTTGGTAATGGCACCGGCTTTTGTGTACAACACCATAGTAACGGTATAATTGCCTGCAAAAGGATATTCGCCCGTCACCTGATCGCCCTTGCCTTTGGAGCCATTGCCAAAATCCCACACAGCTACACCTGTAGCTCCGGAGGTATTATTAAAAGTCACCACATTGGGTCGATCGGCCTGGGGCGTGGTGGTAAAAGTCACCTCCGTTTCCATGGGCTTAGTGCCCAAATCGTAATCGTCCAATTCTTGCGGCTCGCAGGCAAAAAAGAGCAAAGAGAGTGCCCAGACCGCAGAAATCCATTTGTATTTTTTCATGATTCTTCGTTTTTAAATTATTGACCGTGTCTGCTGCCTAGTAGGCATTCTGTTCCAACTTAAATTCGCCTTCGGTCCGGTCGATCTCCGACTGCGGAATGGGCAGATACTTCTTCTCGGGTGCCCAGGTACGTACCGAAGCGTATTCCGGAAGGTTTTCGGTCAGGACCTGTGCATCGCCCCAACGAACCAAATCCCAAAAGCGCATGCCCTCACCCACAAATTCTCTCCGTCTTTCGAGCTTGATGTTCTCCACATTGGCGGGAATAGAAGGCACACCGGCTCTGGCCCGTACCGCATTCAAGGCATCCTGGGCCGTCAATCCTTCGCCGGGAGCCACGCCATGTATCGCAATCAATTCGGCAATGTTCAGGTAGGTCTCTGCCAAGCGGAAAATACGCAGGTTGTTCTCGTAGTTCAAATCGACATCACCGGGCGGTTCGTTGTAACCGATGCGCGCTGCATACTTGGCCATAAACATGCCGGTATTCTGAAAACGGGGGACGTAAGTACCTTCCTCAAAAACGTTGATGGAAGCATCACGACGGGCATCGTTGGCCTCAAAAATTTCATAGGCAGCAGGTCTTACCGGACCAAAGCCCCATCCACCTTTAAACACCTCATCGTCTTTCAATTCGTTGGGCGAGATAAAAGCCGGAAGGTTGGTTCCATAGCCGTGCCAGCCCGAATCCCAGGTCTTGCCGCCGTACTCACCCGGCAGGTGATTCACTTCAAAGATGGATTCGTCGCAAAATTCTCCCTCACGGGGCCATATCGAAGCAAAATCGACCAGCTCATAGGCCTCACTGCTCACAATCTCATTCATCTCGGCCAAGACCTCAGGATAGCGGGCCTCCTCTTTTTGGTACATAACCACGCGCGCCTTCAGCATGTAGGCGGCAGCCAGGGTGGCACGACCGTCGTTTCCTGCTTCGGCACGCATGGGCAGTGCCTCCAGAGCAATCAGCTCATCCAAATCGGCCATAATGAAATCGTAGATTTCATCGGCCTGGTATTGCTTGGCCATATAGGGGGCCGGTAAGTCTTCGGTAAAGAAGGGGATATTGCCCCAAAACTTCCACAACCAATGTAAATAGTAGGCCCTTAAAAAGAGGGCTTCGGACTTCAATTCGGCCAGACGGTCTTCATCCAGCCCCACGGCATTCTCACAGGAAATCAAGGTCGCGTTGGCCCGGGCAATACCACTGTAGTATATGGTCCACAAGCCTTCGGGCACCTCAGTCGGTGTAGCGTCGAGCTGCGACAAGCGGTACAGCATGGCCTGGTCGCCGGCATCTCCCCCGCCTTTAAACACGTCGTCGCCGCGCAAATCAGAAACAAAAAACAAACTGTTGTAATTGTTGTCGGCATAACTGTCGAACAACAAAATTTGATAAGCAGAAGTCAGGTTGGCCATTATAGCCCCTTCGGTAGCAGACCCTCCGGCCTCCTGCGACTCCGTAGGCTGGATGGTTAAAAAGTCATCGTTGCAGGCCGAAAACCCCAGCAAGGCAACAATGAGCACTGTATTTAGGTATCTTTTCATGGTGTTCTGTTTTTTGAATTAGAAAGTAATGTTGGCGCCAAAAGAGATGGTACGCGCCTGAGGATAAATACCCTTGTCCACCCCAATGGTAAAATAATCTCCGGATGCCAATTCCGGATCAAAGCCATCGTATCCGGTAAAGGTCAACAGATTTTCACCCGCTACATACAATCTGAGTTTGGAAATAGACACCCTTTGACTGATGGTGGCAGGAAGGGTGTAACCCAGCTGCAGATTTTTCAGACGCAGGTAGGACCCATCTTTGATGTACAAATCGGACGAAGCCCAGTTGCCATTGGGATTGGCATTGGTCAACCTCGGCAGTTTATTGGAAGTCCCTTCACCGGTCCAGCGATCCAGGATCCAGGCCGGACGGTTCATGGCAGGAATGTCCCCCCGGGTAGAAAAATCGAACACATCGTTGCCCAGACTTCCCTGAAAGAAAGCATTCAAATCAAAGTTTTTCCAATCGCCGCCCAAATTCAGACCAAAGGTCCAATCGGGCATTCCCTTTCCAATTTTCACACGGTCGTTGTCGTCAATAACATCGTTGCCGTCTACATCCACAAAGCGCACATCTCCGGGTTGCGCATTTCTGCCGTAGGCGGCGTTGTAAGCATTGGCTTCGGCCTGATTCTGCAGAATTCCATCCGTTTTATAGCCATAAAAGAAGGGATACACCTCACCGTTTTGGCCTTTAATGTAGGGGCCAACACCTGAAGCACCGGCATTTTCATAGATGGCTTCGCCCGACTCATTACCCAACTTTATCAGTTTGTTGCTGAGCAGGGAAGCGTTGCCATTGATGTAATATGAAAACTCTCCAATATTGTTTTTAAAACCCAGTTCAAACTCCAGACCGGAGTTTTCCATTTCTCCCGCATTGGCCATTGGCGCCCCCTTACCCACATAACGGGGAATGGGCTGATCCATCAGCATCCCGGAGGTAGTCTTCTTGAAATAATCGAAACCAAAAGTCAGCGCGCTGCGCCACAAACGGGCCTCAAAACCCAGGTTAATCTGCTCGGTCTCTTCCCATTTAATGTCGGGATTCGCCAGCTTTGAGGGACTGGCACCGTATTGCATGGCCATGTCGTCTCCGGCACCAAAATAATAGTTTTGTCCACCATCCATCAGGGAAGTATAGCGGAACTCACCAATGCGCTCATTACCATTTATACCCCAACTTCCCCGGATACGTAAATGATCGATAAATTCGGGGCGGCCCTCCATAAAGCTTTCATTGCTTATGTTCCAACCGGCCGAAAAGGACGGGAAAACGCCCCATTTATTATTTGCGCCAAAGCGTGAAGAGCCATCGCGACGCACCGTTGCCTGAAACATGTACTTCTCGCGGAAGTTGTAATCGAGGCGACCGAAATAAGAAGCCAGGGTTACCGAACTGTAACCACCTGTGCCCCCGGCCACACGCTCCAACGCACGATCGGCAATGGCGTAGTTGATGTTGGCTTTGGAAGGATCGTTTTCCAAAAGGTCGTAATCGTCGCCCCACAACTCGCGAAGGGTGTATTCCATGGCCGACTGTCCCAGCAGGGCAGTAAAGTTGTGGGCCTCATTCAGACTCACACTGTAGCTCAGGGTATTCTCTAACTGCCAGCGGAACCCGCGGTGCATGTTCGAATAGACGTGACTTTGGGTATGATTTTTACCCTGACTGGCCAAAAAGTGCTCAAAAGTATAACCATCGTTGCCCCAGAAAGCCAGGTCAACACCGTAACTGCTCTTGAATTTCAGGTTGGGCAATACATCCAACTCACCCCAAAAGGTGGAGACAAACTTATCGGAATTGCCGTAACCGTTTTGAGGCGCATGCAGCATGGCCACAGGGTTGGCTATCTCCTGAAAACCTGCAGGCGGCAAAGAGAATACTTTTCCGTTGGCATCGCTTACCGCGTGGGGATAATCGGCCAAAACGGCCTCCGGATCCTCGGCATAAACCGCCACCAGAGGATTAAAGCCCAGGGCACTGCCCAGAACAGAGCCGTACTCGGTATTGGTCTCGATGCTGGAGGACTTATCGCGCGAATAGCCGGCATTGATGCCTACGCGGACTTTATTCAAAAAATTGCGGTCGTCGGCCTCAAAAACGGTGTAGTTGTTGTTGGCCCTGATGCTGTAACGCTCGTAATTGGATTTGCCGAAGTTGCCTCCTACAATACCTTCCTGGTTGTAGTAGCCAAAAGATAAGAAGTAAGACCCCTCGTCATTGCCACCCTGAATACTGAACTGGTGATTCTCTACCGGGGCATTGTAATTAAAGGTTTCATCCTGCCAGTCGGTTCCCTTACCGGCGGCAGCAACCTGTTCGGCAGTATAGCGCGGTGTTTGTCCGTCGTTGGCCAGGGCCTCGTTCATAACTATCATGTACTCCCGGGCATTCAACACCTCGCGCTTCTTCCATGGATTTTGCCAGCCATAGGAAAAATCATAGCTCACGGTGGCTTTGCCTTTACCGCCCGATTTGGTGGTGACCAGCACCACGCCGTTTGCGGCACGTGCACCATAAACAGCAGCAGATGCAGCGTCCTTTAGAATCTCGACCGACTGGATGTCGGTGGGATTCAGATAAGCGATGCCACCGTCTACGGCCATTCCGTCGACGATATAAAGTGGCTCACTGTTGTTGACCGTACCAATACCCCTGATGCGCACTTTTGAATCGGCACCGGGCTGACCCGAGCTTTGGGTAATTTGCACGCCGGAGACTTTGCCTTTCAAAACATCCTCGATGCGTGAAGGCTTGGCATTGTTCAGGTCTTCGGCACTCACGCTGCTGATGGCAGCGGTGACTACACTCCGCTTCTGCACGCCGTACCCCACCACAATGACCTCATCCAGATCGGTCCAGCTCTCTTCCATCTCTATATTGATTTCAGAACTGTTGACGACCACTTCACGGGTATCCATTCCAATAAAGGAAAAGACCAGGGTGGCGCCCATTTCGGCAGACAGGGAGTAGCGCCCTTCACTATCCGTAATGGTACCCATACTGGTTCCTTGCTGAACCACACTTACGCCGGGTATGGGACTTCCGTCGGACCGGGCAGCAACCCGCCCGGTAACATTCACCTGTTGAGCCACCATCACAGCGCTCGCCAGGATAAACAACAAAATACCTAGTGTTCTTTTCATAAAACAAATTTGAATTGGTTGGTGTGAGGAGGCAAAACTAAACACAATTGTTAACGAACACTAAAAACCAGCTTCACTTAAACATCATTTCTCACCTCACAAAAACCTCATCCAGCAAAACACAAAACCCTCAAATACAACTAACTAAACAAGAACTAAAGCCATAAACCGCCTCACTCAGCATAAACTACGTCCGGCTTTTTACCTTTAATCTACTTTACGCTTATTAACACAAAGGCCGGACAAGCAGTGCATGCGCTGCTTGTCCGGCCCTTCAGTATCCCAAGTGAGAACTTAAATACTCATGATAAAATCCGACAGATTGTCCTTCCCCTCCAGGCCCAGTTTCTGCCGCAATTTGTAACGATTGTTCTCCACGGCGCGCACGCTGATGTTCATCAGCGATGAAATCTCCTTGGAGGCCATGTCCATACGCAAATAGGCACAGAGTTTTTGCTCGCGGGAGGATAAATCGGGAAAGCGTTCCTGTAAACGCTTCAGGAACTCGGCATGCACCTGTTCCAGATGCAATTCAAACACCTCCCAGTGCGCATCGTTGTCGATGTCCTTATCGATCCTCCGCACCAAATCCTGAATGCGTCTTTGCAAACTCGCGCCTTCCTTAAGACCCGCTACTTTAACCAAATCCTCCTTCAGCGACAGTAAAAACTCATTCTTTTGAATGATGCCCATGGTCGAGTTGGCCAATTCCTTTTCCTTAAACACCATCTCGTTGCGCAATTTCTCATTCCTAAGTCGGATCATCTCCTTTTCCTTCTCCAGGGCCTCATTCTTCAACTGCTCCTCCTTTATCCGGAAATGCTCCTTTTGGCGTTCGGTGGCCATTTGACGGCTCCGTGCCATCAAATAGTCCAACAAATACCAGGCGCCCCAAATCAGCAAAAGCACCATCACCACGTAGGCCACTCTGGCCAGGTTGGTACGGTACCAGGGCGGCCTTAGCTCAAAAGTGAAGGTGAGTTCGGGACTTTCGACTCCGTAAACATTTCGGGCCTTAACATGAAACACATATCGGCCCTCCCTCAAATTGGTAAATTGGCGGCTTTGCGCCTCCGAATAGGCCGTCCATCCCTGATCAAAACCCTCAATATAAGTAGCATAACGCACACCGGACTTTTCAAAATAAGTGGCCGAATAAGTCACTTCAAAAGCATTATCGGCAAAGGCCCATACAGGGATGGGCCCTGAACCGGCTGAGGACCCGGAAATAAAATAAGCAGGCCCCTCTTTCTGCATATTCCGAAAACCTCGAATATGCACCTCAAAAGGGGAAGAAAAGTTCTTCGCTGAGTTTACCGCGTAATGGGCAAAACCGTCTTCTACCCCAAACAAGGCATTGTTTTCGTCGACCACATACAAATACTCAAAACCATTGACCAAACGGCCGTTCATAGGATAAAAGGGGGCCGATTGCATCACATAGCTGCCATCCTCCATGCGCCGCAGGACGCCGGCACCCCGGGCGTTAAAAAACCAAACATTGTGGCTTTCATCCTCCTTAAGGTAAGCCGGAAAACCCTCCTCCAAAAAATAGCTGTTGATGTGGTGTCTGTAAAAACTCTCCGTTCCTTCATCGTAACCGTAAACCCCCTGAACGGAACTGAACAACAGCTCGTCGCGGACTTTGCTGACGTTAAGCGCCAGATCCTTATCCAGACCTTTAACATCGTTGAACGAATCTACTCTTTTTATGCTTTCATAGTCTTCTTCAAAATAAATCCGAAAAGCGCCCAGGTAGCCGTGGGTTACCCAAAGACTGCCGTCGGAAGCCCACTCCATAAAGCGGGCCGAGCGGTCAAAACCGTCCAGACTCTTTAAATAATGCCATTGCCCCTCCTTCTTCCCAAGCAGAAAAAAACCATTGTACGAACCCACCAACAAACGGTCGCTGCGGCCGGGCAAATACCTGAAAATCCACGCTCCAACAACATGCGGCGGGGTAATCAGGCGGGCCTCCTTGTTTTCAATCACAAAAACACCGGAGTTGTGCCCGCAAAGCAAGGCGCCGTCCTCATCCTCAAAAAGCGACCACACCTGGCCATCCGTTCCCTTAATGCGCTTGAAATGACTGCGATCTTTCATCGGATCGGCAAAATCATCCCTATCCACAAAATACAGGGCCTGGTTGGTCCCCAAAAAAACATGCTCATTTGAAAAAGCGGCAGCATAGCCGGTACCGATATCGTAGTAGCCCTGCAAAAAACTGATGGTCGAATTATAGGCGATGCGCGCAATGCCATTGTCGAGTCCGGCCCAGATGTTCCCCTCATCATCCACTTCGAGACTCAGGACTGTATTGTTGTTCAAGCCGCGGTCTTTATTGACCAAAGTACGAATATTGCCTTTCCTGTCTGAAATAACAAGTCCCGACTGAATGGTTCCAAAAACCAATTCCTGCTGCCCATAACTCTTGGCGCAAAAAACATTGGCCTGATTCAGCAAGCCGGCCACCGGTGTTCTCCAGGGCGAAAAAACCACCCCGTCCCACAAATACAGGCCGCCGGTGATGGTGGCCACCAGAATTCCGTCGGCGCCCATGTCCAGTAAAGCGCCAATATTCATTCCGCCAAAACGTTCGCCCCCTTCCACTTGCTGAAGCCGGCCCTCAACATACTCCATCAGGCCCAGGTTCTCATCGGACACAAAAAGGCGGTTCTGTACCACAAAGGCCTTGGTTATGCGTGTTGCTGCGGGGACCCACACTACAGAGTCGCGCTCAGTAAGAAAGGCCAAACCCTTATCGGCCTGAAAAACCACCTGCTGCTTAAAAGGCAGAATACTCCAAACATCCCCTATGTCCTCCCCCAGAATTCGCTGGCGAAGTGAGGTAAACTCCCAGTCGTTTTTCGCATTAAAGGCATAATGGCCCAACTCGTTATAGGCGCCCATGTACACCCTGTTGTCGTGGGCCAGAACCGAACGACTGATGACCTGAACCGAATGGGGCAGCTTTCGCCAGAAACTGCCATCAAATTCCAAAATCCCATCGTTGTTGGCTACATACAACAAGCCCGTAGAAGATTGACTAACGCCCCAGTTCTGCGTTCCTCCCTGATAATGCCGTCGGTTGTAGCCCTCTACCTCAGGCAAACCAAAAAGAGGAATATCGGCCAGAAGAGGAGGCGACCAACAAATATTCATTATAGTAATCAACCACACAAAGTGAACCAGACGTTTACGAACCATGGTGAACCGCTTATTAGTACTGTTTGGAGAAGACGTCCCAAATTAATAAAAATTAACAACATAAAAGTCGGCCTAAGGCCGACTTTTATGTTGTCCTGAGCAGCAAATGATGTCGCTTAGTTTAAAACCACTTTAAGCGCAGTACCTTGCACCTTTAGGATGTACAGCCCCCTGGGGAGCTCACCAACGGCGATGCCGGTGACACCGGGAGCCGCAACAACTGACCGCAACAACTGACCACCAACACTGTAGAGCTGAATAAGCTGTTGGGGAACAGCCACGACTTCCAGAACCTCCCGGGCAGGATTGGAAAGCAGGCGCGGTGCTTTTACTTCGCTTTCAGTCAGCGCAGTACTTACAGCAGGCACCAACTGCACTTCATCCAGTTGAACGGTGGTCAGCAAGCTGCCGCTTCCGGCCACATTGCCCAACTCAAAAACCAGCTTTCCATCGTTGTAGGCATTGTTCTTGGTAAAGGTGTGGGTGAAGGACTGCCACTGGCTTGTCAAAGCAAAAGTCTCCTGCTCCATAAAAGCCACAAACCAGGGGTCCACATCGAGCCCTTTGCCCACATTCACGTTAATGTTGCGGGCGGCCAGGGCTTTGGCTTTAAAAGTCAATACGTAGTCGCCGTCGGGCAGGGCCAAATCATCGATAAACAATTGCACCGAATGATCGGCCCAACCGGCCTCTATAACGGTCACCGCGGCCTCCTGTTCGCCCCCATAAGTCACCTGAGCGACCCCGCCATCGCCGGTCCACAAGTCCCAACGCGGCGCTTCCGGTTCCTCCTCGTCCCCGCCCTTATAAAGATTGGGGTTGTGCGGCGCTTCAGCATGCACCGAATAAACAATGTCGTCAAAAGCAAGATCGGTAATGCTGGTGCTGTTTCCGGCCTGGGTAACGGAAAAGGGAATGGGAACGGCCGACAAATCGAGCCCCCCGGCCACCAAAGGAGCCAGCGGAAAGCTCACCTGGTGCCATGCGCCATCCCGGACAAAACCGCTTGGGTCGCTGCCTGCTACAAAACCCAAATGGCC
>Ga0209075_1004485_pt1 | contig 11179 bp, 14 predicted proteins | sample Stecom2011_FD_187523 | JGI IMG/M metagenome (GOLD analysis project Ga0209075, IMG submission 187523) | Agricultural soil microbial communities from Utah to study Nitrogen management - Steer compost 2011 (SPAdes) (version 2) | ecosystem: Environmental > Terrestrial > Soil > Agricultural land...
TCCTGGCTCGCTTCGCTCGCGCCCCCTCCCCGCCTCCGGCGGTACTCCCCCGTTCCGCTGCCGCTCCACGGGGGAGACGTTCCGGATTAGTCCCCCGGCCGAAGGCCGGGGGAAGGTACCGCCGCTGGGGCAGAGGATTTCTCCCCCACGAAGCGGTTAGCGGAGTGGGGGAGTGGCACGAAGTGCCGAGGGGGCGCGGTCCGTAGGACCGCAGGGAATCCACGGTGGTTTCCTGGCTCGCTTCGCTCGCGCCCCCTCCCCGCCTCCGGCGGTGCTCCCCCGTTCCGCTGCCGCTCCACGGGGGAGAGGTGTTGGACGGGCCCTGCCGCTGGAGCAGAGGATTTCTCCCCCACGAAGCGGTTAGCGGAGTGGGGGAGTGGCACGAAGTGCCGAGGGGGCGCGGTCCGTAGGACCGCAGGGAGACCACGGTGGTTTCCTGGCTCGCTTCGCTCGCGCCCCCTCCCCGCCTCCGGCGGTACTCCCCCGTTCCGCTGCCGCTCCACGGGGGAGAGGTGTTGGACGGCCCTGCCGCTGGGGCAGAGGATTTCTCCCCCACGAAGCGGTTAGCGGAGTGGGGGAGTGGCACGAAGTGCCGAGGGGGCGCGGTCCGTAGGACCGCAGGGAAATCACGGTGGTTTCCTGGCTCGCTTCGCTCGCGCCCCCTCCCCGCCTCCGGCGGTGCTCCCCCGTTCCGCTGCCGCTCCACGGGGGAGAGGTGTTGGACGGCCCTGCCGCTGGGGCAGAGGATTTCTCCCCCACGAAGCGGTTAGCGGAGTGGGGGAGTGGCACGAAGTGCCGAGGGGGCGCGGTCCGTAGGACCGCAGGGAAATCACGGTGGTTTCCTGGCTCGCTTCGCTCGCGCCCCCTCCCCGCCTCCGGCGGTGCTCCCCCGTTCCGCTGCCGCTCCACGGGGGAGAAGTCCCGATGCCCAGGTACCAGGTGCCAAGTACTAAAACGGGGACATGAAGATCGTCGTCATCGGTGGCACCGGTTACGCCGGTGCGTCCATCGTCTCCGAAGCCGCCCGTCGCGGGCATGAAGTGGTCGCAGTGAGCCGCAGTGGTCCGGCGATCCCGCTCGATGGGGTCGAATACATCCAGACCGACGTCCACGCCGACCTTCCCGATCTCGCCGGTGCGGATGTGGTGGTCGTTTCCATGTCGCCCCGTGGAGACAACGCCGGACGGCTCCGGTCGCTCTATCTGGAGATCGGTAGGAAGGCTGACGAAGTGGGCGCACGGCTCATAGTGATCGGTGGCTTCAGCTCGCTCCGGCCTGCTCCCGATGCGCCGCGATTTGTCGAAGGTGACATCCCGCCCGCATACGCCCCGGAGGCGAAGGAGATGCACTCGATCCTCGAAGCGCTCCAGGCGGATGAGGTCGACGGTGACTGGCTGTTCGTAAGCCCGGCCGGCAAGTACGGGTCGTACAATCCGGGCTCCGAACGCGGCACCTACCGGGTCGGTGGGGAGGTGGCCCTCTTCGACGAGAACGGGGAGTCCGACATCTCGGGTGTCGACTTCGCCAGGGCGATACTCGACGAGATCGAGAGCCCGGCGCACAGGCGGGCTCACATAGGCATCGCCTACTGAGATCCGAACCGGTCCTGGAGACGCCGGAGCCGCGTCTCCCACGTGGTGCCCACCTTCTGGATCCACTGGGTCACCTCGTCGAGGCCGTCAGGGTTGGCCACGAAACGCGTCTCCCGGCCGGCCCTCTCCCTGGTGACCAGCCCGGCGTCCTCGAGTACGCCCAGATGCTTGGAGATCGCCTGGCGGCTGATGGGCAGATGATCGGCCAGTCTGGTCGCGCTCTGCGGTCCCGTTTCCACGAGGAGGTCGAAGACGGTCCTCCGTGTCGGGTCCGCCAGGGCGACGAACACGGTGTCGGTCATGCGGCCAGCAACACCTCCGGCAACCAGCGACCGGTGTCGGCCGGGGGATGCTCTCGGGCGTCGGTGATGGTGTAGGGGAGGAGTCTCTCGATGACCGTGAGGCGAGCGCCTTCCCCCTCGGGCTCGACGGTGATGGTTACCTGGGAGGGGTCGCGATCGGGGTGTCGCCACGACCAGGTGATCGAACGACCCGGTTCGACCTCTTCCACGGTGCCGATGTAAGGGGTGCCGTCGGGGGCGAAGTGGATGTCGCCGCCCGGCCTGGGGTCGATGGAGATGGGCGAGCCCATCCACTCCCCGGCGAGATCCCCGTCGACGATGTTCTCCCACACCTCCTCGGGAGATCCGTCCAGGGTCACCGACCTCTCCACTGTCACGTCTTCCATGGCGCTCCTTTACTGCAACCGTCTAGTTGCGAGTCGTGTTATCGTGAGACTGCAACCCACCAGTTGCACTATATCGCGAGGAGGCCGAATGTGTCGCTGATACCCACCGTGATCGAGCAGTCGTCCCGTGGAGAGCGTGCCTACGACATCTACTCGAGGCTGTTGTCCCACCGGATCATCTTCCTGGGTCGGGAGTTCGACCCGTCACTCGCCAACCTGGTCGTCGCCCAGCTCCTCCATCTCGAGAGCGAGGACCCGGAGAAGGAGATCGGTCTCTACATCAACTCCCCGGGCGGGGACGGTTCGGCGATGATGGCCATCTACGACGCGATGCAGTACGTGCGCCCGCCCGTGGCGACCACCTGTATCGGGATGGCCGCCTCGGCCGGCGCCGTGATCCTCGCCGCGGGGGAGCCCGGGAAGCGACGGATCCTGCCGCATTCGCGGGTCCTCATCCATCAGCCCGCCATCTGGGGCGGCGGTCTCAGCGGGCAGGCCACGGACATCGAGATCCACGCCCGCGAGCTCTTGCGTCAGAAGGAGGAGATGCACCGAATCTTCGCCCACCACACCGGCCAGCCCCTCGAAAAGATCGCAGAGGACACCGAGCGGGACCGGTGGATGACCGCCGAGGAGGCGGTGGCCTACGGATTGGTCGACGAGATCCTCTGGAAGGTGCCGGAGACACTGGCCGGTCTGGAGGAGTAGGTCCGTCCAAACGAGAGGGGGCCCCGAAGGGCCCCCTCCGCGAATTGTGAGTGCTGTGTTCTAGCCGATGACCGCGCCACCGAGCAGGGCGGCCTGGGCGAAGTAGATCAGGAAGGCGATGGTGACAATCCACATCAGCCAGTGGACCTCACGCGCCTTGCCCTTCACGACCTTGACCAGCGTGTGCATCACGAAGCCGGCACCGATGCCGACGGTGATGTTGTAGGTGAGCGGCATCAGGATCATCGTGAGCAGGGCGGGCAGCCCTTCCTCGATGTCCTCGAAGTCGATCCCCTTGATCAGGCCGGCCATCAGGAAGCCCACCAGGATCAATGCCGGGGCGGTGGCCTGAGCCGGGACGATCCCGGCCAGCGGTGACAGGAAGATCGCCAGCAGGAACAGGACGCCGGTCACCACCGAGGTGAGACCCGTGCGACCGCCATCGGCGACCCCGGCAGAGCTCTCGATGTAGCTCGTGTTGGAGCTGACTCCGGCGAGCCCGCCGGCCGCCGCGCCAATCGAGTCGACCAGCAGGATCCTGCCGACACCCGGAATGTTGCCATCCTCATCCACCAGGTCAGCCTGCTCCGCCACCGCAGTCACGGTGCCCATGGTGTCGAAGAAGTCGGTGAGCATGAAGGCGAAGATCGTCAGCAACGCTGCCGTCAGACCCAGGACGTCGAAGACGTTGCCCAGGTCGAACATGCCCAGCGTCTCGAACGACGGAGTTGCGCTGATCGTGTCCGGGACCGATGCGACTCCCATGATCAAGGCCACGACGGTGGTGGCGAGGATGCTGATGATCAGCGCTCCCGGCACCTTCCGCGCATACAGGATCACGGTGATGGCGAGACCGATCAGAGCGACCCACGCGCCATTCGAGTCGGGGAACACGAAGTGGACGATCGGATCCGGGCCCTCCGGCCGTGAGATCAGGCCGGCATTGACGAACCCGATGAACAGGATGAACAGGCCGATGCCGACGCCGATCGCTCGCTTCAACGAGTTCGGGATGGCATTCATGATCGCCTCCCGGGCCCCGACGAGAACGAGGATCGTGACCGCGACACCTTCCAGCACGATCACACCCATGGCGCCCGCCGGGCTCAGACCCGAGCCGATCACGAGGGTGAATGCCACCGCCGCATTCAGACCGAGACCGGCCGCCATCGCCAACGGGATGTTCCCCACCACACCCATCAGAATGGTGAGCAGGCCGGCCACCAGTGCCGTCCCCGCCGCCACGGCCTCCGGCGGGAAGCCGGCTGCGCCGAGGATGTTGGCGTTCACGAACAGGATGTAGGCCATCACCAGGAAGGTGGTGACCCCGGCGCGGATCTCCGTGCCGACCGTTGTCCCGCGCTCGCTTAGCTTGAAGAAAGAGTCGAGCCCTCCGCCGCCGGTCGGGGCCTTGGGCCGCTCTTGGGTGTCCGTCATTTCTCCTCCTCGTCGACGGCCACGACCTCCGCCGACCGGGCCAAAGTAGCCAGGGTCATCCCCGGCGCGTCGTCACGATCGGCGGATTTCGTGGTTTCGACCCCGGAAAGGAGGGTTCCGGTTACGCGATGGCCGTGATCAGCCAGAGAACGACCATGCCGACCACCGCGGAGAGCAGGAAGTTGCGGCTCTTCCAGACGGTCAATCCGCCCGCAACGAGGGCCACGATCTCGGGCATCCCGACGGTGAGACGGCCCGACGTGTCCACGACGAGGGAGATCACCAGCGCCGAGAGGACGGCGGGGGCCACATAGTCGAGGGCGCGCACGATGCCGGGCGGGATCTTCCGGTTGGCGAGGGCGAGGACGAACAGCGACCTCATGAGATAGGTGCCGATTCCCACCGCCAGGATGACGAGGAAGGCGCTCACCGTCGCATCCTCTCCGCGATCACCCCCGCGGCGACGCCCACCACCCCGCCGACCAGGAGCCCCACCCGGTTGGGCAGCCCGATGGTCAGGTAGGTGGCTGCTGCCGCCGCCAGCGCCGCCACGACCTTCGGGTAACGGTCGATCCCCGCGATCACCAGCACCATGAACATGAGAGGGATGGCGAAGTCGAGTTGCCAGGACTCGGGCACCACCGGGCCGATGAGGAGGCCGAGGGCCGTCGTGGTGTTCCAGCCGACCACATAGACCAACCCGGCTCCGAGGTAGTAGCTCCGGAAGTCGTCGGGTGACTCGTGGGTCCTCGTCACGGCCAGGGCGAACATCTGGTCGATCAGCGCATAGGGGCCCAACCACTGGAACCACCGGGGCTGCTTCTGGAACGTGGGCGCCATTGCCGCCGAGTACATGAGATGACGCGCCTGGATGACCAGGCCGGCCGCGATCGTCGCCGCCACCGCGGTTCCCTGGCCGAGGAGCGTCAACACCACCAGTTGGGCCGCCCCGCCGAAGATGATGGGCGAGGCCGACCAGCCGACCAGCGACGGCAGACCGGACTCGACGATGGCCAGGCCGATGATGAGCGCGAACGGGATGACCGTCACGAACAGCGGCAGGGCTTCGCCGACGCCGCGGCGGAACATGGCCCGGTTGAACGACATGGGTGGGGCGGGCTCTACCTTCCCGTGTCGATGCGGATCGCCTCCAGGGCGATCTCCATCATGTCGGTGAAGGTCCGCTCCCTCTCCTCGGAAGTGGTCGCCTCGCCCGTGCGCACGTGGTCGGAGACGGTGGCGATGGTCAGGGCGCGTCCGCCCTTCTCCGCGGCGACGCCGTACAGGCCGGCGGCCTCCATCTCGACGGCGAGCACGCCCATGGCCTCCATGCGGTCGAACGCCTGGGCGTCCGGGTTGTAGAAGAGGTCGGCCGAGTGGATGTTGCCGACCTTGACGTCGACGCCCTTGGACTGCGCGGCGCGGACGGCGGCCTCGAGCAGCCAGTAGTCGGCGGTGGCGGCGAAGTCGTACCCGCCGTAGCGCACCCGGTTGACACCGGAGTCGGTGCACGCGCCGATGGCGATGATGATGTCCCGGATCTTCACCGACGGAAGGATGCCGCCACAGGAGCCGACCCGGATGAGTCGCTCCACCCCGTACTCGGTGATCAGCTCGGTTGCGTAGATGGACGCCGAGGGGATGCCCATGCCCGTGCCCATCACCGACACGGGCACTCCCTGATAGGTCCCGGTGAACCCGAGCATGTTGCGGACGGCAGTCACCTCACGGGCGTCGTCGAGGAAGTTCTCGGCTATGTATCTGGCGCGGAGCGGGTCACCGGGGAGGAGGATCGACGGGGCGAAGTCCCCCTTGGCTGCAGAGATGTGCGGTGTCGGCATTCGGCTACTCCTTGTCGTGAGCGCCCCAAGTTATCCGACAGGAGGACGGGACGACCCGTAGCTTTGTCGCCCTGATGGACGCAGAGCACTTTCGAACGGTGGCCGAGGCCCTCACCCAATCCGGTCGGGACATGCTCCCGGGCTCGATGGGATTCGAGATAGTCGAATTGGGGCCGGGTCGTGCCTCGATGCGCGTCGACATCCGCACCGACCACCTGGCGCCGAACGGCTACATGCATGCCGGCGCGGTCGTGGCCCTTGCCGACACGACCGCCGGGTTCGGTTGCGTGGCCAACCTGCCCGAGGGGGCGTCGGGATTCACGACCATCGAGTTGAAGACCAACTTCTTGTCGACGCTCCTGGACGGGTCGATGGTCACCGAGGGCCGGATGGTGCACGGCGGCCGGACCACCCAGCTCTGGGACGTCGAGGTGCTGGACGAAGCCACCGGCAAGACGCTGGCGTTGTTCCGGTGCACCCAACTCATCCTGTATCCCAGAGGCTGACCGCGCTCTAACCTCGGCACATGTCCGACTTCTACGAGCAGATCCTCTCGCTGCGTGCGATCCGCGACTACGAGAAGCGCCCCCTCTCCAGTGAGGACCTGGACGCCATCCTGGAGGCAGCACGTTGGACCGGGAGCTCGAAGAACCGGCAGGACTGGTCCTTCGTCGTCGTGACCGACCACGACCGGCTTCAGGGCCTCGCCGAATGCGGCGACTTCACCCAGCCGGTCCGGGACTCGGCCGTCACCATCGTCCTGGTCCGCGAACCAGGCGGGAACGACTTCGACCTGGGCCGCGCCGCCCAGAACATGATGCTGGCCGCCCGCGCCATCGGGGTGGCCAGTTGCCCGATCACGCTGCATCGCTCGGCCGAGGCGCGCCAGTTCCTTGGCCTCGCCTCAGACCAGGAGGCCAGGTACGCCGTGGCCTTCGGGTACCCGTCGGCCGACGCCGCCCCCCGCAAGTTCGGTGGCCGCAAGGACCGCGCCCGGGTCGTCCGATACGACAGGGGCTGAGCCGGCCGGCCTCTGAGGATTGTCCCTTCCCGCTGGTACCTTCGCGGGTCGGATGACTGAGAACCTCGTCGAGGCCCGGGGCCTCACCAAGACCTTCGGGTCGTTCACCGCCGTCGACTCGATCGACTTCGACATCCGCAAGGGCGAGGCGTTCGGGTTCCTCGGCCCCAACGGCGCCGGGAAGACGTCGACCATGCGGATGATCACCACGGTCAGCCCCATCACCGACGGCAAGCTCACCGTCTTCGGCATGGATCCCACCACCGAGGGACGGGACATTCGCCGTCGCATCGGGGTCGTCCCGCAGGAGGACAACCTCGACCTCGAGCTGACGGTTGCCGAGAACCTCTACGTCTACGGCCGGTATCACGACATGCCCCGGGCGACCATCCGGGAGCGGATCGACGAGCTGTTGGAGTTCGCCCAACTCACCGATCGGCGGAAGAACACGGTCGAGTCGCTGTCCGGTGGCATGAAGCGCCGCCTCACCATCGCCCGGGCACTGATCAACGATCCCGACCTGGTGATCCTCGACGAGCCCACCACCGGTCTCGACCCGCAGGCCCGGCACCTCCTCTGGGAGCGTCTCTACCGGCTCAAGCGGCAGGGCGTGACGCTGATCATCACCACCCACTACATGGACGAGGCCGAGCAGCTCTGTGACCGCCTCGTGGTGATGGATCAGGGCAAGATCGCGGCCGAGGGCTCGCCTTCCGAGTTGATCAACCGCTACTCGACGCGTGAGGTTCTCGAGCTCCGTTTCGCGGAGGGGGAGCAGGACGAAGCCGTGCTGAGACTCGACGGGCTGGCCGACAGCTCCGAGGTGCTGGCCGATCGTGTCCTGCTCTACACCAACGACGCCGAGTCCACCCAGCGCGGCTTGCACGAGCGGGGGGTCCATCCCGAGCAGGTTCTGGTCCGCCGCTCCACACTCGAGGACGTGTTCCTCAAGCTCACCGGCCGAAGGCTGATCGACTGATGATCGCCACCCTGACCCGCGCTCGTCGCACCGTCGAGGCGGAGCTCATCGCCTACAAGCGCACCTGGCGCGGCACGGTGATCTCGAGCTTCGTCAACCCTGTCTTTTTCCTCTCGGCGATGGGGCTCGGCCTCGGCTCGTTGGTCGACCGGGGTCAGGGCAACCTGAGCGTCTCCTATCTGACCTTCGTGGCCACGGGCCTGATGGCGGCCATCGGAATGCAGGCAGGGGCGGGGGATGGTGCCCACCCGGTCATGGCCGGGATCAAGTGGCGCAAGGAGTTCCACGCCGTGATCACGACCCCCATGAACCCGGGGGACATCGTGGTGGGCCGGGCCGTGTGGGGAACGATCCGCCTCACCTTCATCATGGTGGTGTTCACGATCATCGCCGGTCTGTTCGGCGCCTTCGACGTGGGCACCGCCCTCATGGCGATCCCGCCCGCGGTGCTGACCGGGATTGCCTTCCAGACCTCGATGACGGCGTTCACCGCCACCCGGGAGGACTCCACCAGCCTGACCACGATCTTCCGCTTCGCGATCACGCCGCTCTTCCTCTTCTCGGGGACGTTCTTCCCGATCGCCAACCTGCCCCAGGCCTTCCAGTGGATCGCCTATGCGACACCCCTGTTCCACGGGGTCGAGTTGGTCCGGAAGATCGCACTGCCCGGCATCGTGCCGCCGGATGTCACCACCCTCCCCATCTGGGTCCACTTCGCCTATCTGGGTGTGATGCTGGCCGTGGGGATCACCCTGGCAGCCCGGTTCCTGGATCGGAGGCTGAGACCGTGAGCGTCTCCGCCCCGACCCGGATCACGCCGGTGGGAAAGATGTCCGACTTCCGCGCCCAGCGGATCTGGGAGCGGAACCTCCTCGTCTACCGGCGCATCTGGAAGGTGATCTTCACCGGCTTCTTCGAGCCGGTCTTCTATCTGCTCAGCATCGGCATCGGGATCGGAGCCCTCGTCGGCGATCTCACCTTGCCGGGCGGGCACATCGTGTCCTACACGGCGTTCATGGCCCCCGCCCTCATGGCCACCTCCGCGATGAACGGGGCGGTCATGGAGACCACCTTCAACATCTTCTTCAAGCTCCGCTTCGGCAACGTGTATCAGGGAATGCTGACCACGCCCCTCCAGCCCCGAGACATCGCGATCGGGGAGATCGGCTGGGCGCTCTTCCGGGGCTCCCTCTACACCGGCGTGTTCCTGCTGGTGATGTGGGTCATGGGCCTCGTGGAGAGCTGGTGGGCGCTGATGACCATCCCCGGGGCCGTGCTCATCGGTTTCGCCTTCGGGTCGGTGGGTCTCGCCGCCTGCACCTTCATGCGGTCGTGGCAGGACTTCGACCTGGTCTCCCTGGCAACGATGCCGCTGTTCCTGTTCTCTGCGACGTTCTTCCCGATCGACGTCTACCCGCCGGCCATCCAGGTCCTGGTCCAGTTCTCACCGCTCTATCACGGTGTCGAGTTGCTCCGGTCGCTGACGCTCGGGATCTTCGACCCGAGCATCCTCGGGCACATCGCCTACCTGGTGGTGATGGGCCTCATCGGCGCCACCATCGCCTCCCGCCGTCTCGACGGCCTGCTCCGCAAGTAGCGGGCGGTCACCACCGTTCCCAGTGGACCACCTCGTCGAATGGGCGCCGGTTCGGCTTGTTCAACGGGGCGATCGGCCGGTCGGCCGGCCGTCCCACCGAGAGGAGCATGGCGCAGTAGCGGTCCGCGGGGAATCCGAGGATCTCGCGGGCCAGGTCCTGATCCATGACCGAGGCATGACCCGTCCCCAGACCCAGGTCCGCCGCCATCACCATCATCGACATCACTGCGTGGCCGAGGTCGAACCATGCGATGTTCCACTGACGCTCGGTCTCGAACCGGGGCATGACGAACGCGATCGCGGCGGGGGCTCCGGCCACATGCCAGGCTCCCTGCCACACTCCCGACAGTCGTTCCAGTTGCTCCCGATCGGTGACCACGACGAAGTCCCACGGCTGTGTGTTCTTGGCCGAGGGCGCTCGTCGACCCGCCTCCAGGATCCGGTCCAGGTCGTCGGTGGAGACGGCCGTGTCTTCGAACTCTCTGACGTTGCGGCGTGCTCTGATCGCGTCCCAGGTCTCCATGGATTGGACTGTAGAGGTCCGGGTTACAGTCGAGCGCGTGAGCAAGATCGCAGTCGTTGGCAGCTATGGCGTGGGCCTCACCATGCGTCTCGACCGCATGCCGGTGGCGGGTGAGACTCTCGCCGGCGGGGTCTTCTCGTCGGGTCACGGCGGGAAGGGATCGAACCAGGCGGTGGGGGCGGCCCGTCTCGGAGCCGACGTCTCGTTCCTGACTGCCGTCGGCGATGACGCCATGGGTCGTGACGCCCACACCCTGTGGAGCGAGGAGGGCGTCGACGCCACCAAGGTCGTGTCGATCCCCGGGGTGGCGACGATGGTGGGTGTCATCCTCGTCGAGCCGTCGGGGGAGAACCGGATCGTCATCGCCACCGGGGCGCTCGACCATCTCGCCCCTGAACACGTGGAGGGGTTCCGCTCCGAGCTGGCTGCCGCAGACATCGCCGTCGTGTCGATGGAGATCCCGCTGCCGACGGTGCTGGCCGCCCTCCGGGCCGCCCGCGAGGAGGGCGCCAGGACAATGCTCAACCCGGCACCGGCACAGCCGCTGCCCGACGAGGCCTGGGGCGCGATCGACGTCCTCACCCCGAACCGGACCGAGGCCGCGATCCTGCTCGGACACGACCCGGACGCCGACGAGTCGCCGGAGGATCTCGCCGCGGCCCTCCACGAGCGCGGTGTCGGCGTGGTCGTCATCACCCTCGGTGGCGACGGCGCCCTCATCTGCGACGACGGGGGCGTGAGGACGGTCCCGGCCGTGCCCGCACCCGCGGTGGTCGACACCACCGGCGCCGGC
>Ga0209075_1004486_pt1 | contig 11179 bp, 8 predicted proteins | sample Stecom2011_FD_187523 | JGI IMG/M metagenome (GOLD analysis project Ga0209075, IMG submission 187523) | Agricultural soil microbial communities from Utah to study Nitrogen management - Steer compost 2011 (SPAdes) (version 2) | ecosystem: Environmental > Terrestrial > Soil > Agricultural land...
TGAATTGTTTGCACTGGTTTCTGAGGAGTTGATTCGAAAGTTGTTAAGCTATGGCGGGGAAGTAAAGGTTTTACAACCTGAAGGATTGAAAGGGGAATTGATCAAGCGTATTCAAAAAATGAATAGCAATTACGACCTGTGATGTGTGTTTAAATCAGGTTTTAAAAAAGAATAAAGTACAAGTGGAAATTAAACTCCTTTACTTAGTCCGATTAGTAAAGTATTATATATGTTTTTAGAATATTTCCAGCGCACCACTTTTCGAGAATATATTAATCCAATTGGCACGGAAGTACCATCTGTTTTTATTTTCTGGAGTGAAGTACCAATTACTTGAGAACCTTGCAGAGGTACCAATATATTTTTTATGAAAGTATTCAGGGATCGAAAACACTCCTTCGTTTAACCCTTTCTTCGAACCCAGACCGCCCAAGGCATAAAACTCAACTGAATGTTGCTTTAATCCATATTCCTTAAGGAAATACGCTCTTCTTTTTAGTTTTTCCTCTTGAGCGAAAGCCTCGGAACTAGCAACATAGAGAATAGCGAAAAGAAGCAGTAGTATCTTTTTCATTTACCTAAAACTAATGAAATTCTTAGGAATATCAAACATCAATTACATTAAACGATTGTAAATCAATCATTTCTATATAGTGAGCCGATTTTTATTCAACTGTAAAGGGCAGTATCGAACATTAAGATAAAGCATTGGTGAAAAATTCCTTACGGATATCGAAAGGTAAATAATGGAGAATTTTCTTGGTGACTTTTATTCACGAAGAAAAAGCGTATGCCAAGAATTTGATCAGGGTTTAAAGTCAGTTTGAAGTTTATTATGAAAAGGGCAGGTGTGTTGAGTCTGCTCTTTACAAATCATTTAGTTTCTTTAGACCACCTTTTGCACCACTCCTTCAGATAAAAAGCTTTCGATTAAACCTTTTGGATGAGTCGTTGGAACAACAGGGAAATCGAACCAATTCTGCATTGCTTTGTCGTATCCAGCGTTATTTAAATAGCTGTTTAGCGCTTTATTTAAACCTTTGGTATATTTTGGATGATCTGCCCCTTGTGGATCTATATGGTATAAGTCATTTTGAGCAAATCCTTCAAAAACAGGTCCAGTTATTTCAATTCCAAAATCTTTCGGATTCTTTCCGATTGGACTATGAGCAGTTGTTGTAAATTGGTGCCAATAGGCAGACTGAATACAATCTTTTTCGAACAATTGCTTTACCACCTCAAGTGAATCAATAGTTTCTTGTTCGTTTTGAGTAGGAAATCCATACATTAAATAAGCATGAACCATAATGTTGTGTTCAGAGAAATTATGTGTTACCCTTGTGACTTGAGCAATATCAACTCCTTTCTTCATCTTCCCTAACAATCTGTCAGATGCAACCTCTAATCCACCTGTAACAGCAATACAGCCTGATTTAGCCATCAATTCGCACAATTCAGAAGTGAAAGTCTTTTCAAATCGGATATTTGTCCACCAAGTGATTTTTATTTCTCTTTCTAATAGTTTCATTGACAATGCACGTAACATCTTTGGAGGTGCTGCTTCATCTACAAAATGAAATCCTGTAATTCCTGTATCTTTAATTACTTTTTCAATTTTATTAGCTATAGCATCTGCTGTTGTGTTTTGATAATTCCCGATGTAATCAAGATTTACATCACAAAATGAACATTGTCTCCAGTAGCAACCGTGTGATATAGTGAGCTTATTCCATCGTGCATCTGTCCACATGCGATGCATTGGATTTACAATATCCAAGAACGATACGTATCTATCGTAAGGCAAACCAGTATAATCTGGAGCAGGTAAGTTTTTATGATGATAAATTGTATTGGGTAATTTATTCTTGTAAACTACTTCGTGATCTTCAAGGATAAATGTTCTTTCGAGGTCATCTAATCCTGCATTTCCTTCGAGATAATCAACTAGTTTTAATATTGGACCTTCTCCATCGTCCAGCGTAATAAAATCAATGTATTCGAAAATTCTTGTGTCAGTGAGTGAACGTAATTCAGTGTTACAGTAACCTCCACCAAAAGCAACATGAATTTCTGGATAAAACTGTTTTATAAATTGAGCACACCTTAATGCTGCAAAAAGATTTCCCGGAAAAGGAATTGTGAAACCGACCAAATTCGGTGAATGCTTCTTAATTTGTTCTTCCAGAATCGTCAACATTTCATCTTCGATAAGTGTTGGCTGATAATGTAAAAACTCGTTTAATTTATTAAAGCTTGCTGAGGAGGTGGCGATTTGCTCCGCATATTTAGTGAATTCAAAGAACTCATCTACATTGGCTTGAATAAAATCTCCTAATTCTTCAATAAAGAGTGTTGCGAAATGCTTTGCCTTATCGATGAGCCCCATTTCTCCATCAGCCCATCGAATGTCCTTGTTGACATTTGATAACCTGTGGCCCAAAGGCAGAAAGCCAGGCTCTAATAATTCATAAGCTGTTTTGAGATCGTACTTCTGTAAAAAAGAAATAACCATATCGACCCGAGAAATATACATTTCTTTCATTTGACTAATCAATGGGTAATGGAAACTTTCTAATTCCTCAGCTTCTTGAAAGATTGAACAGACAAAATCACGTGAGAATATTGCGGTAAATAACTCGATACTTAAATCGCAATGTTCAACAGCTATTTTATGCTCATTCAGGAAGCCCTTGAGGTATGCTGTTGCTGGATAAGCAGTATTCAATTGCGTAAACGGAGGAGTAATTAAAAGAAGTTTGGATCCCATAATGCAAATATAGAATTCATTATTTACAAAAATAGGTTTTACCAACTATCATTTTCGATATCGTACAACTTGTAAATGTTGATGATTTAAAATAATGTACTGCTGAAAAATTACTCAAATAATTAAAACCTATTGCCGATCAGAAAGAGGTAAAATATGACGTTCCTTTTTATCTTCATAAATATCAGCTATCGTTACCACAATTCCGGTTTCTTCAACTCCTCCAAAGTCTGGATTAACTGCCGTTCCAAATGATCTCATGGTAGGAGAGAGGTGCATATAAATATTCATCAAAGGAGGAACGTTCTCACCGTTTTCTCTCACAAAATGTGTCAATACTTTAAATCCTTCTTTGAAATCTAAACCTTTCAATAAATCTGCAAACTTATTTTCATCATACGATTGTTGCAAAGGATAAATAGATGTAGCCAATCCTTCTTTGTCTGGAAAGTAAGTTTGAAGAAAGTACAACAAGAAATCTCTTGACTCTTCGTGGTAATCTGGGTACATTGTTACCTTCCCAAAGAAATACTTTAATTTAGGATACAAAACTGTCAAAACGCCAAGTCCATCCCACAAATTATCCAAAGCAAATAAACCTTTTCTTGGATTTACTGAAGGTTGATACATGGGTTGTACCCAACTTCTTCCTAATTCTATTGCAAAGGGCAAATACTTTTGCTTGAATTGTTCAGAAAAATTAAAATAATGAGAAGTACTCATGGGAATAAACTGATCTGCTTCTTCAGTCAAAATATCTGAGCAGTCTATAAATCTTAGGCCACCAATGATTTCATCATCTTCAGGACTCCAGACAATAAGTTGTTGGTAACAGTTTTCACAGGTGTCATACTGATCGATGTCAATAGATTTTTTAGTTCCACCACCAGCAGAACGAAATGATAATTCACGTAACCTTCCAATTTCACGCATTGTATTGGGTGAATTGTGGTGGTTAACGATGTATATCTCATTATTTCCTTTCCTTGTAACTCGCCCAAAACGCTCTTTGGTTAACTCATTTTTAATGAGTTCACGATCAACTGAATCTATTATTTTTTCTTCTTGTGACATATTAATCTTTTAATTGGTAAACTTTTTCCTTTACATATTGTGCCCACTCATCGTGAGATTTTGAAGCGTCAAAATCTTTAGCATATAAAGGTTTCCCGAATTTAATTACAATTTTTTTATTGTGCTGTTTATAAAGCTCATTTACCAAGTATAACATCTCGATATTGGCCTTTACACCCAATTTCTTTCGAAATGAGTACATATTGTAGAAGAAGTTAGTCAATTCTCCATCAATGTATATTGGAACAATTGTTTTGTTGTACTTTATTGAGCGCGTAACAAAAGTTTTCTTCCATTTTAAGTCTTCAATTTTACCTTTTGATTTTCTACTCACTAATCCTGCAGGGAATATACACAATAACTCATCTCCCGCAAAGGTTTCGTCTACCATTCTTAAAGAAGCTGCTGCATTTTTAGCATGTTTATTCACACCAACAAAAATTGGCTGTAAGTTTTCTAAGTGCATTAACACATCATTCACTACAAACTTTAAATCAGTGCGTTTTTTGTGAAGAACTGCGACTAAAGCCATTGCGTCCATTCCACCTAAAGGATGATTCATCGTTAATATTGCACCTCCATCCTCAGGAACATTCTCAATTCCTTCGTATTCTAACTCAATATTGAACTTTTTCATAACAGACAAACAAAACTCAATTGGAGTGTCATCTTTGTGATCATGAATAAATTCATTTACATCGTCTTCATGGAGTATACGTTGAAGGTAACGAACAACAAAGCCCGGTAAGAACTTTAATAACTTAGGGTTTTTCTCATGAATAACCTGTTTTACATCGATGATTTTCTTCCGTACGCTCATACTTAATTACAATAATATCACCTTCAGAACCTGAGAATTAATTACTAAACAACCAAGCACTGTCTTTAACATTCCTAACACGATTAAGGTTAGTATATGCCTCTGAAGAAGTGGGGTAGCTTTGCGCAGACACAAAATGTAAACCTCCGTATTGTCCAACAATTTTTGAATCAAAACCTTGTTGTTTGAACTCATCTACCAGACTTTGAGCGTTAGATAATTCACTAAAACAACCCACAATAATGTGGTGATTCCCTTTTGAGGTTTGCGAAGCTATTGGTGTGTTTGTTTCTTTCTTAGGCTCTTCCTTAATTACCTCTTCTACTGGTTCATCTATGAACTCTTCCTCTTCAATTGTTTCATTCTCTTCTGGAACAATCTCATCCTCTATCAAGGAATTGTGATCATCTGTATTTTCGACAACATCGAATTTATTCCAACCCATGTATTCCTCAACCTTTTCATAATTGAGTCCAATAAGTATACTTGCTGTAGCTACGAGAATTAGAAGAATGAGTATTATCCAAAAGAATGGACTTCTTTTTTTCTTTTCCTTTTCTTCACGCGGTTTCTTAGGCTCTTTTGGTTTTTTTGGAGTTTTTACTTTTGGTGGGACAATTAACTTCTCCTTTTTAATCTTTTCCTTTTTAGGTTTTAGAGTTTTCTCTTTCGGTTCGATTTTTTCCGAATCTGCGTTTTTTACAGTATCACTATCCGATTTAGGAAAAGTATCCTTTTTCTCTACGTAAATATTCTTTTTAGAAGTATCATCACTTTTAACAGTTGATTTCTCCACTTTTTTAATCGGTTCTTCTTCCTTTGATTTTTTCTCAACCTCTACTGCAGCAGTTGGATTTTTTTGTTCAGAAATTGGTGGAGTAGGAGTAACTTTATTTTCTAAAGCTCCTGTTTTTAAATTTCCGTTAAAAATAACTTCGCCGTCTTTACTCTTACTGAATTCACCCAATTGAAAAATGGCATAAGTTTCACCTTTGTCCAATTGAGCTTGTAATTCTCGTACAAACTTGGCAACTAAGTTTTTAGCTTCCTGAATATCCATATTGGATTCCTTCTCGATTAACTCAGAAAGTTTTCCATCATCATAGGTAAGATATTCATTAAACATCAGTTCGCCCGTTTCCTCATCTTCAATAACAATTGCTCCAAACTGAGGCAAAATAATTTTTGAATATACTTCAAGTAATTGTTTAATGTATTTATCCATAATAGTGTGTGTTTGAATTTAAAGATAGTTAAAAAACTTAAAATAGCTCATTAAATCTAAAAGTCTGATCTAAGCGAATTCCTTTTTCTGTTTCTTTTAACGTACAGCACTCATTTTCAGCATCGTGTTCTAAGAATAAAATATACTCTTCTTCAACAGCTTTTTTCAGAAACTTCTCCTTTTCATTTAAAGTCAGCAATGGACGTGTATCGTAGCCCATAACATAAGGTAACGGAATATGTCCTACTGAAGGAAGCAAATCTGCCATGAATACGATAGTTTTTCCTTTGTATCTGATGTGTGGAATCATTTGGCTCTCTGTATGTCCATCAACAAATAACAAATCTATATCTGGAAAAACATTTTTCGAATAATCACCATCTCTTGAAACAAACTTTAATTGTCCTGACTCTTCAAGTGGTAAAATGTTTTCAGATAAGAACGAGGCTTTTTCTCTTGCATTTGGTTCTGTAGCCCATTTCCAATGTTTTTCAGTACTCCAAAATGTTGCATTTTTAAAAACGGGTTGAAATTGATTTTCCCCAACTCTTTCTACTGCTCCACCACAATGGTCAAAATGTAAATGAGTTAAAAAAACATCTGTAATGTCATCAGGAGAAAAACCTAGTTTTTTTAGATTCCCCCTTAATGAATCATCTCCAAACATGTAGTAGTAAGAGAAAAATTTCTCACTTTGTTTGTCACCAATTCCAGTGTCAATAAGCATTAAGCGGTCACCATCTTCAATAAGCATACATCGCATTGCCCAATCACACATGTTGTTTTCATCGGGTTTATTTGTTCTCGACCATAAAGATTTAGGGACAACTCCAAACATTGCACCACCATCTAATTTAAAATTACCGGTATTTAAAGGATGTATTTTCATAGCTTATTGACTTTTTGTGAAGATAAGGTTTTATACTTTATTGTTTGAATGATTCGATTAAAATGATGTTAACGATTTATCAACAAATGGAATACTATACAATAAAAAAAGTCCTGACGAACATGTCAGGACTTCTCAATATATTTAACCTTTTGAATTGAAAGTTTTCAATTTTTATAGGTTTATCTTTTCTCTATTGGTACATAGTTACGTTCAGTTGCTCCTACATAAATTTGACGTGGACGACCAATTGGTTCTTTGTTTTCGACCATTTCCTTCCATTGTGCAATCCAACCTGGTAATCTTCCTAATGCAAACATTACTGTAAACATTTCTGATGGAATATTAAGTGCTTTATAAATAATACCAGAATAGAAATCTACGTTTGGATACAGTCCTCTTTCAATAAAGTAAGGATCTTCCAATGCGATTTTTTCCATTTTCTTAGCCAATTCAAGTGCAGGGTCATTAACGCCTAATTGCTCAAGTACATCATCAGCTGCTTTCTTAATGATTTTTGCGCGTGGGTCAAAGTTCTTGTAAACTCTGTGTCCGAAGCCCATTAAGCGGAACGGATCGTTTCTGTCTTTCGCTTTTGCAATCCATTTATCAAGATCTCCACCATCTGCTTGGATTTTATCCAACATTTCAACAACAGCTTGGTTAGCTCCTCCATGTAAAGGTCCCCATAGTGCAGATATTCCTGCAGAAATCGATGCATATAAATTCACTTGTGATGAACCTACTATTCTTACTGTAGATGCTGAACAGTTTTGTTCGTGATCTGCGTGAAGAATTAATAATTTATTTAGAGCTGTTGCAACCACTGGATTTGGTTTGTACTCCTCAGTTGGCATAGAAAACATCATGTTAAGGAAGTTCTCTACATAACCAAACTCATTCTTAGGGTAAATGAATGGATGACGTACAGCATTTTTATATGACATAGCGGCCAATGTTGGCAACTTTGCGATTAATCTGTGAATTGTTAAATCAGTAGCTTCAGGTGATCTGTTTTGTTCCTGAGATTCTGGATAAAAAGTAGATAAACTAACTACCATAGAAGCCAAAACTCCCATGGGATGAGCTTTAGAAGGATAAGCCTCGAAAAATTGTTTCATGTCTTCATGAACCAAAGTGTGGTTAGTGATACTCTTTTTAAAATCAGTTAATTCTGTTTCAGTTGGTAACTCCCCATAAATAAGAAGAAAAGCTACCTCTAAAAAAGTGGCTTGTTCTGCTAATTGTTCAATTGGATATCCACGGTAACGTAAAATTCCGTTTTCTCCATCTAAGTAGGTGATCGCACTTGTCGTACTTCCTGTATTTTTAAATCCAGGGTCTAAAGTTATACATCCTGTAGTTCCTCTTAAGGTCTTGATGTCTATTGCTTTTTCGTTTTCCGAACCAGTGATGATAGGAAATTCATACGTCTTCCCACCAATTTCTATTTTTGCAGTTTCGCTCATTTTGCTTACTCGTTTTAATGTACTTTGTATTATCGGCTGCCTAAGTTAATTAAAACTTTTGTTTAATTAACATTTTTTTTGCAGTTCTTTCATAGACAAAACAACCAATGCATCAAAAAGTTCACAACTCTTTAATTTTCAGTTCATATTATCTGGGACTTTTTAAGGTTTAATCTCCTATAAGTTTTTCAAAGTGTATTCTAACATCATTCTATACAGGTGGTTCCTTGTATTGCCACCATAAATGCCATGATTTTTATTGGGATAGATAAAAGCATCGAAATCTTTGTCAGCATCCACTAAAGCAGTGATCATTTCCATGGCGTTTTGAACATGGACATTATCGTCTCCACCTCCGTGAATAATTAGATAGTTTCCATTCAATTTGTTTACATAATTAATAGGGGAGTTGTCATCATAGCCAGAGGCATTCTCTTGTGGAGTTCGCATAAATCTTTCGGTGTAGATGTTATCATAATATCTCCAATTTGTTACTGGTGCAACTGCAATTGCCATTTTAAAATCAGCTGCTCCTTTTGTAATTGCTAACGAAGCCATATATCCTCCGTAACTCCATCCCATTATTCCAATGCGATCTGGATCTACAAAGTCCCATTTTTTAATGTTTTTGGCTACAGCAATGATGTCTTCTGTTTCTAATTTTCCGAGTTGTAAGTAGGTAGACCTTTTGAATTTTGACCCACGGTACATTGTTCCTCGAGGATCCACACTCATTACAATATATCCTTTCTGTGAAAGAAGTTGATGATACGCACCGTTTCCTCCGTCATATGCATCTTCTACCATGTTTGAACCAGGACCTCCGTATATATTAAAATATACAGGGTATTGTTTAGTGCTGTCAAAATTTGGTGGATATAAAATCCAAGCATTCAAGTCCTCAACAGCTCCTTTAACGGTAATAAAATGTTTTGGCTGAAAATTCGATTCTTTAATGTGGTAGTTCAAATATTCATTGGCTTCTAATTCTGAGATTAAAGTTCCATCAGCGGTATGCAATGAATAAATATCAGGGGTATTGATATTTGACCAGTCGTTTACATAGTATTTCATTCCATGAGAAAATGTCACACTGTTTGTTCCTTTATTGTCACTGATTTTGTCTTTCTGAGTGCCATCCATATGAATTGAATACAAAGCACTGTATTGGGGACCTTCCTCAGCTGATGTATAGTATAGTATACCGTTACTTTCATTCACTCCTTCAAAGGAAATCACATCCCAACTGCCTTTGGTTATTTGTTGACTCGAGCCATCTATTCCAATTTTATAAATGTGATTAAAACCATCTTTTTCGCTTGTTCTAATAAAGTGTTTACCATCTTCTAAAAAATATAAAATGTCATCTATTTCGACATAAGCTTCATCTTTTTCTTCGTAAATAACTTCAGCTGACATCTTTTTATCAAGAACATCTATCCAATGGTATTTTAAATGATTTTGGTGACGATTAAGGGTTAATGCCATTAACTTATTGTCTTTTGTTGAGAACTTAATGCGTGGTATGTATTCATATTCTCCCAATTCAATCGCTTTTGTTTTTGCGTTTGAAATCTTGGCCACTTTTAAACAAACTTTAGAGTTGTCTTCTCCAGTTTTAGGGTATTTAAATGTGTAAGGACTTGGATATAAATCAGTGAAATACATCATTGTAAATTCTTTTACTTCACTTTCGTTAAAACGTAAAAACGCAAGGTGTTCAGAGTTTGGTGACCAATCATAAGCTTTAACATAGGCGAACTCTTCCTCGTAAACCCAGTCAGTAGTTCCGTTAATAATTTCGTTTTCCTTACCATCCTTCGTTATTGTTTTTACTTTTCCGTTAGCAATCGTTTTAACGTAAATATTATTCTTATAGATATAAGCTACTTTTTTTCCATCTGGTGAATAAGAAGCCAACGTTTGAGGCTTGCGTTCATTATCTAAAGGAGTTAATTCTTTAGTTTGTAAATCATAAAGATAGTATTCAGCGAAATAACTTCTTCTATAGCGTTTCTCACGATTAACAGTCAGTAATAATTTACTTTCATCATCATTGAATTCATATCCGTCAACTTGAAGCTTTTTACCTTTGTAGTTTAGTTCTTTACCATCTAAAATTACATTTCCAGGAAGGTCCAAAGCTTTGAAAGAGTAACGCACAATTGATTTTTGTCCATCGATTAAAGCGAAACGAGAGTAATGTTCACCATCCTTCATTGAGCGAAAACCATCTACACCACTTCCGAAGTATTGATATTCTTTCCATATTTTCTCGACAGTTAGTTCTTGAGAAGTTAATGAATCTTGTGAATTTCCCGATAGTACTGCGAATATTATTAGCATTACTGATAAAGTGATGTTTTTCATGATGTAAACTTGTTTTTGCGAAGTTAATAAAGTGTAATGACTTTAGGCGCGCCACTTTAATCCATTTTTAAATTGTTGGTGCTGAATAGTTTTAATAAGCTTCTTTTTTAGATAAAAAATCACTATCGTCCGATTAAAAATTCCTTACCCCATAACTTAGGATTTTGACTTCAACAATTCTTTCTTTTATTCAGTCTTGTTTATCTTTTAAAGGTCTTAATGAGCTCACTTCGTTTCGGTTCATTTTTTTATTCAATCCTTAAAGCCTTTCAGCTGTTTTCATGAGCTTGCTTCGCTGCGGTTCTTGATAAAAAAACGAAACAACCGACCAGCGGGAGCTCACGAACACCAAAGAAGTTGACAAAGGTGAGTAACAAAATCAATGAAATTTCATGGCGAATGCTTCATATTCTATGATTAAAACAAGTGAAATATTGTTTTTTTCAAAGAAATGCAATTCCACTTGAAAACTCATATTTCGCTGTGGAATCTCAAGCGCTCCGAACTTAATATGTATGAAAAACTAAGTTAAGGTTTCCAAAAGCTTATAAATCCATAAAAATAA
>Ga0209075_1004487_pt1 | contig 11179 bp, 8 predicted proteins | sample Stecom2011_FD_187523 | JGI IMG/M metagenome (GOLD analysis project Ga0209075, IMG submission 187523) | Agricultural soil microbial communities from Utah to study Nitrogen management - Steer compost 2011 (SPAdes) (version 2) | ecosystem: Environmental > Terrestrial > Soil > Agricultural land...
CCCGACAATTTCTCACCATCATTTCGTTTTAATTTAGTAAACGTCAAACTTGATAAAGCGGTTAAAACTGCTAAAGTAATCAGTGTATAATGAAAAGAACTGATTAAATCTCCACGATAAAAATCCATTTGATCTTTGTAAAATGCTAGCACCAATGCTGCAATAGAAATCCCGAAACTAACCGAAAGTTGCTGCATAATGGTCAGCAAACTGTTTCCTCCACTTGCTTGGTCATCGTTCAGGTCGGAAAGCGAAATAGTATTCATTGAGGTCATTTGTACGGAAGTAAAAGCACCGTAAGCAATCATCAGTAAAATATAATAAACCAAAGGTGTGGTTTGTTGCATAAAACTGAACACAAAGATGATTCCCGCCAGAAACAATGTATTGCTGATTAAAATATTGCGGTAACCAAACCGCCTTACAATTTTTGGAATCCACGGTTTCACGGCAATCGTAGTCAGGGCAGAGGGGAGGAGCATCATACCGGCTTTTGAAGCCGAAAAACCGAAACCTACCTGCATCATCAACGGCAATAAAAAAGGCAGACCGCTGATGCCAAAACGGGTAATTAAACTTCCGATAAGCCCGATTCGCAATGTTCTTATTTTAAAAAGGTTGAGGTTGATAATTGGCTGCTTGCTTTTTTTGAAATGTCGGTAATACAACACAAAAAACAAACCTCCTGTAAATATCAAGCCTAAAACCAATGTGTAATGATTGATACCCACGCTGCTCAATTCCATAGCCAGCGTAATCAAAACCAACGCCAGACTGAAATAAGTCAATCCTAAAATATCGAGTTTACCAACTTTATGTTTAAAATTAGGCATAATTTTCCAAGCTAGAAATATTCCGATGATTCCTACGGGAAGATTAACCAGGAAAATCCAATGCCACGAAAAATAATCCGACAAAAAACCGCCTAAACTTGGTCCCACCACCAATCCCAATAATCCGGGAATGGTAATATAGTTCATTATTTTTAATAATTCGCTGCGAGGATATTGGTACAAAATCGCTAATCGGGCTATGGGAACCATCATTGAACCTCCGATTGCCTGGAGAATCCGCGATAAATTCAATGTTAACAAATCTATCGAAATGGCACAACAAAGCGATCCCAGCGTAAAAAGAAATACGGCAAGGATAAACATTTTTTTTGTTCCGAACCGGTCGGAAAGCCAGCCCGAAAGCGGAATAAACAAAGCCAGTGTAAGCGTATAACTCACAATGACCGACTGCATTTCCAGCGGGGAATAATTCATGCTTTTTGCAATACTGGGCAGCGAGGTGTTTAAAATAGTTCCGTCCAGTGATTGCATAAACATAGCCACGGCAGTTACCAAAGGAAGAAACCGCTCGTGGACTGATGGATTTTCTTTTATCATAAATTTTAAGTCTGAAAGTCAAAAGTCTTAACGTCGAAAGTCTTGATAATGTGAATTATCTTACTTCAAACTCAAGTTAGATAAAGTCTTCATTATAAACTTTAAAACGTAGCCGGAAATTATTAAAACTTTCGACTACGTTTAAACTAAACTTGAAACCTTAAACAAAAAACTTGAAACAAATAAATTAAACCTGAATAACACCTAAATTAAACGGTTTTTCGATAGGAGCGTGGTTTGCAGCTTCAATACCCATAGAGATCCAGGTTCTGGTTTCTAACGGATCAATGATGGCATCGGTCCATAAACGGGCTGCTGCATAATAAGGTGAAACCTGTGCGTCGTATTTTGCTTTAATTTTATCGAACAATTCGGCTTCTTTTTCAGGCGTTAATTCCTCTCCTTTTGCTTTCAGCGAAGAAGCTTCTATTTGCAACAATACTTTTGCAGCTTGTGCACCACCCATTACAGCTAATTCAGCACTTGGCCAGGCTAAAAAGAAACGCGGGTCATAAGCTTTTCCACACATGGCGTAATTTCCGGCACCATAAGAATTACCCATAATGATGGTAAATTTAGGAACGACCGAATTAGAAACGGCATTGACCATTTTTGCGCCGTCTTTAATGATGCCACCGTGTTCGGATTTGCTTCCCACCATAAAACCGGTAACATCCTGCAAGAAAACCAATGGGATTTTCTTTTGATTGCAATTTGCAATAAAACGGGTTGCTTTATCAGCAGAATCGGAATAAATCACGCCGCCAAACTGCATTTCGCTTGGTTTTGTTTTCGCACCGGTTGTTTTAACTACTTTTCTTTGATTGGCAACAATTCCAACTGCCCAACCATCAATACGGGCATAACCTGTGATGATTGTTTGCCCGTAACCGGCTTTGTATTCTTCAAATTCAGAATCATCCACCAGACGTTTGATGATTTCCATCGTATCGTACTGTTCTGCACGGGATTTGGGTAAAATACCGTAAATGTCTTCCGGGTTTAAAGCAGGTTTTTTGGATTCAATGCGATTAAAACCGGCTTTGTTAAAATCACCTGTTTTGTCTATAATATTCCGGATCGTGTCCAGACAATCTGCATCGTCTTTAGATTTATAATCCGTAACTCCCGAAATTTCGGTATGTGTGGTCGCTCCGCCTAAAGTTTCATTATCAATCGATTCGCCAATAGCCGCTTTCACCAAATAAGAACCCGCCAAAAAGATACTTCCTGTTTTATCCACAATCAGTGCCTCGTCGCTCATAATAGGTAAATAAGCACCACCGGCAACGCAGCTACCCATCACAGCAGCAATCTGCGTAATTCCCATAGACGACATAATGGCATTGTTGCGGAAAATACGTCCGAAGTTTTCTTTGTCGGGGAAGATTTCATCCTGCATAGGCAAATAAACTCCGGCAGAATCTACTAAATAAATAATTGGTAACCGGTTTTCAATGGCAATTTCCTGTGCGCGTAAATTCTTTTTTCCGGTAATCGGAAACCAGGCACCGGCTTTTACTGTAGCGTCGTTTGCTACAACAATCACTTGTTTTCCTTTTACATATCCTATCTTTACAACCACTCCGCCAGAAGGACACCCTCCGTGTTCGGCATACATTCCTTCACCAGCAAAGGCTCCTATTTCTATGGATTTTGAATTTTTGTCGAATAAATAATCGATGCGTTCGCGTGCGGTCATTTTACCCTGACTGTGCAATTTAGCGATTCTTTTTTCGCCACCACCCAATTTTACTTTTGCGAATTTCTGTCTTAAATCTGATAACAGAAGTTTATTGTGATCTTCGTTTTTATTGAAGTTTAAGTCCATAATTTTTAATAAATTTCAGTTGACTTTTTAAATCCTGCTAAATTACGAATAATACTTTTAATAGTGAAAATGATTTTTAAATCACCTTGCAGTATTTTAAAGGCATAAGTCGTTCTTTGGAAACGTATGGAAATCTTTTCTTTTAAATAAATCCAAACTTAACGTTAACTTAACATTAGAGCATTAATTTTGCAACGAAAAAATACACACACACACAATGACTTTAAATTCCATCTTTCAATTTCTGGTTCCCAAGGATAAAACCTTTTATCCTTTGTTTGAACAAGCTGCCAATAAAATTAAATTATTGTCAGAAACTCTGAACGACGCCGTAAAACTGCCTGCCAATGACAGAGATAAGTTATTAAAAGAAGTCGAGGTTCTGAAATCAGAGATTGAAGCTATCGTACAAACAACACGTCTTGAGTTAGAGCGAAATTTTATTACTCCTTTTGACCGTGAAGATATCAATAACCTGATGACTGCCGTTGATGAAGTTGCCGATCACCTGAGTGATGCAGCTTCCCGTATGCGTTTATATCAAATTGATAAGGTAACCAAACCATTACGGAAATTGACCGAAGCAAATGTGGAAGCTTGTAGTCAGGTGGCAAAAAGTATGTATGACTTGAAAGATATGAAAAATCTGAAAGCCATTGCTGAAGGGTGTAAAGTAATTTTACGCTTAGAACGCAAAGCAGATAAGGTTTTTGACCGTGCTGTCGCAGACATCTTTGAAAATGAAACCGATGCTATTGAAATCATCAAATACAAAGAGGTAATGGATGCCTTGGAAAGTGCGACTGACAGTTGCAGACGCGTAGCAAATGTTCTGGAAACAATTACAGTTAAATATTCATAACCTTTTAAACCACCATAATGGAATTATTTGACTTGTTTAATAATCTGGACGTGAGCGGTGTGTGGTTACTTATTGTGATCATTGTGCTGGCATTGGGTTTTGATTATATCAACGGATTTCACGATGCTGCAAACGCTATTGCAACCATTGTTACCACGAGGGTTTTAACACCTTTTCAGGCAGTGCTTTGGGCGGCAGCTTTTAACTTTGCTGCGTATTTTATTTCGTTATATATTATCGGAGAATTTAAGATTGGTAACACGATAGCCAAATCAGTAAACGAGAATTTTATTACCTTAGAAGTAATTTTTGCCGGATTGATAGCAGCTATTTTATGGAATCTGGCTACGTGGAAATTAGGTATTCCTTCATCATCTTCCCACACTTTGATTGGTGGTTTCATCGGAGCGGCTCTTGCTTTTGCCGGTGGTTTTAGTCCCGGCGGAGTAGATGTTATTGAGTATGCCAAAGTATTGCCGATTATAGCATTTATTTTTCTTGCACCTTTGTTGGGAATGATTGCGGCATATTTCATTACCGTTTTTATTATGTGGGTTTGCAGAAAGTCAAATCCGCATAAGGCAGAACAATGGTTCAAGAAATTACAGTTGGTTTCTTCGGCATTGTTTAGTCTGGGACACGGAGGAAACGATGCACAAAAAGTGATGGGTATCATTGGTGCGGCAGTCATCAGCTTTCATATGGGATTGCCCGATGGTTTTGAAAATCCGTATGCGGACATAGAAACTGCCGGACGTTTCAGTTATTTTGTAAGTCATTGGGGCTGGGTTCCGTTGGCATCGTTCTTTTTTATTGCCTTAGGAACAATGAGCGGCGGTTGGAGAATCGTAAAAACAATGGGAACCAAGATTACCAAAGTAACTCCGTTGGAAGGCGTTGCTGCAGAAACTGCCGGAGCTGTTTCATTATACGTTTCTGAATATTTTGGAATTCCTGTTTCCACAACCCATACCATTACCGGTTCAATTATCGGGGTTGGAATAACTAAGCGTGTGTCGGCAGTTCGCTGGGGCGTTACTATTTCCCTGCTGTGGGCTTGGATTTTAACGATTCCCGTGTCTGCTTTAATGGCAATGGGAGTGTATCATTTGATTCATTTATTCTTTTAGGAGAATTGAAATATACAGGAAATTTGTGTTAATTAGCCAATTTCTACAAACTCCTGTCATCATATTCACTTTACACAGTTTGTCACTCCGTAGGAGTCTTATCACGAAATAAGAGATTCCTCCGGAATGACAAGATTGGGTCAAGATTCTTTAATTAACAAACTATTTTTTTTAACAAGTTGAAAAAACTATCCAAATCTTTTAACCATTCAGAAAGGCAATAAACCTATGTTCCTATTGTGGTTTAAAAAAAAATGCTAATCAGATAATTATCTAATTTACTCTATCCCTTCCCACCAATATTCAAAGGCTTGTCCGGTTTGGTTGAGGTAAACGATTTCGCCTATTTTGGGAGTTACCAATTTTAAATCTTTTTCCTGTTTACTTAAATCCGCAACTTCTTCCAAAGGCTCTTTCCACGGATGATTTGCCAGTTTAAATTTGGAACTGTGAACCGGAAAAAAGCTTTTAGCCTGTAAATCTTTAGCAGCTTTGATCACCTCTTCCGGAAGTAAATGAATGTATTTCCACTTATAATTGTACTGACCATTTTCTAAAATTGCCAGATCAAAAGGACCAAATCTTTCTCCGATTTCTTTAAAATGTGTATCATAACCACTGTCGCCACCCAAATATAACTTTAGCTTCTCTGATTGAAAAACATACGATGCCCATAAAGTGTTGTTGCGTGTAAATCCTCTACCCGAAAAGTGTCTTGCCGGCGTTGCGGTAATTTGTATCAAATCAGTCAATTGGGCGTTCTCCCACCATTCTAATTCGATAATGTTTTCAGCAGGGTATCCCCAATATTCTAAATGTTCGCCCACGCCAAGCGGACAAACAATTTTGTTTACTTTTTGCTTGATGTTTTTGAAAGTCGTATAGTCCAGGTGATCATAATGATCGTGGGTGATGATTAAAAAATCAATGGACGGAAGGGCATCGTAATGATAAGTATCCGCACCTTTAAACGCAACATTCGTTCCATAAATAGGAGAGGCATTTTTGGTCAGTACCGGATCAATGAGAAACGAGGTTTGATCTGCCTGAATGAAATAAGACGAATGCCCGAACCAAACCAGATAGTCTTCCTCAATATTGAGGTTGGAAAGATCTGTTTTTACAAATGGAATGCTGTCGTTGGGTTTGGTGTGCTCTATTCTGGAAAAAAGCATCTCTTTAAAAACTTCCCAATATGTGACACCTTCTGCTAATGATGGCGTATGTGAAAGGTTTTGAAACGTTCCGTCTTTGAAATGTTTAGATTTCTTGATACGTTCTAATCTTTCACCTGAAGGTGGTTTTCCAAATAACGGATGATTAAAAAAAATGATGGTTCCGATGGTAAATAATCCAATGATAAGAAAGGTAACACTCATCCATTTTCTCTTTTTTGATTTCATCGAGCCAATGTCGAAATTTAATTTTAAAAAGTAGTTAAAATAATTCTAAGATTTTAAAGCAAAGAAAAACGGGCAACTTGCCCGTTTTATCCATTCTTAATTTTCACTTTCCGGAGCCTGATCAATCAGATCCATAAACTGGTCTAACTTAGGCGTAATGATAATCTGTGTTCTCCGGTTGCGTGCTTTGCCGGTTTCGGAGGTATTGTCGGTAATCGGGTTGTATTCCCCGCGTCCGCCGGCAGTCAATCGTTTCGGATTCACTCCATATTGGTTTTGTAACGCCTGAACCACTGACGAAGCACGTAAGGTACTCAAGTCCCAGTTGTTTCGGATGTTTTCACGTTTAATCGGCACGTTGTCTGTATTTCCTTCAATCAATACATCATAATCTTTGTAATCGTTGATGATTTTTGCCACTTTGCTCAAGGTCTCGCCTGCCTGGTCTGAGATTTCATAGCTTCCTGATTTGTAAAGCATATTGTCAGCTAAAGAAATGTAAACCACCCCTTTTAGTACTTGAATATCCACATCCTTTAATTCTTCCCGGCTTAAAGATCGTGTCAGGTTGTTGGTCAATACGACATTCAAAGAATCACTTTTGTTTTTGGTATTTACCAAATGCTGGATGTACTTGTTGCTCGCATTGATTTCATCTACCAATTTGGAAATGTTTACGTTTCCTTGAGTGATACTGTTGTCTAATGAACTTTGCAAAGTAGCCAGGGTCTTTTTCAACCCATCGTTGGTAGCACGTTCCTGAGCCAACATATCTTCAAGGCTTTGAACACGGGTGTTGCAGGAACCTAAGTCAACCTGTGCACGGTTGTAATTGTTTTGAAGTGTACTGTAATTTGCCTCTAACTGGGCATACTTCTTCTTAGAAACACAGCTTGTAAGCGCAAGTGCTCCTAAAATAATCGTTGGAATTAAAATTTTCTTTCTCATAATCAAATTTTTATTTTAAGTATAAAGATACAAAATAAAAAAACACTCGGATTAATGAGTGTTTATAAATTTTACTATTTGATATAAGGACGTTTTTTTGCCGTTGCCCAAATATAAATTCCGGCAATGATGAACGGAATACTCAGCCACTGCCCGGTTGACAGCATTCCTAAAGAAGCTTCAAACCCGCCCTGGCTTTCTTTTACATATTCCACTACAAAACGAATCGTCCAAAGGAAAACCAAAAATACTCCGAAAATTTTGCCCAAATAATTACGTGCATCGGTTTTCCAATACATAAAAAACAAAACAATGAAAAGTAATACATAACCAAAGGCTTCATACAATTGCGTTGGGTGACGATAGGGAATGGCTTCTAAAATATGAGCAAAACGAGGATCATTTTGAATAAGATGATACGCTTGTTTTAAATTATTGGTTTCGGTCATTTCAAAAATATTTTTTCCTTTCCAAAACTCATCTTCTCTGATAAACTTAATGCCAAACGGAAAGTTTTTATCTACAATATGCCCGTAAATTTCTGAATTGAAAAAATTGCCTAAACGGACAAACACACCACCAATGGTAACCGACAAGACCACCCGGTCTAATATCCACAACAGCGGTCTGTCAATAATTACTTTTTTATTATAATAAATCATTGCGGCAATAATTCCTACCGCAGCTCCGTGGCTTGCCAAACCTGCAAAACCGGTAAATTCAAATTCGGGTGTAAACCGGAAAGGTAATAAAATCTCAGACAAATGGTTTTTATAGTAATTCCAATCGTAAAAGAAAACATGTCCTAAACGTGCACCCAGCAAAGTGGCGATAAAGGTGTACATAAATAATTTGTCCAATTCGTCTTGTGTACGATTTTCACGGGTATATATTTTTTTCATAATGAAATAACCAAGCGAAAAAGCGACGACAAACATTAAACTGTAAAAGCGAAGGGTAAAACTACCAATAGAGATTCCTTCTGATGGATTCCAAATCATATTAAGTGAATGTATTACAATTTTTAGTGATTAAGGAACAGGATCGTATCCCGATTTTCCCCAGGGATGACAGCTTGCGATGCGTTTCACAGCCAGCCAGCCACCTTTTATCAATCCGTGTTTTTTTAGTGCTTCCAATGTATAATGCGAACAAGTGGGCGAAAAACGACAACTTGCCGGTGTAAACGGTGAAATACACACTTGATAAAAACGGATCAATAGTACAAAAGGGAAAATTAAGATTTTCTTGAATTGTTCCATAGCTTCAAAGATAAAAAAAGCTACACGATTCCGTGTAGCTTTTTTGAAATATTATAAAGAGAAGGAAGTGCCTTCTTTTCCGTCTTTTAACTCAATGCCAATGGCTGCTAATTGATCACGGATAAAATCTGACTGAGCAAAATCTTTATTGGCTCGGGCTTCATTTCGCATGTCAATTAAAAGATTGATGACATTTTCCAATTTTGAATTGTCACCAGATGCTGTTCCTTCATTAAATAAACCTAAAACATCAAACACAAAAGCATTTAATGTTTCTGCTAATAATTGTTTGTCGTTTTCAGTAATGTTTTCTTTACCTTCCTGAATGGCATTGATGTTTTTGACGGCATCAAACAAATGTGCAATTAAAATCGGACTGTTAAAATCGTCGTTCAGCGCATCATAACATTTTTGTTTCCATTCCTGAACATTGAAACTCGAATTGGAAGTAACGGGTAGATTAGTTACATTCTCAACAGCTTCCATCAATCGTTGAAAACCTTTTTCTGAAGCCAGCATTGCCTCGTTTGAAATATCCAAAACACTTCTGTAATGGGCCTGTAAAAAGCAAAAACGTAATATAGCAGGCGAAAATGGTTTTTCAAAGAAATTGTTTTCTCCGGTAATCAATTGCATAGGGAGTATATAATTTCCGGTAGATTTGCTCATACGCTGCCCGTTCATTGTAAGCATATTTGCGTGCATCCAATATCTTACGGGTGAAACTTCATTACATGCTTTTCCTTGTGCGATTTCACATTCATGGTGAGGGAATTTTAAATCCATTCCACCTCCGTGAATATCGAACTGCTCTCCTAAATATTTAGTGCTCATTGCCGTACACTCCAAATGCCATCCCGGAAATCCATCGCCCCAGGGAGAAGCCCAGCGCATAATATGTTGAGGTGAGGCTTTTTTCCATAAAGCAAAATCCTGTGGGTTTTTCTTTTCATTTTGTCCGTCCAGATCACGAGTGTTTTCAAAAAGCTCTTCGATATTCCTGCGAGAGAGTTCTCCGTAATTCATACCTCTATTATTGTATTCCAAAACATCGAAATAAACCGAACCGTTACTTTCATAAGCAAAGCCTTTATCAATAAGCTTTTGAGTAAGTTCCAGCTGTTCTATAATATGACCGGTTGCAGTGGGTTCAATTGTAGGAGGAAGTAAATTAAAAAGTTTAAGTACGTTGTGAAAATCAACCGTGTATTTCTGAACAATCTCCATTGGTTCAAGTTTTTCCAAACGAGATTGTTTTACAAACCGGTCATTATTCACATCACCATCGTCAGTTAAATGCCCGGCATCGGTAATATTTCGTACATACCGTACTTTGTATCCTAAATACTGAAGCGTTCTGAAAATAAAATCAAAAGAAAGAAAAGTTCTTACATTTCCTAAATGCACATTGCTGTAAACCGTAGGACCACAAACATACATTCCTACTTTACCTTCGTGAATTGGAATAAAAGTTTCTTTCTGTCCGGAAAGCGAATTGTAAATCTTCAGGTGATTGTTGTGATAAAACGCCATACTTAATTTGATTTAAAACTGAGTGTCTAATTTAATATAATCCAAGAATTCTCTGCGGGTCATTTCGTTTTGAAAGGCACCACTGAATTCCGAAGTTACCGTAGAACTTTCGATGTCACGGATACCGCGTGAGTTTACACATAAATGTTTGGCATCGATAACACACGCAACATCTTCCGTGTTTAATACTCGTTTTAGTTCTTCAACGATTTGAATCGTTAAACGTTCCTGTACTTGGGGACGTTTTGCATAATAATCCACAATGCGGTTCATTTTTGACAAGCCTACCACTTTACCATTGGAGATATATGCCACGTGTGCACGCCCAACAATAGGTAATAAATGATGTTCACAGGTAGAATAAACCACGATGTTTTTCTCTACCAGCATCTCGTTATACTTATATTTATTGTCAAAAGTAGAAGACGAAGGTTTTTTTGCAGGGTTTAACCCTCCAAAAATTTCCTTTACAAACATTTTCGCCACGCGGTTAGGAGTACCTTTTAGACTATCGTCTGTTAAATCCATACCAAGGGTAGTCAAAATATTTTCTACATCTTTTCTGATAGATGCTATTTTCTCTTCGTCGGTTTTGTCAAAAGCGTCCGCTCTTAAAGGCGTATAATCGCTTGTTCCTATGTGGTCGTTACCAATTTCATCGTGAAACACGTCTGATTTACACATAATAAATAAGATGTTTAATACTATAAGGATGCAAATATACGTAAATAATGGCATTATAATGAGTGGAGAGGGGTATAAATAATGAGAAGTAAAACCCTTGAAAACAAGATGTCAAATGTTAAAGTTAGTGGTCTG
>Ga0209075_1004488_pt1 | contig 11178 bp, 7 predicted proteins | sample Stecom2011_FD_187523 | JGI IMG/M metagenome (GOLD analysis project Ga0209075, IMG submission 187523) | Agricultural soil microbial communities from Utah to study Nitrogen management - Steer compost 2011 (SPAdes) (version 2) | ecosystem: Environmental > Terrestrial > Soil > Agricultural land...
TATCAACGTAAAAGGGTAATGTTTCATATTAAAATCGTACTTTTGTCCCCAAATATTATAAAGGAAAAAGTTAATGGACAAATTAAGTTACGCATTAGGAATGAGTATGGCCTCAAATCTTATGAATTCGGGGTTGAGACAGCTGGATGTTGAATCATTTGTGAAAGCCTTCACCGAGATCATGAACAGCAGCACTCCTTCCATGAGTCCCCAGGAAGCCAATGAGATTATTCAGCAGTTTTTCAGTAAAAAACAGGAAGAGATGCTTGGAAATAACCTTGAAGAGGGAAATGCCTTTTTGCAGGAAAACGGGAAGAAAGAGAATGTGATCACCCTGCCCAGCGGATTACAGTATGAAATACTGACAGAAGGAAGAGGTGAAAAACCCAAAGCTACCGACAAGGTGAAATGTCACTATCACGGTACACTCCTCAATGGTACTGTATTCGACAGTTCAGTGCAACGTGGTCAGCCTGCAGTGTTTGGTGTGAATCAGGTGATCAAGGGATGGGTTGAAGCATTGCAGCTGATGGCTGTAGGATCGAAATGGAGATTGTTTATCCCTTCTGATCTTGCCTATGGTGAGCAGGGTGCCGGTGGATCTATAGAACCCAACGCAACGCTTATTTTTGATGTGGAATTATTAGGGATAGAATAACCCTCCTGTTAAACAACAAATAATCTCTTTTTGAGATAAGATATTACAGAAGCAGAAAATTTAAATTAAAAAAAGAAAAATGGAAAAAAAGTTTTTAGGCACATTAAGTGCATTGACAGTTATGGCAGTGATGATGGTTTCCTGTGGAGGTGCATCAACTCCAAAAACCTCACTGAAGAATTCAGTAGACAGTGTCTCCTACGCCTATGGCGTAAGCATGGCCGACCAGGGTCTGGTTCAGTTTCTTGAACAATCGGGTGTGATTCTGAACACCTCCAACCTTGAATATGACTATCAGATGAGAATGACAGCTGCCGATTCCACACAACGTGAAGTGTTGCAAAAGGAGCTGGATGCAAAAATTGATTCAGTGAATAAGATTAATGCACCCCGCCTCAATGAGTTTATCAAGGGGATGACTGAAGCGATGAATCTAGAGGAGAAATCACCCTATGCCAATGGATTGAGCATCGGTGTGCAGTTCTCTCAACAGATGCTTCCACAGTTTAGCGGAATGCTTTTCGGATCTGATTCCACCAAGAAGGTGAACAGAGACCAGGTGATGGCCGGTCTTATCTCTACATTGAAAAATCAGGAGTTGGCCATCAGTAAGACAGATGCCAACGGTTTGATCCAGACAGAAGTGGAGAAAGCGCAATCAGCAGATCAGGCACGCCAGGAGGAAGAGCTTAAGTCACAAAATCAGGAGAGTATCGCTGCAGGTGATGCCTTTATGGCCGAGAACGCCAAAAAAGAGGGTGTGGTTACACTACCCAGCGGGTTGCAATATGAGGTTATCCGTGCAGGTAACGGTGCTATTCCTGCTGATACTGATCAGGTGAAAGTACATTATCACGGTACATTGATCGACGGTACAGTTTTCGACAGCAGTGTAGAGAGAGGTGAGCCCGCCACATTCGGTGTGACACAGGTGATCGCTGGATGGACAGAAGCATTACAACTGATGCCTGTTGGATCTAAATGGAGATTGTATGTTCCTTATGATCTGGCTTACGGTGCAGCTGACAGAGGAACGATTAAGCCTTTCTCTAATCTGATCTTCGATGTGGAACTGCTCGGCATAGAGTAATAAGCATTTAAAAAATGACAGTTATATTGAACCACCCTTCGGGGTGGTTTTTTTTGTTCAAAAGTTACAAAAAATGGACAAAATATTACATATGTGACAAAAATAGAAGGAAATACATACAAAAATCCATGATTTAACATAAAAACCTTGCATTATATTAAATCGAAAATTAAATTTGTGGTGTTTTTGGTTAAAATAAGTAATGTAGGGATGAATATTGAAGATTTAACACAATTGTAGCTTTGTTTGATACAAACTAATATATATAAAGCTTAATAAGTGATAATAGTGTTATGTGCATTGGATCGGACTACTTTTTGTGTTGTTAAAATAATAAAAATATAAGATAAATACATTAAATTTATACATGTCCTTTGAACGAAGCAAGTAATCTAAGAGATTTTACTACCAAACAGTAATATTAATAACCGATGTTTAATTTAAAAGTAGAGTTTATGAAAAGAAAACTAACAATGTTTTTATTCTTGTTCTTTGCAGGGATAGGTCTTATCAATGCACAGACACAGATAGATGGTATTGTAGTGGATGATACAGGTGAGCCTGTTATCGGAGCTACTGTACAAATAAAAGGAACACTTCAGGGAACCGTTACCGATATTGAGGGACGCTTTGCATTGTCTGCTCCGGTGAATGGGACACTTGTGATATCTTTTGTGGGCTATCAGACGAAGGAGATGTCCGTCAGTTCAGATATGCGAGTCGTGCTGAGTGAAGATACAGAAATTCTTGATGAACTGGTTGTTACCGCATTGGGTATTACACGAGAGAGGAAATCTCTGGGATCTGCTGTACAGGATGTGAATGCAGATGAATTAGTCAAAGCTGCATCACCTAATGTGATCTCTTCATTAAGCGGAAAAGTGGCAGGAATGCAGGTAAATCAGGCCGGAGGTCAGCTGGGCGCTTCTTCACGTATTGTATTGCGTGGTAACAGCTCATTGGGTGACAATCAGCCCCTGGTTGTGATTGATGGTGTGCCCGTATCGAACAGTACAACGCGTCAGAACAGTGTTGACTTCGGTAGTGGGTTGAATGATGTAAACCCGCAGGATATAGAATCAGTCACTGTATTAAAGGGAGGAGCTGCAGCAGCACTTTACGGTATGCGTGCCGGTCACGGGGTTATTTTGATCACCACAAAATCAGGGTCAAGATCCAAGCAGGGAATCTCGGTGGATTATGATGCCAATTTCAATGCCGATCAGATTTATGGTATTCAGCGGATGCAGGATAAATATGGTCAGGGTTATCTCGGTGATGAATGGTTCTATAAAGAGGCGAAAGCAGAGGGCTATAACGGTAGTTATCAGGATTTTGCACTTGGAGGTTATGATCCCGGTTATGGTTTTAAATATGTGGATGGTCTAGGTGGAGGTATCAATGATGGGGTAGACGAGAGCTGGGGGCCCCGTCTTGATATTGGATTGATGATACCTCAGTTCAACAGTCCTTTTGACGGCAATGGAGTGTATCAGCCCACGCCATGGGTTTCAAATCCAAACAATGTAAGAGATTTATATCAGACTGGTTATTCAATGAGTCATAATATTTCTCTGATTTCCAACAGTGACCGTTCCACCACACGTTTATCGCTTGGATTCCGGGATCAGAAAGGGACGTTACCCAATACAGACCTTAAACGATATAATGCAAGTGTGAACTCACTCATAAAGATTCATGAAATGGTCGATTATGACCTTACCCTGAACTATGCACGCACCGAAAGCGACAACCTTCCGGTCACTGAATATAATGCCAGTAACCCGATGCAGACACTTGGTCAATGGACGGGCCGTCAGATAGATATGAAAGATCTTAAGGCGAACTGGGAGAATGATATGCCCAATGGCTATCCCTATAACTTTAACAGTAGTTATCACAATAATCCCTACTGGAGTTTGAATAAAAATACCAACTCTGTACAGAAAAACAGGGTGTTCGGAAAAACATCTCTGTTTATAAAACCAACTGAATTTTTGAAGTTTGAAGGACGCATGGGATTGGATTATTACGATTCACAAATGAATCCTATCATCACCTACCGGTCAAATGAGGTGCTTGCTGGTGCACGTCAGTGGGACGGAGGATGGTTCAGACTTATCAGTGAGAAGAATACAGAAGTGAACCTCGATTTCATCTCCTATTTCGACAAACATTTCGGAGAGCTGTCAGTGAGTGCATTTGCCGGAGTCAATTACAGAAATTTAAAGTGGGCCAGAAATATTATTGGAGCAAACTCGCTTACGGTCCCCGATTTGTTTACAATCAGCAATGCGAAAGGCTCCCCCTACACCAATATGGATAATTCATGGATACGGACAAACAGTGTATATGCGTCACTATCATTAGGATATCAGAACTTTATCTATATGGACGGTACATTCAGGAAAGACTGGTCTTCCACTTTGCGTACGCCATTCTCCTATCCCTCCGTCAGTATGAGTTTTATGCCTCTGGATGCGCTGAATATTGATTCCGATCTGTTCACTTTCCTGAAATTAAGAGCATCCTGGGCGCAAGTAGGGTCTGCTACCGGAGCCTATTCGATCGATCCCTATTTTACGGCTGAAGCCTCCACGATAAACGGGGTGACCCAGTATTATCAGGCGCGAACTTATCCTCCTGCCACGCTTGAGCCAGAAAAAGTGGAAACATCAGAAGTTGGTATAGAGGCAAATATGTTCAGGGGGAGGCTTGGGTTTGATATTGCTTTATATAATAAAACAACCACAAATCAGATTCTTTCTGTTGCCGTATCAAAGGCTACCGGTTATAATGCGATGCTGGTGAATGCGGGAAACTTCAACAACAAGGGTATTGAGGTGCAACTGACCGGAGTGCCGGTGAGAACCACTGATTTTGAATGGATGATCACGCTCAACTGGGCGAGGGATAAAAGTATGATCAATGAGCTCTATACCGATCCAAACAGTGGTGAGCCCCTGGCCTCATACGAAATTGGAAATGAGTGGAGCACCTATGTTCAGGCTCGTCCCGGTGCTCCCTGGGGAGAAATCTACGGAACAGGTATGTTGCGCCGTACATCTGACAATGCCATCATAGTGAATGACGGAGGTCGTCCACGCACACAGACCAACATGAAACTGGGTAATGTTACTCCCGACTGGCTTGGCGGATTGCGTAATGATTTCACCTATAAGGAATTCGGTTTTGGCTTTTTGCTTGATATGAGAAAAGGAGGCGACATCTTCAGTGTTTCTAGTATGTTTGGAGCATATTCCGGAATACTTGAGTTTACTGCACAGGATGATTTTCGTGAGAATGGACTGATCCTTGGGAAGGATTTTCTTGCGGATAAAAAATTTGTGAAGGTCACCCAACTGAATGAAGAGGATATTCAAAACTCGCAATTTGCCGAAAATGATATTGTCACAGGAGCACAGGACTTTTTTGAATCCTATTACGGTAACAGGGAATTATCTGTATATGATGGCTCATATCTGAAATTGAGAGAGGCATACGTCTCGTATCAATTGCCAACGAGTTTATTCTCAGGAACAGGTTTTATTAAAGGTGGTACTGTCTCACTGGTAGGAACGAACCTGGCTGCCTTATGGTTGCATAAATCCAATATGGCAGGACTGGACCCTGAGAACACCGTAACTGCAGATAACAATGGTGTAGGATTGGAAACAACCAGTTATCCTCCCTCTCGCAGTATTGGTATAAAGTTCAATTTAAAGTTCTAATATAATCTATGATGAATATGAAAAAATATATAACAAGATTTGCCTTTCTGTTTCTTTCGATCTTTATTCTGGCGGGATGTACCGATCAATTCGAAGAGATCAATACAGACCCTGACAGAGCGAAAGATGCACCGGCAACGAATGTGCTGGCATTTGTACTTACCTACTGGCCCGATAATCTGAATGATGTGTGGGCTGACATGAATGAACCTTCCACATATGCAGGTCATCTTGCAAAAATTCAATACATTGATGAAGCAAAATATAACTTCAGACCTGGGGTTGTTGAATCTAAATGGTATGATGTTTATCTGACCCTCAATAATGTAAATGAAATAATTGTAAAAGCTGAAGCCGACGACAATCAGAATTTGCTTGCTGTTGCCAGAATACTGAGAGCTTATATTTTTCAGACTGCAACGGACACATGGAGGGATATACCTTATACTGATGCGATGAAAATTAGTGAAGGAACCCTGCTGCCACAATATGACAAGCAGGAAGATATTTACCCGGCTCTTTTACAGGAATTGAAAGAGGCTGCTGATATATTTGCCACCAATAGCACAGGTTCATTGGGTGATGGTGATATCCTGTTTGACGGTGACACTGAAAAATGGCAGAAGTTTGCCAATTCGCTTCGGTTAAGATTGTCGATGCGCATATCAGCAGTTAACGAAGGTCTGGCCAGTTCCACCGTATCCGAGATACTTGGCAATCCGGGCAGTTATCCGGTGATGGAGAGTAATGATGACAATGCCTTCTTCTGGTGGCCGGGGAGTGATCCGTATGAGGAGCCGTGGTATACCGATTATAAAGGTCGAGATGATCATGCTGTAAGTGATGTGCTGGTAAACGTGATGCTTGAACTGGATGATCCCCGTTTACCTGTGTATGCTATACCAGCTGAGTCTGACAGCCTTTTCCGTGGATTTACGATAGGTGCAGCAGCACAGCCTAACTTAACCACCGTCTCAAGAATAGGAGAACGTTTCAGACTTGATCCGGCAGGATTTACTCCCTACATGAGATATGCTGAAGTGATGTTTCACATTGCTGAGGCTGCATTGAAGGGTTTCAATACAGGTGGTATCACAGCTGAAGATGCCTATAATGCTGCTGTTGAGGCATCATTACTTGAAAACGAGATTTCAACAACCGATATTTCCGCCTATCTTTCCGGGGGGGGGCTGTTTGATAGTACATTGGATCAGATTTACCTTCAGGAATGGATTGCATTGTTTAAACAAGGTATGGAGGCATGGTCTCTTTATCGTCGTACCGGCATTCCCGCAACACATTATGTCGCACCTGCTTCCATTTATCCCGGACATAACAGTCCTCCGTTTCGTTATCCCTATCCTCAGAATGAACTAACACTCAATGGTGTAAACTCTACTCCCTTTGAGAATGAAGTGACTGATGCATTCTGGGGAAAGAAGATGTGGTGGGATACACGACAAGGTGTAAACTGAAAAGCTCATTCCAGGAATATGTTTAAAAGAGTGGCCAACCAGGTTGGCCGCTCTTTTATTATTTAAATGTAGCACGGTATTCCAGATTCCATATGAGCTATTATTACCAAATTGATAAATTTAAGTGATGGCTTATTGATGTTGTATATTTGAGCTTTGTCTTTATGGGGTAAAAAGGGTAGTTTTGCTATCTTTTGTTCATCCATAATGATAGATTGGTGTTAAAAATCAGAATAAAAATGGATAAGGTATTGCAAGGTGTATTTCATTAATGTATCTTTGCCAGTTATTAGATTGCGAGGTTGTCAAATCAATTGTTAAATTTTCAGATATCCATACTGTCGTTCAGATAAATCAGGTATTTGAAAGGAGTGTAAATAAAACACATCAAAATATATCTGATTGACGTTTTTTTTAAAAATAATGTGTAAAAAAATACATTTATAAAATAATTGGTATATATTTGTGAAATGAATATATTTCTATAGATATGTTAATTAATAAATATGTGATTAGTAAATGTTATAAAACTATTTCACACTTTATTTAAAATACCTTGATGTAGAAATAAATGGATCAAACTATTATGACATATGGGATAGGTTTCGTCGGAAGCTTAAAAATTTATTTATTGTGAATGAAAAGAACTGCGATTTTCCGTTGAATTTTAGAAGGCAAAGAATATTAATAAGTGATTAAATTAAAAGTAGAGTTTTATGAAAAGAAAATTAACTATGTTTTTATCCCTTTTCTTTTTGGGAATAGGGATTATAACTGCGCAGACCCAGGTGCGGGGAACCGTGGTAGACGAGACCGGTGAGACTGTAATCGGTGCAACGATACAGATTAAGGGAACTACACAGGGAACGGTTACTGATTATGACGGTAACTTTGTGTTATCGGCACCCGCAAATGCAACACTTGTTTTTTCATATGTAGGTATGATTACACAGGAGTTGCCTGCTGAAGCTACTATGAGAGTTGTAATGCATTTAGACTCAGAGCTCCTTGAGGAGGTTATGGTTGTTGCATTTGGTACAGCTAAAAAATCAGCTTTTACAGGTTCGGCTAAAGTTATTGATGCAGAGCAGCTATCGAAGTCACAGGTTTCAAGTGTTACAAATGCGCTGGCAGGTTCTGTGCCAGGGTTGCAATTGACCTCAGACAGCGGTGCTCCCGGGGCAACCTCTTCTATCAAGATACGAGGTTTCAGCTCTCTAAATGCTGGTAATGATCCATTAATTATCTTAGATGGAGCACCTTATAGTGGCGACTTAAGCAATCTGAATCCAAATGATGTTGAGTCAATGACTGTTTTGAAAGATGCTGCTTCAAATGCTTTATATGGGGCAAGAGGTGCCAATGGAGTGATCATGATTACAACGAAAAAAGCAAAAAGGGGTGGCGATGCAGTCATCACATTTGATGCGAAATACGGATCAAACACAAAGGCTTTACAGCGGTACAATGTTCTTTCAAGCCCGGCGCAGTATTATGAGACTCATTATGGAGCGTTATCAAGATATTATGTAAATCAGGGAATGAGCCCAACGGAAAGCTGGCAGCGGACAAATAATAATTTGTTTGGTGATCAGGCTAACGGAGGTTTAGGCTACAATGTTTACTCTTATCCGGAAGGTCAAATGTTAATTGGGTTAAATGGAAAATTAAATCCGGAAGCTACATTGGGTCGTATAGAGACCTATAATGGTGAAGAGTATCTTTTAACTCCTGATGACTGGGAAAATATAGGAACACGCACAGGTGTCCGCGAAGAATATAACCTGTCAATGAGTGGGAGTGGCGAAAAATCATCATTCTATTTATCTTTAGGTTATTTAAACAATGAGGGTATTACAGACGCTTCCAACATGGATCGTTTAACTGCCCGCTTAAGAGCGGACTATCAGGTTAAAGAGTGGCTGAAAGTAGGTGGTAATATGTCATATGCTAATTTTGAACACAATTCACTTGCCAACAATGGATCCAGTAATTCATCCGGAAATATCTGGGCCTTTACATCTCAGATGGCCCCTATATATCCAGCTTATATAAGAAATCCTGATGGAACCATAAAACTGGATAGTGATGAGTTTGAGATTATGGATTATGGTGATGGAAATAATGCCGGACGTGCTCGCCCATTTATCTCAGATGCTAACCCAATTATGGATAGTAAGTTGAATACAAATCATAATGAAGGAAATGCAACGTCAGGTAGTGGATTTATGGACTTCACTTTTATTCCTGAATTGAAATTAACATTGAATGGATCGTTTAATCTTGATGAAACAAGAGGTACATATGTATACAATCCCTTCTACGGTCAGTTTGACTCAACCGGTGGATTGGTCACTAAGTGGCATTCAAGAACATATGATTATAATCTTCAGCAATTACTAAGTTATACCACTTCATTTAATTCTTTGAACAACGTTGATATTCTATTAGGACATGAATATTACAACTATGCCTACTATGAGTTGAGTGGAAGTAAATCAAAGATGTTTTCACAGGATAATAAAGAACTTGGTGGTGCTATCTTAGATGAACAGTCGGCTAACTCTTTTATCAACCGTGACAATAACGAGGGTTATTTTACACGATTGCAATATAATTATGACAACAAAATATTTGCTTCAGGATCATATCGTAGAGATGCCTCATCTAAATTTCATCCGGATCATCGCTGGGGTAACTTTTGGTCATTAGGTAGTGCATGGCTTGTCAACAAAGAAGAGTGGTTTGATGTCAACGGTGTAGATGAGTTGAAGTTAAAAGTTTCTTATGGTATGCAGGGTAACGATGCAATTGGACGTTATCGCTATACCGACGTATTCAATATTCAAAACTCAGATGGTGAGATAGGAACATCGTTTGAATCAAAAGGAACTGAAGGGATTACGTGGGAAACAAACGCTAACTTTAACATCGGAGCTGAGTTTTCATTATTCAATCGTATTACGGGTAGCTTAGAGTATTATAACCGTAAAACAACTGATATGTTGTTCTCATTCTCAGTTGCTCCATCTTTAGGATATTCCAGTTATTTCGATAATATTGGTGATATGTATAACAGAGGTATGGAGTTGGAACTTGGGGCAAATATTATCGATCAGAGAAACTTTTCATGGGATGTAAACCTGAACGTTTCTACCCTGAAAAATCAGATTACAAAATTGCATGAAGATAAGAAAACTGCCTCTTTGTATGATTCATCAGCGAATGAATATAAAGGATATGCCAGTGGCAACTTTTTTATAAGTGAAGATGTCTCTATTTATACCTGGAGATTAAAAGAGTTTGCAGGAGTGAATGAAGATGGTGAGTCACTGTGGTATAAAAACATTCTGGATGATGAAGGTAATATTGAAGGGCGTGAAGAGACATCTGTTTATGCAGATGGCGATTATTATGTTACTAACGAAACATCTGTTCCAAACTTGTTTGGAGGTTTTGGCACTACTTTAAATGCCTATGGTTTCGATTTCAATATCAATTTCTCCTACCAAATTGGAGGAAAACAATATGACGGAACATATGCAAGATTCATGGGATCTCCAACAGGGTCTAGTACAGGATACAACTTTCACGCTGATGTTTTGAAATCATGGACACCTGAGAACCAGTCAAATGAAATACCTCGATTTATGTTTGGTGACATCTATAGCGCTGGACAGTCAACCAGGTTTTTAACAGATGCCAGCTATCTTAATATAGAGAATATAAACCTTGGCTATACGCTTCCCTCATCATTGACTAAGAAAGCGCAGATAAACTCTATTCGTATATATGCATCTGCTGAAAATGTGTATTATTGGTCTAAACGTAAAGGATTTGATCCTCGTCAATCATATAGTACAACAACCAATGCCACTTATTATTCTCCAATGAGAACTATTTCAGGTGGTATAACGCTAAACTTTTAAACTATAACAGGAATGAAAAAATTTAATATATTATTATTGTTACTGGTTACATCTTTATTGATGTTTAACAGCTGTATTGAAGAGACGTTCCCGGAAGGCTCAACAGCAACCTCAGAGCAGATTGGTGCTTCTGCTTCTGCATTGGAAGCTTCATTAAATGGTATTCCGTCTCAAATGACTCAGGGTTATTATGTTTATGATGATCAGGTTCATGAAACTGATATGTCATATCCACAATTTATGATCGCCCAGACTGAAATGTTGGGTGATATGTATCCACTTGGCAGTAATAGTG
>Ga0209075_1004490_pt1 | contig 11175 bp, 7 predicted proteins | sample Stecom2011_FD_187523 | JGI IMG/M metagenome (GOLD analysis project Ga0209075, IMG submission 187523) | Agricultural soil microbial communities from Utah to study Nitrogen management - Steer compost 2011 (SPAdes) (version 2) | ecosystem: Environmental > Terrestrial > Soil > Agricultural land...
TTATGAGGTCTTTGTACTTAAATACACGATTTTATCTCGCTTTGCTGCTTTTGTTTATCACATTTGTAGTCGGTTTTTTTCTACCTGTATTTTTCTTCATCAGCTTGCTGTTTTTGGCGGTATTTATCGGGTTAATCGCAGTTGAAATTTTTATGCTGTATCATCAAAAAAGCGGAATAACGGTTGAAAGAATCACACCAGAACGTTTGTCAAATGGTGACGATAACGAAATAAATATTGTGCTAAACAACAAATATCCGTTTGCCATAAATACTACCATTATTGATGAACTTCCCTTTCAGTTTCAAGAACGGAACTTTTTCATTAAACAGCAAATATCCAAAAACAGCAACCAAACCGCTTCTTATAAACTTCAACCTAAACAAAGAGGAATTTATGAATTTGGTAAGGTAAATGTGTTTGCAACTACTTCGATAAAAATTTTAAGTAAACGCTATAAATTTACTTTAAATCAAAAAGTTACCGTTTATCCAAGTTTTTTAAATTTACGTAAACACGAATTGATGGCATCCAGAACAGCGATGCTTCCGAGCGGATTAAAACGCACACGAAAAATAGGACAATCATCAGAATTTGAACAAATAAAAGAATACGTTTTAGGCGATGATTTACGTCACGTGAATTGGAAAGCAACCGCCAAGAAACAGCATTTAATGGTCAATCATTATCAGGAAGAAAAAGCACAAAATGTGTATCTTCTTCTCGATAAAGGTCGAACAATGAAAATGCCTTTTGACGGAATGACCTTGCTGGATTATGCGATAAATGCGGCATTGATGCTCGCTAATATCGCTGTAAAAAAACAGGATAAAGCCGGTTTATTAACGTTTGAAAAAAAGACCGATGCGTTTGTAAAAGCAGACAATAAACCCTTGCAAATTCGCAAAATTATGGAAGCTTTATACCACATCGATACTAATTTCAGAGAATCGGATTATCAATATCTTTTGACCGACAGCTTGAAAAAAATCCAAAAACGCAGTTTGTTGATTCTTTTTACTAATTTTGAAACGTTGGACGCTTTGAAACGGCAACTTCCCTACTTACGATCGTTAGCGAAAAGACACGTGGTACTGACTGTTATTTTTGAAAACACCTTATTAAACGAAGTTTATTCCCGAAAAATAAATACAACCAAAGATATTTATGTTCAAACGATTGCTGCTAAATTTGTCCACGAAAAACAATTGATTTTGCAGGAATTGCAGTTACACGGCATCAAAACCGTTTATACCAAACCAGCGGATCTCTCCGTTAATTTATTAAACAAATATTTAGAAATCAAACAATTGGAAATCATCTGATGAAAGAAATAAGTAGTATTCACAACCCTTTGATTAAAGAAGTTTTTCAATTACAGGAAAAAAGTAAAGCACGCAAAAAGTCCGGGCTTTTTATCATTGAAGGAATGCGTGAAATTGAAATTGCACGGAAAAATGGTTATCAAATCAAACAATTATTGTGTTGTTTTGATTTTCTGAATCGGGAGGATTTTGAAGATTTTCATTCAAAACTTCTCAATTCCATAGAAATTATTTCTATTACAAAAGAGGTTTATCAAAAAATAGCTTATCGCGAAAGTACCGAAGGGATCATTGCAATAACGCACACAAAACAAGAGGATTTAGCAGCAATAAATTTACCCGAAAATCCACTAATTATTGTTTTGGAATCATTAGAAAAGCCAGGAAACATCGGAGCTATTCTCCGCACAGCAGATGCAGCAAACGTTGATGCGGTTTTTATAGCCAATCCCAAAACAGATTTGTATAATCCCAACATTATACGCTCAAGTGTAGGTGCTGTTTTTACCCATAAAATTGCAGTTGCCGACACGGAAGAAATAATTAAATTGCTCAAAAGTAAAAAAATTCCTATTTTTAGTGCAATTTTGCAGGAAGCTGTTCCTTATTATTCTGTGGATTATTCACAAGGAGCCGCAATTGTAATGGGAACAGAGGCTACGGGACTTAGCAATATCTGGCGAACGGAATCTGATGCGAACATCATCATTCCAATGCAAGGACAAATCGATTCAATGAATGTTTCGGTAGCAACGGCAATATTAATTTTTGAAGCAAAACGACAAAAAACAATCTAATCGTCAATTATTAAAAATTTTACTTATATTTATAAAAAATTAAAATTTATGAGAAAAAACATATTAAAAGTATTTTGCGGATTAGGTCTGCTGCTTGGATTTTCAGCTCAGGCTCAGATCATTCATAAAAACGAGCGTTTTATCAAAGACTATAATTGGAGAGTAAACGCAAGTTATAATATGATGGATTTTAACTTTAACCACGACGAAATTCCTGAAGGAGCAAGTATGATTTCGGGCGGAATTCCTGTAAAAGTAATGATTGGTTACGAATTTGTTCGAAACCTTTCTGTAGAAGCAGATTTTTCAATGAATGAAATGGCGGAAGGAAATTCAATGAATGGCGAAGTTGTTACAGAAACGTTTAATATAGTTTCTTTTAATGGTTCATTGGCATACAGCTTGGGTGGATTGTTTAATTTGCCGGTAATTGATCCTTACATTAAAGCTGGTGTCGGGCATTTACGCTTGAATGAAATCGACCTGACGATGGCAAGTGCCGGCGGCGGTATCAATATCTGGATCGCCGATATACCTGGAACAAAGAGTTCGCGCTACCATCACGATCGTACCTACAGACGCATTGGTCTGAATGCAGAAGCTATGGGAAGAGCCAACGTTGCCACAGAAGGTCGAGGCTCACACGTACAATATTCAGCGGGAGTTTTCTACGTTTTTTAACAGATGACAACATAGATGATTTAAAAAGGAGCAATATTTGCTCCTTTTTAAGTTTAATTATATACAAATCAGCCCCTATATGACTGTTTGAAAAGTTCCACTTGTTAATTTTAAAACGGTCGATGAAAATGCTTTTTATACAACCCTGTTTATTGGTTTCAAAAATTTTGTAGATTTACTGTATAAGATTACAACCGAATTAAATTACAAAGCAGAATTTGCAAGGTTGTGAATTGCTTTCAAAAATAGTTTAAAACTATGCTCTTTCAGTGCATCAACTTTAGCTTCTAAAAAACTTTAGCTATTATATTTAAAAACGGACTTGTTAGTCCGCAACCAAACTAAGGTATTTTCAGTCCATAGTGGTTTATTTTTATTGTTTACCCCACATTTAGAACCATTTCTCTCAACTCTTCTTCAAAAAAGAATTCATTCCCATAAAAAGGTTCTAAATCGTCCATCCAACTGGCATTTGGATCATACTTCGCAAAAAACACTTTGCTTACCCAATCCGGATTTCTTCCTTGAATCATTCGCAAAGCGAAAGCTTTTTGCATTTTTCCGTTTTTCTCTACTTCTGTTACACCCAGGATTTGTACTTTTCCAGGCGTACACGACATACTTGGTCCGCGAACGGTACGGCAAATACCGCTTACTTGTTGATAAGCTTTTCGGAAAATATGCCAGGCTTGCTCCAAAGGAACTTCAAAATAATGCTGCGCTCCCGTATCCCTTTCCACAAACATATAATAAGGAATCATTCCCATATTGACTTGCTGACGCCACATTTTTGCCCACACATCCGCATTATCATTAATCCCTTTAATCAAAGGAGATTGTGTTCTGATTTGCGCTCCGGTAGCCAAAATTTCCTTTACAGCTTCCTGAACTGCCGGAGTCTGTAATTCCGTTGGATGATTGAAATGTGCCATAATCGACAAATTAATACCGCTGTCCACAATTTTTTTAAATAAAGCAATAAAGTCTTCTGCATCATTATCAGTCAAGAACTTATAAGGCCAAAATCCTAAAGCTTTGGTTCCTATACGAATGGTCTGAATATTGGTTTTATTGTCTTCTGCTAAAAATGGCGTAATATACTGACTAAAAACCTTATAACTCATAATCATCGGGTCGCCACCAGTAAACAGCAAATCGGTTACTTCGTGATGTTCTTCTAAATACTTGACCAATAAATCTGTTTCTCTCATTGCAAATTTCATATCGTCCATACCTACAAATTGTGCCCACCTGAAACAAAATGTGCAATAACTGTGACAAGTCTGTCCTGAACTTGGAAAAAACAAAGCTGTTTGTTGGTACTTGTGCTGAACCCCAAGCAGTTTATGTTCGCCGACACTTGGCACATTTAGCTCCATTTGTCCCGCAGGATGCGGATTGAGTTTATAACGTATTTTATTGGCAATTTCTTTTATTTTTGTTTTATCCGTTGTGTCTTGAAGCGTTTGCTGCATCAAATTGTAATCAGTATTGGAAAGCATTTCTTTTTGTGGAAACGTCAATCTAAAAATAGGATCTTTTTTATAGTTGTCCCAATCTATCAATTCATCAATAACATAATTGTTAACCTTAAAAGGTAAAACATTTCCAACAACTTCGATCGCTTCAATATCTTTAGCGTCCATTTTTTCAAGTTGCGGAATGTTTTTAAAATTACTCAATACATACGCTTTATACTTCATTATTTCCATTTTCATTATTAAGAGTTGTTTTAATTTAAAATAAATGAGAAAAAAGTACCACAAAATGTAGATTCTTCAAAAAAAATAAGTGTGGCAAAAAATAAATATACTAAAAAAAATCAAAAAACCCATAAAAACAAATTATTAAAGAAATAGAAAAGAGCTTAAAAAACAACTTAACATTCATATAAAATACTCAAATTCAGTTATTAAGAAACACATCATAATGAAAAAATAAATCTTCTTTAATTTTTTGTAAAATAATTGATACCACATCAGATTTTTCCTATATTTAGAGGAGATTAATAAGGGCATTTTATGACACAAGAAGAGATAGAAAAAGAAAACAAAGAAATTGCACGCGAATACAAAGAGCTTCTTAGCATCAGTTACCAAACCTTATCGGACGAAGACAAAAAGCTTATCCGAAAAGCGTTTGATGTTGCTGTTGAGGCACATAAAGAACAACGCAGAAAATCGGGAGAAGCCTATATCTTCCACCCTATTGCCGTAGCAAAAATTGTGGCTTCGGAGATTGGTTTAGGTCCCACCTCCATTGCCGCCGCCTTGATGCACGATGTTGTCGAAGATACCGACATTACCGTAGAAGACATCGAACGGATGTTTAATCCCAAAATCGCACAGATTGTGGAGGGATTGACCAAAATTTCGCGTATGGAACCGGATCCTGACATTTCATTACAGGCAGAAAATTACCGAAAAATGCTTCTGACACTTAACGATGATGTTCGTGTGATTCTGATTAAAATTGCCGACCGTTTGCACAATATGCAGACAATGGAATCTATGGTGCCTCACAAACAAGCAAAAATTGCGTCGGAAACTTTGTATATCTATGCACCACTGGCACATCGACTGGGTTTGTTTAACATCAAAACAAAATTAGAAGATTTAGGTTTAAAATATACGGAACCTGATGTTTACAATGAAATATTGAGCCGTATCAAAGAAAGTAAAGAAGAGCAGAATGCATATATAGAAAGCATTACGTCGGTTCTAAATGAAGCTTTGAAAAATGAAGAAATGGATTTCACGATAAAAGGCAGACCTAAATCGATTTATTCTATTCATAAAAAAATGAATGTTCAGGGGGTAACTTTTGATCAGGTGTACGACAAATTTGCGATACGAATCATTTACAAAGCCGACCAACAAGATGAAAAATTTCTTGCGTGGAAGATTTATTCCATCGTTACAGATTACTACCGACCTTCGCCAAGTCGTTTGCGCGATTGGATTTCATCACCAAAATCAACAGGTTATGAAGCACTTCACATTACCGTGATGGGCCCAAAAGGACGCTGGGTAGAAGTACAAATCCGAAGTGAACGAATGGATGAAATCGCAGAAAGAGGTTATGCCGCACACTACAAATACAAACAAGGTGTTACGGAAGAAAACAGTCTGGATCGATGGTTGAATTTGTTGAAGGAAACGTTGGGAAATCAGGAATCGAACGCACTGGATTTTGTAGAAGATTTTAAACTGAATTTTTACTCGAAAGAAATTTATATTTTCACGCCAAAGGGCGAAATAAAATCCTTGCCAAAAGGCGCTACAGCTTTAGATTTTGCGTTCAGTATTCATACGGATATCGGAATAAAAACCCGTGGAACGAAAGTCAACGGAAAATTAGTACCGCTGAATTATCAGCTTAATTCGGGAGATCAAGTAGAAATAATTACTTCGTCCAACCAAAAACCAAGTTCACATTGGTTGGATTTTGTCACAACGGCACGGGCAAGAAATAGAATCAAAAACGTTCTGAATGAAGATATTAAAATTATTTCGGAAGAAGGAAAAGAAATTCTGACCCGTAAGTTGCGTCATCTGAAAATCACATTGGACGAAAAAACGATCAATGAATTAGTTGATTTTTTTAAATTAAAAACCAGTCAGGATCTGTTTTTCCGTATCGGATCCGGAAAAATCGAAAACCAGCAACTCAAAGAGTTTGCAAGCTATAAAAATAGTAATGCGTTTTTGAATTTCTTTAAAAAAACCATTCGAAAAGACGTTCCGGAACCACAAAAGGAAACCAAACTGGATCTGATTGTTTTTGGAAACGACGACGAAAAGCTCGATTATAGGTTAGCCAGTTGCTGTAACCCGATTCCGGGAGATGATGTTTTTGGTTTTGTAACCATCAACGAAGGAATCAAAGTTCATAAAGTGGATTGCCCCAACGCTATTAGTCTCCGGTCAAATTACGCTTACCGAATTTTACAGGCAAAATGGATTGATTCTTCCGTTCAGGAGTTCAATGCCACATTAACAATTAAAGGAATCGATGGTCTGGGACTAACCAACGAACTTACGCGTGTAATTTCCAATCAGATGAATGTTAATATTCAGAGTATATCTCTGAGTTCCAATGCAGGTGTATTTAACGGTCAGATTATTGTAATTGTTTCCAATAATCACGTACTGAACCGGTTGATCGACAATATTAAAGCAATTGACGGTGTGGAAAAAATCACACGGGTTTATGGAACGCTTTAATTTTTTTAGCACTATTTATGTTTCAATATCACTAAATAAGAATTATATTTGCAATGTTAGAAAAGATTATGGAAGAAAATAAAAATCAAGAGATTGTAAAGAATGTTTTTACAAAATATCTGGAGGATAAAGGACATAGAAAAACACCGGAACGCTACGCTATTCTTCAGGAAATTTATGACAGTGAAGAACATTTTGATATTGAATCTCTGTATATTAAAATGAAAAACAAAAATTATCGGGTAAGCCGTGCTACGCTTTACAATACGATAGAATTGTTATTGGAATGTGGTTTGGTACGCCGTCATCAGTTTGGTCAGAATCAGGCACATTACGAAAAATCTTATTTTGACAAGCAACACGATCACATTATTTTAACCGATTCCGGTGAAGTAATTGAGTTTTGTGATCCGCGTATTCAGGGCATTAAACAAACTATCGAAGAGATTTTTCAAATTAAAATCCATAATCATTCTTTGTATTTCTACGGAACAAAAGAAGAAACGACTCAGCAAAATAATTAAAAAACAGACTAACTCAATATTATGACAGTAGATTTGCTACTTGGTCTTCAGTGGGGAGATGAAGGAAAAGGTAAAATTGTAGATGTTCTTACGTCTAAATATGACATCATCGCCCGTTTTCAGGGAGGCCCAAATGCAGGACATACTTTGGAATTTGACGGAATCAAACACGTTTTAAGAACGATTCCTTCCGGAATATTCCATCAGAAATCGATCAATATCATTGGAAATGGTGTAGTGATGGATCCGGTAGTATTTCAAAAAGAAATCGAAGGCCTGCAAAAGTTTAACATTGACATACACTCGCGCCTTTTGATTTCCCGAAAAGCACATTTGATTCTACCTACCCATCGCTTGTTGGATGCAGCCTCGGAAGCCTCTAAAGGAAAAGCTAAAATAGGTTCTACACTCAAAGGTATCGGTCCTACATATATGGACAAAACCGGTCGAAACGGATTACGCATAGGCGACATTGAACTGGCTGATTTCAAAGACCGCTATCAGGCATTGGCTGAAAAGCACATCGATATGATTAAATTCTATGATGTGGAATTGGAATACAACCTGCAAGAAATGGAAACAGAATTTTTTGCAGCCATTGAAGAGTTAAAAAAACTGACCTTTATTGACTCAGAATTTTACCTCAACAACGCTCTCAAAGAAGGAAAATCAATTCTTGCAGAAGGAGCGCAAGGTTCTTTACTTGACATTGATTTCGGAACCTATCCGTTTGTTACCTCTTCTACTACCACTGCCGCAGGAGCCTGTACCGGTCTGGGAATTGCACCCAATAGAGTAAAAGACGTTTTCGGAATTTTCAAAGCATACACTACCCGCGTTGGTTCAGGTCCTTTCCCTACGGAATTGTTTGACGAAACAGGAGACACAATGGCAAAAGTAGGCAATGAATTTGGTTCGGTTACTGGACGTGCACGTCGTTGTGGCTGGTTGGATTTAGTTGCTTTGAAATATGCTGTGGAAGTCAACGGTGTAACGGCATTGTATATGATGAAAGGCGACGTTTTATCAGGTTTTGATACGTTGAAAATTTGTACTGCATACAAATATAAAGGAGAAGAAATCGATCATTTACCTTATAATATCGAACCAGAAAATATTCAACCAGTTTATGTAGATAAAAAAGGCTGGAAACAAGACCTTACCGGAATGACTTCCTACGAAACACTTCCTTCAGAACTAAAAGAATACATTACGTTTATTGAAGAATATATAGGCGTACCTATTAAAGTAGTATCCGTAGGTCCGGATCGTAAACAAACTATTTTAAAATAAGCACAAAAAAGCACTCTTCATCGAGTGCTTTTTTTATTGTATATTCACTATTCTTCTTTTTTAATCTTTGCGATATCTCCCGGACGTCCAAAAATATAAAACCATTTTTCTTTCCAGGTTTTGGCTTTTTTTAAGTCGCCATACATATCAACATATTCATGGAAGTTCAAATGCAGAGGATCCAATTTGTATTTCATTTTGGTAGTGATTCCATAGGTAGGTTTTTCCTCTTCGGGTTGGTAAGTTTTAAATATTTTGTCCCAAAAAATAAAAACTGCTCCAAAGTTTTTGTCGATATACTTTTCGTCCGAACCGTGATGTACTCTATGGTTTGAAGGTGTTACTACAAGCTTTTCGACAATAGGATGTAGTTTTCCGATGTATTCGGTATGTTGCCAAAATTGGAACAAAACCGAGATTTGGTTAGTTACAAAAAAGATGATTGGATGAAATCCAAGGAAAGCAACAGGTAAGAAAAATAATAATTTAAAATGCTGCACCCAACTCAATCGGAAAGAAACTGTAAGGTTATAATTGTCCGCAGTGTGATGAATAACGTGTGTAGCCCAGAAAAATCGGTTGAAATGTGAAACCCGATGTGCCCAATAACTACACAGATCATAAATCAATAAACACGGAAACAAGGTCCACCAACTAAATTCCATTCGCCAGGGAACTAAATTATAAATATAAACTGCTCCAATAATAAAACCGGCTTTGAAAAGTAAATTGATCGCTACATTGCCTAAACCTACAAACAACGATCCTAAACTTTCTTTGGTGTCGTAATTTTTTTTATTGGAATACCAAGAATACCAGATTTCCAGCAAAGTAAAGAATGCCATAATAGGAATTGCATACACAATAAGATCTCCGGATTGTTTTTCAATCTCACTTAAATTTTCATAGGAAATGGGGGAAGCCCCAAAAAAGTTGCTCATAACAAGTTTTTAAAATTGTAGTAAATACTACAAAAAATTGAAGCACAAGATAAAAATATTAGATGTACCCTACAAATAATCAACAGATTAATTATGAAATATTATTTAGTTAACTTAAACTTTTTAGACTTCTTTTTTTATATTTTTCATAAAAAAAAGAGAAAAGCGCAGTAAAACAAAACAAATAAAATCTTAATATTACAAACAAACTAATGCTATTTTATTTATTCAATTATTGATTAAGTTAAGTTTTGGTTGGCATCACATAAATTTGTATATTTGTATTGTTAATTTTTGTGTGACCTACGGTTTAAAGAATAACCTCCATTTTATAGAATACCGTTGTATTCTATTCAAATAAAACTACACATTAGGTATTCAAAAAAAGAATACTGTCTGGAATCTTTACTTTGATTCGTTTATTAAAAGTTTAATACTCTTTTTCGTTATTCGAAAAGGAACAATCATTTATTGTTTATGACAAATCTTAAAATTGGAATTATTGGTGCGGGACCAAGCGGTTTGGCAATGCTAAGGGCATTTGAATCGGAAGAAAAAAAAGGAAACCCTATTCCCGAAATTAAATGTTATGAAAAACAGGACAACTGGGGTGGAATGTGGAATTACACTTGGCGAACAGGTGTAGGAAAACACGGAGAGCCTATCCACGGAAGTATGTATAAATATTTGTGGTCCAACGGTCCGAAAGAGTGTTTGGAATTTTCCGATTATAGTTTTACCGAGCATTTCGGTCAGCCGATTTCTTCTTATCCGCCAAGAGAAGTATTGTTTGACTACATTCAGGGACGTATCAAAAAAAGTAAAGCCCGCGAATTTATTCAGTTTAATACTGTGGCTCGTTGGGTGGATTATTTGGAAGATAGAAAACAGTTTCGGGTAATTTTTGACGATTTGACAAAAAACGAAACTTTCGAAGAATATTTTGATTATTTAGTGGTAGGAACCGGACATTTCTCTACGCCAAATATGCCTTATTTCAAAGGAATTGAAAACTTCCCGGGAGCAGTAATGCACGCCCACGATTTTAGAGGAGCAGATCAGTTTATCGATAAAAATATTTTGCTGATTGGCAGTAGTTATTCGGCGGAAGATATTGGTGTACAGTGTTATAAGCACGGCTCAAAATCCATTACTATTTCTTACCGTAGTAACCCAATTGGCTCCAAATGGCCTAAAGGAATTAAAGAAAAATCGTTGGTAACGCATTTCGAGGACAACAAAGCTTTCTTTAAAGACGGTACTTCGGAGGCGTTTGATGCAGTGATTTTTTGTACAGGTTATCAACATAAATTTCCGTTTCTTCCGGACAATTTACGCCTAAAAACTAAAAACAAACTTTACCCAGATCACTTATATAAAGGTGTAAT
>Ga0209075_1004491_pt1 | contig 11175 bp, 8 predicted proteins | sample Stecom2011_FD_187523 | JGI IMG/M metagenome (GOLD analysis project Ga0209075, IMG submission 187523) | Agricultural soil microbial communities from Utah to study Nitrogen management - Steer compost 2011 (SPAdes) (version 2) | ecosystem: Environmental > Terrestrial > Soil > Agricultural land...
TTCAAATTACCGAAACATGCTGCTTTGCAATTGGACTACGGTCATTTACGCAGTTACTTGGCCGAGCAACAAGTGCAGCAACCGACTGCGCAAGATGTCAGTCGTGCCGTCTGCGCGATTCGTGCAGAAAAACTACCTGATCCTAAGCAGTTAGCCAATGCTGGCAGTTTTTTCAAAAACCCAGTGATCAGCGCCGAGCACGCGCAACAACTGCAAGAAAACTATCCTAATATCGTCAGCTTTGCTCAAGCCGATGGTCAGGTCAAACTCGCCGCTGGCTGGCTGATTGAGCACGCCGGTTGGAAGGGTGTGCGTCAAGGCGATGCCGGAGTGCATACCAAGCAGGCATTAGTTTTGGTCAATTATGGCGGGGCCAGTGGTCAGCAGATCCTTGAGCTGGCAGGGCAAATTCAAGCTGATATCAAGCAGCGTTTTGCGGTTGAGTTGGAAATTGAACCTAACGTGATTACTGGCTAAGCGCTGACTGGTAACTCTAAGTAACTGAGTCTAGCGCAGGCTTAATGTCAGCATGCGCTAGATATCTTGATGTGCATAAACAATTATTCCATGTATTCGCTGGCGCTGTTTGGAGCGCTATCTGCAGCGTTATTGCCTTGCGCTTGAATACGGATTAAAGCCCCTAAGGTGCCGTGATCAATAAAAGTCACTTGGTCATTGGCCACTAACGCGCTTTGCTTAAAACGCTCGCTACTCAGTAGGGTCGCATCTGGGTTGAATTGATTAATCCAGAAATCCATCTGCACTTGACTGGTGCGCTCTAACTCCATCGCTACAGTGCCTTCCACAGGGTAGTGGGCAAGCGACTCAGCGCCTTCAGTGACGGCAACCTGCACCGATGGGCCGTTGCTGGTTTGCAGCCAGGCTTTATGCAACAGCACTTGATAACCGTTGGCAGGGGTTAGTTTTTTGACTAAGTGATCAAGGTGAGTGCTGCGCAGCATCTCGCTGGTCACTGGCGTTGCGCCATTGGCCCAGCTGTCCGGTGCCACTTGGCTGGATGGAATAGTCTCGCTACTTTGACGAAAAACAATCAGTTCGACCAGTTGTGTGTCATTGGCCAAGGCTTGCGTGCTGCATAGGGTGAGCAAAAGGGCGAGGTGGACTAAGTAACGCATGTGCAGCTCCTTAAATTATTACTCTGCGGCCAGTTGTGTTAACAGGGCTTCGATTGTAGCAAAGCGTTGCTCAGGATTATCCATTGGCACGGTAAATTTAAACACTGTAGCGCCTTCAAAGCGATAGTGCTTAGGTTGGCTTTGGATCAGTTTAATCAAGCGAATCGGATCAACGCAGGTGTCATTGGCAAACTCTAAACGACCACCGTAAGGGCCTGCATCAATTTTGAGAATACCCAAGGCTTGCGCTTTGAGTTTCAGTTCGGTGACGCGGATTAGATATTTGGCCGGGTCGGGCAATAAACCGAAGCGATCAATCATTTCCACTTGCAGTTCTTTCAGGGCGTTATTGTCTTTGGCCGATGAAATACGCTTGTAAAGAATCAAGCGTGCATGCACGTCGGGCAGGTATTCATCCGGGATCAACGCCGGTAGACGCAGATTGATCTCTGCCCCATTGTTAAGCGGCTGCTCAAGATTGGGCTCTTCGCCTTTGCGGATGGACTCAACGGCACGCTCGAGCATTTCCATATACAGGGTAAAACCAATGGCTTGGATCTCACCGCTTTGGCCATCGCCGAGTAATTCACCGGCACCACGGATTTCCAAATCATGGGTGGCGAGCATAAAGCCTGCGCCCAAATCTTGCGCGTTGCTGATCGCCTCTAAGCGTTTTTGAGCATCGGTGGTCATGCTTTTTTGTGGCGGTGTCAGCAGGTACGCATAAGCCTGGTGGTGACTACGACCGACACGACCACGCAGTTGATGCAGTTGGGCTAAACCAAATTTATCGGCACGATCAATGATGATGGTGTTGGCGTTGGGTACGTCAATCCCTGTTTCAATAATGGTTGAGGCCACCAGTACGTTGTAGCGCTTGTGGTAAAAGTCCGCCATCACTTGCTCAAGTTCGCGCTCATGCATCTGGCCGTGACCAATACCAATGCGTGCTTCTGGTACTAGAGCGGCTAAGTCAGCAGCGCATTTTTCGATGGTTTTGACATCGTTGTGTAAGAAATACACTTGACCACCACGCAGTAGCTCACGCAATAAAGCTTCTTTTACCACGGCATCTTGGCGCTGCATGACAAAGGTGCGTACTGACAGACGCCGCGCTGGCGGTGTGGCAATGATCGACATGTCGCGCATGCCAGCAAAAGCCATGTTCAGGGTGCGTGGAATCGGCGTGGCAGTCAGAGTGAGAATATCCACTTCACTGCGCAGCGCTTTTAGCTGTTCTTTCTGACGCACACCAAAGCGGTGTTCTTCGTCAATGATCACCAAACCAAGGTTGTTAAATTTGACATCACTTTGCAGTAACTTGTGTGTACCAATCAAAATATCAACTTTGCCTTCGGCTAAATCACGGATGGCCTGATTGATTTCTTTGGCGGATTTAAAGCGGCTCATGACTTCCACTTTAACGGGCCAATCGGCAAAGCGATCGCGGAAACTGTTGTAGTGTTGCTGCGCCAGTAGTGTGGTGGGCACTAAAACGGCTACTTGTTTGCCACTGTGCACAGCAATAAAGGCTGCACGCATGGCCACTTCAGTTTTACCAAAACCCACATCGCCACACACCAAACGATCCATCGGCTTGCCTGACAACATGTCATGGCGCACTTTGTCGATGGCGGTTTGTTGGTCGGGGGTTTCTTCAAAGGGGAATGCTGCGCTGAAAGTGGCGTAATCCACGCCCGGATTGCTAAAGGCAAAGCCTTCGCGGGCTGCGCGAATGGCATAGATGTTCAGCAGTTCCGCTGCGACATCGCGCACTTGCTCGGCGGCTTTGCGCTTGGCTTTTTGCCATTGCTCGGTGCCTAAGCGGTGCAGCGGTGCGCTGTTGTCATCGCTACCGGTGTAGCGAGCTATTAAGTGCAGGTTGGCCACAGGCACATAGAGTTTGGCCTGATCGGCGTATTCAAGCATTAAAAACTCGGTGGCTTGCTCTTCAATCTCTAGTGTCACTAAGCCTTGATAGCGTCCGACACCGTGATCAATGTGCACAACTGGCGCACCTTCACGCAGTTCGGTGAGGTTGCGAATCACATGCTCATGATTGCCGTCGCGGTTTTTGTCACGACGACGACGCTGCATGACGCGTTGGCCCAGTAATGCACTTTCTGGGATTAGGGCGATGTCATCGAGCAGTACACCGGCTTCAATCGGTGCCACGCAAATAGCAACTTTGTAATCTGCAGTTAAAAAATCTTCCCAGTTGCTCACTTCAACCGGAACAACATCAATACGCTGCAGCAATTCCAGCAATACTTCGCGGCGGCCGGCAGTTTCCACGGTAAACAGGCTGCGACCGTTAAAGTTGGTTAAAAAGTCTTTAACTTTGCTTAAAGGTTCAGCCGCGCGCGCATCCAGTGATAAATCGGGGAAGGTTTGCACCGGTAGGCGTTCTTTACCCACTGCAGGGCTGACATCTTGGCTGTCAATGATAATGCGCGGATGGTCTTTGAGAGCGCTGTAATACTCGTCGATGGCAATAAATAAATCAGCCGGCGGCAATAAGGGGCGCTCGATATCACCTCGGCGCTCGGCATAACGGCTGCGAATATCGAGCCAGAAAGCTTCGGCAGCAGTATCAACGCCCACTAAGGAGAAAACTTGTGCATCGTCTGGTAGATAAGCAAACAGGTTGCTGGTTTCTTCAAAAAAAAGCGGTAAGTATGCTTCGATTCCAGCGGGGATAATGCCGCTGGCTAAGTCTTGATAGAGCGGGCAGCGGCGGAAATCAACATCAAAACGCTCGCGAAAGCGTGAGCGGAAATCGCCACGGGATTTTTTGTCTAAAGGGAATTCCCGCGCCGGCAACAGACGAATGCTCTCGACTTTGTCATTGGAACGCTGGGTTTCTGGATCAAAGGTGCGCAGCGTTTCGATTTCATCATCAAACAAATCAATACGGTACGGCGCCTCACTGCCCATTGGGAATAAATCGATTAGCGCGCCGCGTACGGCAAACTCGCCGTGTTCATACACCGTATCGACACATTGATAGCCGGAAGCCTGTAAACGGCTGCGCATGCTTTCGACATCAAGCTTTTGTCCGACATCGAGCATTAAGCTGGCATCAATCATAAATGACTTAGGTGCAAGGCGGTGCAGGGCGGTATTGATTGGAACGACTAAAATGCCTTGCTGCAGTTGTGGCAACTGATAGAGCGTGGCAACACGTTGGGAAATAATGTCCTGATGCGGAGAAAAAACATCATAGGGCAGAGTTTCCCAGTCCGGAAAGTGCAGGACCGGCAGTTCTGGCGCAAAAAAAGCCAACTCTTCTTTTAAGCGTTCGGCACTTTGACTGTTATCCGTTAACAGCAAGGTGAAGCGCTGTGTACTGCGTGCTGCAGCAGCAATGGCTAAACCTTGTGCAGCGCCGGGCAGGTTGCCCCAGAGCTGTTTGGCTGACTTTAATGGCAGTTTGGGAAGGCGCAATACAGACACAGCTGACTCTTGTATGAACAATAAAAGAGGCGATTGTAACGGGCTATTGAGTCGCTCGCTATATAAGGTTTTTAACACAATGAGTGCTTAAAGCTTGCCGCTTTCGTTTTGGCAGTCGATAATGTAACTCTTTTTTAGCCCCTAAATAGGTATCCCACGTGACTCAGAAGACTGACCAGTGTCTTGGTGAATGGATTGATCGCGAAGCCCTTGCCGAGGCAATGATTCCGCTTGTTGGCCAACTGTACCGCAATAATAATGTGGTGACGTCCATTTATGGACGCGGTCTTATCAACCGCTCTGTCATTGCAATTCTTAAAGCGCACCGCTTTGCCCGTCACCGTATTGGTGGTGAGTCGGAGCTGTCTGTGCGTGATACATACCCTATTTTAAAGATCATGAGCGAAATGGATCTGGGTAGTGCGTCTGTCGATTTGGGTAAAATGGCGGTTAAATTTAACACCCAAGCCAACGGTCGTAGCCTTGAGCAGTTTGTGCGTGATGAGTTGGCCAGTGTTGCCGGTAAGCGTGATAGCAATCTGCATCAAGGCACTGACGTTGTTCTGTACGGTTTTGGTCGTATCGGTCGTTTATTGGCACGTATTTTAGTTGAGAAAACCGGTGCCGGTGATGGCTTACGCTTACGCGCCATTGTGGTACGTAAAGGTGCAGAAAACGATTTGGCTAAGCGTGCCAGCCTGCTGCGTCGTGACTCGGTGCATGGTCCATTTGACGGCACCATCGTAATTGACGAAGAAAACAACACGATGACTGTCAATGGCAGCTTGATCCAGGTGATCTACTCCAATGATCCAAAAACAGTCGACTACACCCAGTACGGTATTAAAGATGCGTTATTGGTGGATAACACCGGTCGCTGGCGCGATGCCGAAGGTCTTGGTCAGCACTTGACCTGTCCTGGCATTGAGCGCGTTGTTTTGACTGCGCCGGGTAAAGGCGAGTTGAAAAATATCGTTCACGGCATTAACCATGCAGAAATCACCGCAGACGATAAAATTATTTCTGCAGCGTCTTGTACCACCAACGCCATTGTTCCAGTGCTGAAAGCGATTAATGATAAGTTTGGCATCATCAATGGTCACGTTGAAACCGTACACTCATACACTAACGACCAAAACTTGATTGATAACTTCCATACCGGTAGTCGTCGTGGTCGCTCAGCACCGCTGAACATGGTGATCACTGAAACAGGTGCGGCCACTGCTGCAGCCAAAGCTTTGCCTGTACTCAAGGGTAAGCTGACGGGTAATGCGATCCGCGTACCAACACCTAACGTCTCGATGGCAATTCTTAACTTGAATCTTAAGAATGGTACGACTCGTGATGAGGTGAATGAGTACCTGCGCCAGATGGCGATGCATTCAGATTTGCAAAAGCAAATTGACTATGTCTGCTCGCAAGAAGTGGTATCAACTGACTTCGTTGGTTCGCGTCATGCGGGTGTGGTGGATGCGGAAGCGACCATTTGCACTGAAAATGGTGTGATTCTGTATGTCTGGTATGACAACGAGTACGGCTACAGCTGTCAGGTTGTGCGAGTGATGGAAGATATTGCTGGCGTTAATCCACCTGCGTTCCCACAGTAGTTGCTGACGAGTTGATGATACGTGTTTAAAGAAGGGAGCCTTAGGGCTCTCTTCTGCGTTTTAGGCGTCACTTGGAGTTGGCATTTTCTAGTACTAAAGAGGGTATTTAGTAGAAAATTGACCTTTTGGCTGGCAAGTGACTGCCTTGCCTCTTTATAATCATGCGGATTACTTTTTTAACGTCGAAATAGCTGTATATCCCTACTTAAAGCAGGGTTTATATGGGTTTTTCGATATAACTATAAAATTCACTATCGTGGTTAGGCAAACCTATGATCAAAATAAAACGTGGGCTAGACTTGCCCATGACTGGCATGCCAGCACAGCGTATTGAGGCTGCAAAGCCCGTACGCAGTGTTGCAGTCATAGGCTTCGACTATAACGGGATGAAGCCTACAATGCAGGTACAGGAAGGGGACCGGGTCAAACTTGGCCAAGTTCTTTTCTCCGACAAGAAAACCCCTGGAGTATTGTTTACCGCGCCTGGCGCTGGGGTGGTTAAAGCAGTCAATCGTGGTGAACGCCGCGTACTGCAATCAGTGGTGATTGAACTGGAAGGTGATGAAGAAATCACTTTTGCCCGTTACGCTGCTGATCAGTTAGCCGGATTGGATGCCGAGCAAGTCCGTGAAAACCTGCAACAATCAGGCTTGTGGACGGCTTTGCGCACCAGACCCTATAGCAAGACGCCAGCAATTGACGCGATCCCGCGCTCGATTTTTGTCACTGCGATTGACACCCATCCATTGGCCGCTGATCCAGCGGTAGTGATTGCCGAATATGCAGAAGACTTTAGCCGTGGCTTGACCGTGCTCAGTCGTTTGGCAAAGGTGTTTTTGTGCAAAGCAGATGGCGTGACTTTACCCGGTGAAAACTTGACTGGCGTGCGCACTGAAGCGTTTTCAGGCCCGCACCCAGCTGGATTACCTGGCACCCATATTCATTTCCTTGATCCTGTCAGTGCCGGCCGCAGTGTTTGGCAGATTGGCTACCAAGATGTGATTGCCATCGGTAAATTATTTACCACGGGTCAGATCTGGGTTGAGCGCGTGATTTCATTGGCCGGTCCAGTCGCCAAGCAACCGCGTTTGCTGCGCACTCGTTTAGGTGCAAATGTCCGCGACTTGGTTGATGGCGAATTAGAGGCAGGCAATAACCGCGTTATTTCAGGCTCTGTGTTGGGTGGACGTACAACCCGTGGCGCTTGTGATTACTTAGGTCGTTACCACAATCAACTCAGCTGTTTAGCTGAAGGTGATGAGCGCCAGTTGTTCCATTATCTACGTCCTGGCGTGGATAAGTTCTCAGTACTGAATATCTTTGTATCTAAGTTGTTTGCTAGCAAAAAGTTTGCATTTAACACCAGCACCAATGGTAGTGAGCGTGCCATGGTGCCAGTTGGTAGCTATGAGAAAGTGATGCCGTTGGATATTTTGCCAACACAATTACTGCGCGCCTTACTGGTCGGTGACACTGATGTAGCGCAAAAACTTGGCTGCTTAGAGTTGGATGAGGAAGACCTTGCGCTGTGTACCTTTGCATGCCCTGGTAAGTACGAGTACGGCCCGATTTTACGGGATAATCTAACGCGTATTGAGCAGGAGGGATAAGCAATGGGTCTTCGTGCATTCCTTGACAAAATCGAACACAATTTCGAAAAAGGTGGTAAGTACGAGAAGTGGTATGCCTTGTATGAGGCGGCTGACACCATTTTCTATCGTCCAAGTAGCGTTACTAAAACCACTGCGCACGTGCGTGATGGTATTGACCTGAAGCGCATCATGATCACAGTGTGGTTGTGTGCTTTCCCTGCCATGTTCTTTGGTATGTGGAATATTGGTTACCAAGCCAACGTTATTTTTCAAGCCAACCCTGATTTGTTAGCGGCTCAAGATGGCTGGCGGATGGCTTTAACAGCCATGCTAGCTGGCTTTGATCCCGGCAGTATCTGGGACAATATGATTCAAGGCGCAACCTGGTTTGTCCCTATTTATCTGGTGACCTTTGTGGTCGGTGGATTCTGGGAGGTGTTGTTTGCTTCGATTCGTGGCCATGAAGTCAACGAAGGTTTCTTCGTTACCTCGATTCTCTTTGCGTTGATCCTGCCGCCAAGCATTCCTTTATGGCAAGTTGCCATGGGTATCAGCTTTGGTGTGGTGATCGCTAAAGAAGTATTCGGTGGTACCGGTAAAAACTTCTTGAACCCAGCGTTGGCAGGTCGTGCCTTCCTATTCTTTGCTTATCCTGCGCAACTCTCAGGTGATGCAGTGTGGACCTCTGTTGATGGTTTCGCCGGTGCGACGAGCTTGAGCTTAGGCGCAGCCGGTGGCATTGAGCAGATTGTTGGTTCAGGTATCACTTGGATGGATGCCTTTATCGGTAAGGTGCACGGTTCAGTTGGTGAGACCAGTACGCTGGCGATCTTTATCGGTGGTGCAGTACTGCTGATTATGCGGATTGCAGCATGGCGCATTGTTGCCGGTGTGATGATCGGTATGATTGCCCTTAGCTCGCTGTTTAACGTACTCGGATCAGATACGAATCCGTTGTTTGCGATGCCGTGGTACTGGCACTTGGTGGTCGGTGGTTTTGCCTTCGGCATGATCTTTATGGCCACAGACCCAGTGTCTGCGTCCATGACCAATACCGGTAAGTGGATTTTTGGTGCACTGATTGGTGTGATGGTGGTGTTGATCCGCGTGGTTAACCCAGCGTTCCCAGAAGGCATGATGTTGGCTATTTTGTTTGCTAACTTGTGCGCACCATTGATTGACCACTTTGTTGTTCAGGCCAATATCAAGCGGAGGCTGGCGCGCAATGTCTAGTCAAAGAGAATCAACCGCACGCACGCTAATCGTAGCTTTGTTGGTGTGCTTGGTGTGTTCTGTGTTTGTTGCCGGGGCTGCAGTTGCCTTGCGTCCAACACAAATCGAGAACCGTTTACTGGATAAGCAACGCAGTATTCTAGCGATTGCCGGATTGGGTGATGCCAGTCTATCCAGCACACAGGTTAAGCAAATGTTTGATGAGCGCATTAAAGCGCGTCTTGTTGATTTGGAAACCGGGAAGTTTTCCGATGCGCAAGATCCCATCACTTTTGACCCATTGGCCTCATCGAAAGACCCTGCTTTATCTAAAGCGCTAAAGGGTTCTGAAGACATTGCTTCAATCAAGCGTCGTGAGCGTTACAGCACGGTGTATATGGTTGAACATGACGGTCAATTGGATACTTTAATCATCCCTGTTCGTGGTTATGGTTTGTGGTCAACGTTGCACGGTTTCATTGCCGTTAAAGGTGATCTCAATACTGTCGCTGGCTTTGGCTTTTATGAGCATGGTGAAACGCCTGGCTTAGGCGGTGAAGTCGATAATCCAAAGTGGCGCGATCTGTGGTTAGGCAAGAATTTGTTTGATGACAAAGATAAAGTCGCCATTCGAGTGATTAAAGGTAACGTCGATAAGAGCAGTCCAACTGCTGTTAACCAAGTTGATGGTTTAGCAGGCGCCACGCTCACCAGTAACGGTGTTACTCACTTAGTGCAGTTCTGGCTCGGCGAGAATGGCTTTGGTAGCTTTATTGAGCATTTACGTGCTGGGGAGGCTTAAGCATGTCACAGCCAACGATTAAACAAGTTTTGCTTGATCCGATTTTTAATAACAACCCGATTGGCTTACAGATCCTTGGTATCTGTTCGGCCTTGGCGGTTACTTCAAACCTGAAAACAGCGCTAGTGATGTCGATTGCCTTAACCTTGGTAACCGCATTCTCTAGCATGTTCATCTCGATGATCCGCAAACAGATCCCTAGCTCAATCCGTATGATTGTGCAGATGGTGATCATTGCCTCACTGGTGATCGTGGTCGATCAGGTTCTCAAAGCCTATGCCTATTCACTGTCTAAGCAGTTGTCGGTGTTTGTCGGTTTGATTATCACCAACTGTATTGTGATGGGCCGTGCCGAAGCATTTGCGATGGCCAATCCACCTGCCTTGTCATTCTTTGATGGTATTGGTAATGGCTTGGGCTATAGCGCGATGTTGATTGTTCTCGGTATCGTGCGTGAGTTGTTTGGTGCAGGTAAATTAATGGGTTACACCATTTTGCCTGTGGTCAACGATGGCGGTTGGTACTTACCTAACGGTATGTTGTTGTTACCACCTTCAGCATTCTTCTTAATTGGTCTGATTATCTGGGGACTGCGCATGTGGAAAAAAGAGCAGGTTGAAGCGCCTGACTTCAGCATCGCCGCGCATTCTCAAGAGAAGGAGGCGTACTGATGGAACATTACATCAGCTTATTTGTTAAGGCTGTTTTCGTTGAAAACATGGCTTTGGCGTTCTTCTTGGGTATGTGTACCTTTATTGCGATTTCCAAAAAAGTGGAAACGGCAATTGGTTTAGGCATCGCAGTGGTTGTAGTGCAAGCCATTACAGTGCCTGCTAACAACTTGATTTATACCTACTTACTTAAAGATGGCGCATTGGCTTGGGCAGGAATGCCAGAAGTGGATTTAAGCTTCTTAGGTTTGCTCAGCTACATCGGCGTGATTGCGGCGATTGTGCAGATCCTTGAAATGCTCCTCGATAAGTACGTACCTGCGTTGTACAACGCGCTAGGTGTATTCTTGCCTTTGATCACGGTGAACTGCGCGATCATGGGCGGTACCTTGTTCATGGTGGAGCGAGACTACAACTTCGCAGAAAGTACAGTGTACGGCTTAGGTTCAGGTTTCTCTTGGGCACTAGCAATTGCGCTGTTAGCGGCTATTCGTGAAAAGCTAAAATACAGCGACGTGCCAAAAGGTCTGCAAGGACTGGGCATCACCTTTATTACGATTGGCTTAATGTCTTTGGGCTTTATGTCATTCTCTGGCGTTCAACTGTAAGGAGTAGCGAGTAATGAATTTCGAGATTTTTCTCGCTATAGGTATGTTCACCGCGATTGTTCTCGCTCTGGTAGTGATGATTCTTATCGCA
>Ga0209075_1004492_pt1 | contig 11173 bp, 10 predicted proteins | sample Stecom2011_FD_187523 | JGI IMG/M metagenome (GOLD analysis project Ga0209075, IMG submission 187523) | Agricultural soil microbial communities from Utah to study Nitrogen management - Steer compost 2011 (SPAdes) (version 2) | ecosystem: Environmental > Terrestrial > Soil > Agricultural land...
AAATGTTCAAACCGCAAAAATCTTGAATATTATAGGTTTGGTGCTTAACGGAATTATAACGCTTATTTTCTTAGGCTATTTATTGCTTTACGGAACATTCTTGTTTACGGTTATTAATCAGGCAAGAACAATTGAGAACAGTTGGGAAAAAGATTCAGGGTATTATTATGATGATAGTGAAACAGAAGAAGATGTCTTTATAGAAGAAGACGACTCTTTATATTATTATCAAGATTCTATTCAAATAGAAGAAATAGAGTAAAAAAATAAAAAACAAAATAAAAATAAAAATAAAATGTCAGAAGAATTAAAATCAGTAGAGTACGGATTAGAGAAGATTTTTGAAGGAGCACAAGATTTCCTTCCGATTTTAGGAACAGATTACGTAGAGTTTTATGTAGGGAACGCAAAGCAAGCGGCTCACTATTACAAAACTGCTTTTGGATTCCAATCAGAGGCTTATGCAGGTTTAGAAACAGGACTTAGAGATCGCGCTTCGTATGTAGTGAGACAAGATAAAATCCGTTTAGTATTGACAACAGCACTAAACTCAGAATCTCCAATCGGAGAACACGTAAAAAAACACGGGGACGGGGTAAAAGTAGTGGCGCTATGGGTAGAAGATGCCAGAAGTGCTTTTGAAGAAACTACAAAAAGAGGAGCAAAACCTTTTATGGAGCCAACCGTAACCTCTGATGAGAATGGAGAGATAGTTCAATCAGGAATTTATGCTTACGGAGAAACCGTTTTTATGTTTACCGAGCGTAAAAATTACAACGGAATCTTTATGCCTGGTTATCAAAAATGGGAATCAGACTATAACCCATCTTCTGTTGGACTTAAATTTATCGACCACATGGTTGGTAACGTAGGATGGAATAAAATGGATGTTTGGGTGAAATGGTTTGAAGAGGTACTAGGATTCGTAAACTTCTTATCGTTTGACGACAAACAAATCCACACCGAATACTCGGCTTTGATGTCAAAAGTAATGGCTAACGGAAACGGAAGAATTAAATTTCCAATCAACGAACCTGCTGAAGGTAAAAAAAGATCACAAATCGAAGAATACCTCGACTTCTACGAAGACGAAGGAGTTCAGCACATTGCCGTTGCAACAGATGATATCATCAAAACAGTTTCTGAATTAAAATCACGTGGAGTCGAGTTCTTATCTACACCTCCTCAGACTTATTATGATGCAATCCCTGAAAGATTGAAAAAACACATGCACCGATTCCAAGAAGATATAAAAGAACTTCAAAAACTCGGAATTATGATTGATGCAGACGAAGAAGGATACTTGTTACAAATCTTTACTAAGCCGGTAGAAGACAGACCTACTTTGTTTTACGAAATCATTCAGAGAATGGGAGCAAAAGGATTCGGAGCAGGAAACTTTAAAGCCCTTTTCGAATCTATCGAAAGAGAACAAGAGAAAAGAGGAACTCTATAAGAATCATCTTTAGGGATTTTTTAATATAACGACTGTTTTTGGAACTTTGAATATGAATTTTTTGTTAAATATCATGTTTGACTAAAAATATTTCAAAAACAGTCGTATATTTGCACCAGAATTTGTTTGTGTAAGAGTGATTTTTCACATATTAAGTTTTGGTTGGTTAAATGAAAAGACTCCGTTGCTTGGGTAGTGATGGAGTTTTTTTATTTTTGTATAAAATTAAACTCTTTTGGAAAGAACTTTTTACAGTAACGGAAAACTCCTACTCACAGGAGAATACACAGTTCTTGACGGTGCTAAAGCCCTTGCTCTTCCTACTGTTTTTGGGCAAAACCTCATAGTCAAACAAGACAATTCCGAAATTATTTCGTGGAAGAGCTTTGATGCTGACGGTTCGGTTTGGATAAATACCGAAATTTCCTTTGAAATAATCAAAAACAACAGCTTTTATTCCAAAAACCCTATAGAAAATAGACTGGTAGAAATCTTGTTCGAAGCCTATAAACTTCAACCTGATTTTTTGGAAAAACATAAAGGTTATATAATTGAAACCCATCTTTCTTTCCCTAAAGAATGGGGGTTAGGCACCTCATCAACCTTAGTGAATAATGTGGCTGCCTGGCTTAATATTGACCCCTACAAATTGTTGAAAAACACGTTTAGTGGAAGTGGTTATGATATTGCATGTGCTAAAAACAACGGACCCATATTATTTTATTTAGAAAACGGAGAACCTATGGTTGAATGTGTAGATTTTTATCCTTCTTTTTCTGAAAATCTATATTTTGTTTATCTCAACCGAAAACAAAACAGCAAAGCGGCTATTGCTGCTTATTATAACAAACAGCCACAACTCAGGGATACAATCAAAAATATTAACGAAATTAGCTCTCAAATTTTAGAAGTAAGAGAAATATCTGAATTTGCCTATTTGCTCGAAAAACATGAAGTAATCATGAGTAATGTATTGGAGATGCAAACCGTGAAAGAGCGTTTTTTTAATGACTTTAAAGGCGTTGTAAAAAGCCTTGGAGCTTGGGGAGGTGATTTTGTTTTAGCAGCCGCTAAAGAAGACCCTACAGCTTATTTTAAACAAAAGGGATTTGAAGTGGTAATTCCGTATAATAAAATCATTTTAAAGTAAATTAAAAACCAACTTACATCAGTTGTAAGATCAAATCAGGGAACAAACCTATAGCAAGGTTGATTAACGTTGCTGCAACAGCTGTAAAGGTGTAAACAACCGGAATTTTACTGAATTCTTCTGTACTTTCTTTGGTGTACATGGCTAAAATCAGTTTGAAATAATATCCGACTGAAATAATTGAGCTGATAACGGCAACTACCACAAGAGTTACATAACCTAAATCTAACATTTGTCCGAAAAGGAAAACCTTACCGAAGAATCCTGCCAAAATCGGAATACCCGCCATTGACAACATAGCCAAAGTAAGCGTCAAAGCCATAATTGGATTTCTCTTTCCAAGCCCGTTGAAAAACGAAATTTCTTCATCATCTTTATCTTTAGTAACAGCAAGAACTACTGCAAAAGCTGCAATTCCTGCAATCGAATAGGCAGCAGCATAGTACAGTAAATTTGCCGATCCGTCCGGAACAGCCAAAAGTGCCATCAACATAAATCCTGCGTGCGAAATACCCGAATAAGCCAACATACGTTTAACGTTAGTCTGTCTTAATGCCATTATATTTCCGACTAACATCGAAAGTATCGAAATTACGATTAGACCTGTTATAAAACTATCCGAGAAGTTTCCGTAAGTTCCTTCAATCAATCGATAGAATCCTCCAATTGCGATTACTTTTGCCAAGGTACTCATCAATGCTGTCGAAATAGTTGGTGAACCCTGATACACATCCGGTGCCCATAAATGGAACGGAACAGCAGCAATTTTAAACAACATTGCCACGCTTACCATTACCACTCCGATATAGAACCAATCTTCAACTCCTGCACTCATTCCTGCCTCGTGAATAACCGACATATCAAACGAACCTGTCGCTCCATACATCAAAGCGATTCCGAATAATAAGAATCCGGATGCAAACGCTCCCATCAAAAAGTATTTCATTCCTGCTTCGTTACTCTTAATGCTGGTAGGTTTACTGGCTGCTAGAATATAAAGAGCTATAGAAAGAATTTCGATACCTAAAAAAAACGTTGCTAAGTTTCCAAATGAAACCATAGAAATTCCTCCAAAGAGTAATAATATTTTTACGGTTATATAATCGGATATTTTTCTTTGTTCTTTGCTGTAAACATCAGCACTCATCAATATGATGAAAATCGTAAGCAGAATAAACAACGAAGAGAATCCCATCGAAAATTTATCTTCGATAATGGTATTATTAAAAAAAGATGCCGAACCTGATTCGGTACAAAATCCTCCAAGTGAAATGCCCAGTGAGGCTAACAATCCGATAATTGTTACAGGTATAATGGTTTTTCTTGCTCCGAAAACTTCGAGCAATAATACTAAAATTCCAAGTGAACCAATAGCTATAAGTGTAGTCATATCTTATTTATATCGAATTATTAGTTGATGTGTTTTAAAGTTTCTTCCAAAGCAGGAACGATTAAGTCATTCAATGGTTTCGGATATAAACCAAAGAACAGCAAAACTGCTATAATTAGTAAGAAAACAACCTTTTCCTGAATATTTATATCTGCAAAAACTTTTGTATTCGTTTCTCCAAGCATTGCCTGTTGGAACATACGGAGCATATAAAAAGCTCCCAAAATAATTGTCAGACCTCCAAAAATAGCAAACCAGATATTTACCTGTGATAAGCTGTAAAGCAAGGTAAACTCCCCAACGAAATTAAATGTACCGGGAAGTCCGACTGAAGCAACGGTTAAAATCATAAATACCGAAGCAAACCAAACTGCTTGAGAGCGAATTCCTCCCATTTCAGAGATTTTTTGTGTTCCGAAACGTCTTTCGATGATTTCAGCTGCAAAGAAAAGTCCTACAATTACAAATCCGTGAGCCAGCATCTGCAATACTGCTCCTCTGAACCCGTCTAAAGTAAGCGTATAAGTTCCTGCTGCAATCAATCCAACGTGAGCTAAAGATGAATAAGCCAAAAGCTTTTTCAGGTTGTCTTGTCTTAAAGCCAAAATCGACCCGTAAATCACTCCAATAATACTCAATACAATAAATACGTTTTTGTATTCTGTAGCTGCATCAGGAGCAATCGGAATTTGCCATCTGATAAGGCTGAACAAAGCCATTTTAAGCATAACTCCCGAAAGCAACATTGTTCCGAGTGCAGGATTGGATTGATACGTATCTGCCTGCCACGAATGAAAAGGCACAATCGGAATCTTGATAGCATAAGCCAAAAAGAAAGCCAAAAATACCCAAAACTGTTCCGATGAAGTAAGGTTTAGTGCATACAAATCTTCTAAAAGGAAACTTCCTGCTTTTTGGTATAGGAAGATAAATGCAATCAGCATAAACAACGAACCTGCAAACGTATAAATGAAAAAACGTATCATTGTTTGTTTGCGGAGTTCCGCATCTCCGTTACCCCAAAGCAATCCGATGAAATAAATCGGAATCAATGCTAATTCCCAGAAAATATAGTATAAGAATCCGTCTGCTGCCAAGAACGTTCCGGTCATCGCAAAAGCCATAAGCAGAATTAGAGCATACAGCGTTCTTTTGTTTTCGAATGAATTTCCGAAAGAAGAGAAAATCACAAGCGGAGTTACAGCAGTTGTAAGCAATACAAGTGCTAATGATAAACCGTCTGCTTTCAAATAAAACGAAATGTTGGGATTGCTAATCCATTGAGCCATTACGTCAAGAGAAACTCCTGATTGAAATTGCGATATCAAAACGCCTGTTGCTACAAAAGCAACCAGACTCACAAATAAGGCAACCTGACGAGCTAATTTTTCTGGTGAACAATAAGTGATTAAAGCTCCCGCCAATAATATTACGAGTAGTATGGATACGTTCATTTTGTTATGCTAAAAATAAATAATAAACAATGGTACTAAATCCTAAAACAAATACGAAAAGATATAATCCTACGCTTCCGTTTTGTAATGTCTTTCCTTGCTCGGAAACAAAATTCGTCAGTTTTCCGGTTCCAAAAACTATAGACGAAATTATAACTTCTACGATTGATTTGAAGAAATCTCCCAACCAATAAATCGGTTTAACGATAATTGCTGTATAGATTTCGTCAACATAAAATTTATTGTGAAGTACTTTTGCAAATCCGGTAACTTCTTCGTCTTTTACAGGAAGTTGTCCTTTTTTGATGTATTTTGAATACGCTAAGAAAATACCAATTAACGCTCCAACAGTAGCTACTCCCATTAGTATAAATGCAGTCGAATCTACAGCATGATGTGGTCTTGAACCGATAAAAATTGGTTCTAAATAATGGTTTAACCAACTGTTTCCAGGAATACTAATCAATCCTCCGATAGCAGCTAAAACAGCTAAAACAATCAGTGGAAAAGTCATCAAACTCGGACTTTCGTGTAATTTACTTTTTTGTTCTTCCGTTCCTCTAAATTTCCCAAAGAAAGTGAGATACAACAAACGGAACATATAAAAGGCGGTCATTACAGAAGCTGCAGAAGCTATAAACCACAACACTTTATTTTCGTGGAAAGCTACCAATAAGATTTCATCTTTTGAGAAGAAACCAGATAGCGGAAAGATTCCCGAAATAGCCAACGTTGAAATTAAGAAGGTAATAAAAGTAATCTTCATATGACCTTTTAATCCACCCATATAACGCATGTCTTGTTCGCCTCCCATTGCGTGAATTACTGAACCTGAACCCAAGAACAAACAAGCTTTAAAGAAAGCGTGTGTTACTACGTGGAAAACTGCAATTTCGTAAGCCCCTAAACCAAGAGCCAAGAACATTAGTCCTAATTGTGATACGGTTGAATAGGCTAATACTTTTTTGATGTCATTTTGTACCAAAGCTATAAAAGCAGCCACTAAAGCGGTCAAAGCTCCGATAATGGCGATTACGTTTAATACAGCTGGAGTCAATTCAAACACGAAGTTCATTCGGGTAATCATAAAGATTCCAGCAGTAACCATCGTTGCTGCGTGGATGAGTGCCGAAACCGGTGTTGGTCCTGCCATCGCATCCGGAAGCCACGTAAAAAGCGGCAACTGTGCTGATTTTCCGGTTGCTCCAATAAATAAACAGAAAGCTGCAAATGCCAATAATCCTAAATCAACATATTGTCCAGAGGCAATCGCTTGTTTAATAGTCAAATAATCTAATGAACCGAATAAATATCCGATGATAAATACACCTGCTAAAAATCCTAAATCTCCGATACGGTTCATGATAAAGGCTTTTTTGGCAGCATCGTTATAATCTTGATTTTTGTACCAGAATCCGATGAGTAAATAAGAACAAAGTCCAACACCTTCCCAACCGATGAACATAATCAAAAGGTTGCTTCCTGAAACCAGCATAATCATAAAGAACACGAACAAATTCAAGTACGAAAAGAATTTGTGCAGATTCTCGTCATCGTGCATATAGCTGATAGAATACAAATGAATAAGCGTTCCGATTCCGGTTACGAATAATAACCAAAGTAGTGAGAGTTGGTCAAGCAAAAAGCTGAAACCTACATTGAAGTTACTTACTTGAATCCAATCGAAAAAGTGAACCGTAATACCTTCTCCCGATTGTGTTACTTTATTAAAAAGAATAACCGAAACCACAAACGAAATTCCGACTGCAATGGTTCCGATAGTTCCCGAAAGGGATTTGCTTAGATTTTTTCCGAAGAAAAGATTAATCAAAAAGCCGATAATTGGCGAAAGTAATAGTATGAGTACTAAAGTTGAATCCATTTTCTGCTTATCCTTTTAAGTTTCTTAATTGGTCAATATCAATCGACTTAATGTTTCTGTAAATAGCTACCAAAAGAGCCAGTCCGATAGCTACTTCGGCTGCTGCTACAGTCATCGTAAAGAATACAAATACCTGTCCGGCTGCATCCTGATGATACGTCGAGAACGCTACCAAAAGTAGGTTTACTGCGTTGAGCATAATTTCGATAGACATCAACACCACAATAGCGTTACGTCTGTACAAAACCCCAAACACTCCTATACAAAACATAATGGTGGATAGGATGATGTAGTTTTGGATTCCGATTTCTTGTAAAATATTTTGTAGCATTACGAAGTGATTTTATTTTCTTTCTTATCCTTTTTAGATAGCAATACGGCTCCGATCATTGAAACAAGCAATAATATAGCTGCCATTTCAAACGGAATCACATAGTCTTCCATCAATACTTTTCCTAATACTTTAATCGATTGATAATCTTCTCCCGACACGTAGTATTCTTGAATAGTAGGTTGAGCTTTGAGTAGAGCAGCCAGTAAAACATATCCTACCAAACATAGTGATACGACACCTGCAAAGACTATAATCTTCTTTTTTTGGATTTGACGTTCTTTGTTAAAGTTCATCATCATCACGGTGAATAGCATCAAAATCATGATCGCTCCAGAATACACGATAAGATGAACCATTGCCAAAAATTGCGCATTAAACATGGCATAATGTCCAGCAATCGAAAAGAAACACACTACTAACCAAATAGCACTATGAATGGGATTTCGGCTCAAAATCGTCATCAAGGCACTCCCTAGAGTGATTGTCGATAAAATGTAAAATATAGTCGTTAACATAAATGTATATTGTATAATGTATTATTGTATAATGAATATATTGTAATACTAACTTATAACTTTAGTGTTTCTAATTGCTTGTTCCAAAGGCATTACCAATCTATCTTTTCCGTAGATAAAATCGGTTCTGTCATAATCAGAAAAAACAAGTGCTTTCGATTTGGTCAAATAAATTGCCTCTTTCGGGCAAGCCTCTTCACATAAACCACAGAAAATACAACGAAGCATATTGATTTCGTAGATTTCCGCATATTTTTCTTCTCTATACAAGTGTTTTTCTTCTGGTTTTCTTTCTGCCGCTTTCATCGTGATTGCTTCTGCAGGGCAAGAAAGAGCACAGAGTCCGCAAGCCGTACAGCGCTCACGACCTTCATCATCACGCATCAAGGTATGACGACCTCTATATACAGGGCTAAATTCTCTGGTTTGCTCAGGATATTTAACGGTTGCAGGGCGCATAAACATATGCTTGATGGTTACCATCATCCCTTTTACAATATTAATTAGGTAAAGTTTTTCTAAAAACGTCATTTTGTTTTCAGAAACATCCACCTTTTTTCCGGATAATGAAATATTTTCTATTGACATAACTTTCCTGTTTAAAGTTTAAGGTTGTCCCTCAAACCATCTATTCTTTATGTTCTGTATTCTATTTTCTTTACATCAAAATAACCGCTGCTGTAATCACAATATTCACAATTGACAGCGGAATTAGCACTTTCCATCCTAAATTCATAATCTGGTCGTAGCGGAAACGTGGGATGGTCCAGCGTACCCACATATACAAGAATATGAAAAAGAATATTTTAAGGAATAACACTCCGACTCCGATAATATTTGCTGCATTTACGCCCCAATTCTCTATTGCCCATTCCATTCCAGGATAATTATAGGCTCCGAGGAACATTACAGCCAGAATTGCTGAGGAAATAAACATCGCTGCATATTCAGCAAACAAATAAAAGCCCATTTTCATAGACGAATACTCGAGGTTATATCCTCCTACAAGTTCGTGTTCACCTTCAGACATATCAAACGGAGCTCTGTTGGTTTCTGCAAAGGAACAAACCAAGAAAATTATAAACGCCAAAGGTTGATAAAATAAGTTCCAGTTCATTCCTGCTTGTTGAACGGCAATTTCTTTAAGGCTCAACGTACCGGACATCATCACAATCGAAATGATGGAAAGACCCATAGCCAGCTCATAAGAAATCATTTGTGAACCTGCACGCATAGCTCCCATCAACGAGTATTTGTTATTAGAAGCCCATCCTCCGATAATGATTCCGTACACTCCAACCGAAAGAATCGCTAAAATAAACAAGATAGAAACGTCAATATCGGTTGCTTGTAAAATAACTTCTCTGCCTCCGATAATTAGTTTATCACCCCACGGAATCACAGCACTAGTTGCCAAAGCAACAGTCATCGAAATTCCAGGTCCTAAAATAAACAAGAATCTATTAGGCGTATTGGGGATAAATTCTTCTTTTGAAAACAGTTTTAACCCATCTGCTAAAGGTTGCAATATACCTCCTTTTCCCGCTCGGTTGGGTCCGATACGGTCTTGCATCCAGGCAGCAATCTTACGTTCTGCTAGCGTCGCATACATCGCCATAAGCATCGTAATAGCAAAAACTATCACGATAATAACCATTTTGTCTATGATAAATGTTTCGCTCATTTCCCTAGTTGTTTATTATCGTTATAAGGTACTTCTACCATACTTATTTTTTTGCGGTCTTCTATTCTTCCTTTAAGCACATGTTCTTCGGTATTAATCACCACCGATTTCATATTACTGCGCGTGTAGTTGTTTTGATTGATCACACTCCATTTCTCAAACTTGCGTGGTCCTTCAATTACCCAATCTTCTACCTCTTTATGGTCAAAACGACATTCGTTACAAATAAATTCATCTACTTCGTGGTATTCATCTTTTCGACCTGTTACTCTTTGAATTTCGTTTCCGAACATCCAAAGTGTCGTTTTTCCGCAACATTTATCACAATTTCTGTGAGCATTAAACGGCTTGTTGAACCAAACTCTCGATTTGAAACGGAAGGTTTTATCAGTCAAAGCTCCTACCGGACATACATCAATCATATTACCTGAAAAATCATTGTCGATAGCTTGAGTGATATAGGTCGAAATCTGAGCGTGCTCGCCTCGGTTCAAAACTCCGTGAACACGTCCGTCTGTCAATTGTTCGGCTACTCTTACGCAACGATAACACAAAATACAACGGTTCATGTGCAGTTGAATCTTATCTCCGATGTCTTCGGGTTCAAAGGTTCTTTTTTGTTCTTTGAAACGGGTTTTTTGTAATCCGTGTTCGAAAGCCAAATTTTGCAAATCACATTCTCCTGCTTGGTCACAAACCGGACAGTCAAGCGGGTGATTGATTAGTAAAAATTCAGTTACCGCTTTGCGCGCATCCATAGCCCTTTCGGAAGATTTTACTTTCACTTCCATTCCGTCCATCACGTTTGTTTTGCACGAAGGCATCATCTTAGGCATCGGACGTGGGTCTGCTTCGCTTCCTTTGGCTACTTCGACCAAACAAGCACGGCAATTTCCTCCTGTTTCTTCAAGTTTTGAATAATAGCACATGGCAGGAGGTACTGATTCGCCTCCCATCATTCGAGCAGCTTGCAGGATGGTTGTTCCCGGTTCTACTTCTATTGTTTGTCCGTCTATTGTTACTTTCATATTTCAATTCTAATCCTCCCCAACCTCTCCAAAGGAGGGGCTTTCTGAAGGAAATTTTAATATCTATTATAAATTTTCAAACTCCTCACTCTTCTCTTTTGGAGAGGCTGAGAGGGAATTACACCATTTGTCCTTGAATCAAATGTCTTACTTTCGACATTGGTTCATTAACAAAATGATTTCTGTCTTTTACTTTTTCAGGGAAACGCACGTGGTATTCAAATTCTTCTCTAAAGTGTCTGATAGCAGCAGCCACCGGCCAAGCCGCAGCATCTCCTAA
>Ga0209075_1004493_pt1 | contig 11165 bp, 7 predicted proteins | sample Stecom2011_FD_187523 | JGI IMG/M metagenome (GOLD analysis project Ga0209075, IMG submission 187523) | Agricultural soil microbial communities from Utah to study Nitrogen management - Steer compost 2011 (SPAdes) (version 2) | ecosystem: Environmental > Terrestrial > Soil > Agricultural land...
ATTGTAACTCTTCGTTCCACCCTTTCTCATGCACTTCCGCCTTGATGATATTGGCCTCATCACGCCATTTTGCAGCATAACTGTCTCTCTGCAACAGCTCGGCTATTAGCGATGCCCTGTCGATGGCCACCCAGCTCATCACCTTCGAGAAAACAAAATGCATCTCTTTGGTGCGGAACTCCCAGATGCTCCTGTCGGGCTTCCTCCATGCTACCAGCACCGATCGAACCATGTTCTTCACTATCTCCCAGATCTCCTCCACCTCGTCGAGCGTATCGGGGAAATAGAGGTAGTACTTGTAGATGATATCCAGCAGATAACCGATCGAGTCATTTTGCACCTGATGGTAGGCCGCATTGCCTATCCTCACAGGATGTGAGTTCGCATATCCGCTTAAATGAGGTAACACCTCTTCTGTCAGCTCACGCTCACCCCTGATGCCGTACATGATCTGGATGGGTTCATCGCGCGACGACTTCAAAATCTTCTTCACGAAACCGATGAACCGTTCTGCGGCAGTCTTCTGTTTCATAAACAACAGGGTATCTATCGACATGGAGGCATCACGCAGCCAGCAAAAACGATAATCCCAGTTTCGTGTCTCACCAATGTTCTCAGGGAGACTGGTGGTGACAGCTGCAAGCATGGCTCCGGAATCCTGGTACGACAACAACTTCAGCACAAGCAGGCTTCTTTGGATCATATCATTATACTGCAGGTAATGCCGCGAACGGTTCGAAAAGTTAAGCCAGTAAACTTTGGTGCGTTCATACTCCAGCAGGATGCGGTTGATGTCTATAGTCACCAGCTTCTGATTATAGGACAAGAGGAAAAAATGATGATCATACAATGTGATCTCCTCACTGTTTAACACTTTCTCCAGATCCATGCTGGTATAGAGATACATCTTATCCTCCGAATCTTCTTCCGAATGGGTCTTGATGTAGCCTCCCACAATCTCATGACGAACTCCCTCGCGGGCATAATTGATTTGTGGATCATAAACCACACGTACAACCGGTTCTCCCTTTATCACCCGTATATACCGATGAATCTCCGGAGGCATGTAATACCGCAGCTCTTCGGTCCTGTAGCGGGGCATATAGTCAAAGACGATGAAACCGTGCTCCGGTGATTCAAATCGGGTGACAAGTATATTGGTGTGGCCGTGATAGTTCTGTGTGATGGTGTAATCATCCGATACCTGAAAGTAAAAACTACCCCCCTTTTCTTCGTCCAGTATTCTCGCAAAAACCGAGGGGGAGTCAAAATCGGGCAGGCAGAACCAGTCGATGCTTCCTTTTTTCGATATCAGGGCAGCTGTCCGGCAATTACCTATCACTCCGTAATCTAAGTTATCCATGTAAAATTAATTAGTCCTGTTCCTTTTATAAAGGAACAAAGATAAGGATTACGTTCTACTAACAAAGGATTATCTTCTGCAGATGGGTTTAATAAGTCTTAAATCTCAACCCCTCACAGTCAGTTCTCCGCGCAGTGATACCTGCATCAGCCGACGCACGTCGCCGGCCGACTCTCTTTTGCCAAAGAGTATCATCAGCTTGGCCAATGCCGCTTCCGTGGTGATGTCATTGCCGCTGATCACACCCGCTTTCTCCAGTTGCTGCCCGTTCTCATAGCGGTGCATCTCCACACCTCCGTAGAGACACTGTGTAACATTGACAATCACTATTCCTCTCTCCACAGCCTTATGAAGCTGACGGGTGAACCAGGGATAGATCGGTGAGTTCCCCGTGCCGTAAGTCTCAAGGACCACACCTTTCAGCCCGGGGATCTCAAGGTGTGCTTTCACCACCTCTTCGGTAATACCGGGAAACAGCTTCATGATCACCACATGGTGATCCATCTCATAGTTAAACCGTACAGTACTGTTGTAATCAGGCTTTAAGATAGCTTTCTCATCGTAGCGTATATCGAGCCCGGCCTGTGCAAGGTAAGGGTAGTTGGGACTGTTGAACGCACTGAAATGATCGGCATTCACCTTCGTCGTTCTGTTTCCGCGCATCAGTAAATTCTGCATATAGATGCATAGCTCAGGCACCACAGGATGTCCCTGAGTGTCTTTATCAGCAGCTATTTCAAGCGCAGTAATCAGGTTCTCCTTCCCATCTGTGCGCAACTTTCCGATGGGCAGCTGTGACCCTGTCAGAATCACCGGCTTTGTCAGGTTCTCGAAAATAAGACTCAATGCGGATGCCGTATATGCCATCGTATCGGTACCATGAAGAATCACAAACCCATCGTAGTGGTTGTAGTTCTCTTCAATCACCCCGGCCATCTGTTGCCATATCTCCAGCGAGACATCCGATGAATCGATGGGAGGATCGAAGAGAAAGGTCTCCACGTTGAAGTTCAACCGTTTTATTTCCGGCATGTTGGAACGAAGATGACTGAAGTTAAACGGCTCCAGCGCACCTGTCTCCGGATTCTCCACCATTCCGATGGTCCCTCCCGTATATATAAGTAGTACTTTTGCGTTGCTGTCGATCATATTAACCCTGTTTTCAAGCTACAAATGTAGCAAATTGTATAAATTAAACTATCCTTTTGACAATCTTTTTCTTTATTGCCATATAGACAGTTTCTTATTGACAAATATGCATTTTCCAGCTATCGAACCAAAGTGGCGATAAATTGTTTAATTGAGTATATAATTAACAATAAAAGAAACCAAATCATATGGCAACACATACTATTAAGACAGTCTGGAGAGAGAACAATATTTTTGATACCGAGGTTGACGGACATACCATCACCATCGATTTACCTGAAGAGGCCGGGGGTAATGATGCCGGCCCGCGTCCGAAAAAACTGCTGCTGATATCGGCAACAGGCTGTTCCGGACTCGATGTGGTGGAGATTGTACGCAAGATGCGCATCAACATAAAGAGCTTCAATATATGGATCGATGCTGAATTGACCGAAGAGCATCCCAAGCAGTATACCTCACTCAAGGTGGTCTATGAATTTGAAGGTGACAATCTCCCGAAGGAGAAGCTGGAGAGAGCATGTAGGATGTCGTTCGAAAACTATTGCGGGGTGATGGCGATGTACCGGAAAGCGATTCCGGTGACCTATGAGGTAGTCATAAGGGATTGATCAACTTTTTACCGGCTCATTACTGAAAAATTTCTATATATTTTCGTACCTTTGCGCTCAGGTTTATCGTTTATCAACAGAACATCGATTCAACAATATTCATAAAATAAAGTGAACTATGCAAACAATGGACTCTTTTAATTTCGCCGGTAAGAAGGCGTTCGTGCGCGTGGACTTCAACGTGCCCCTCGATGAGAATTTCAATATCACTGATGACACACGTATACGTGCTGCCATCCCTACACTGAAAAAGATTCTGAAAGATGGTGGCAGCGTGATCATCGGATCGCATCTGGGCCGGCCGAAAGGCACAAATGATAAGTTATCACTGAGACATATCCTCTCTCACCTTTCTGAACTGCTGGGTGTGGATGTACAGTTCGCCAATGACTGCATCGGGGAAGAGGCTGAAGCCAAAGCCGCAGCTTTGCGCCCGGGAGAGGCGTTATTGCTTGAGAACCTCCGGTTTTATGCCGAGGAGGAGGGTAAACCCCGCGGCCTGGCCGACGATGCTTCTGAGGAAGTGATCGCAAAAGCGAAGAAAGAGGTCAAAGAATCACAAAAAGAGTTTGCCAAAAAGCTGGCTTCCTATGCCGATGTATATGTGAATGATGCCTTCGGCACCGCACACCGTGCACACGCCTCCACAGCGCTGATTGCCGATTATTTCGATGAAGGGCACAAGCTTTTCGGTCATCTGCTGCAAAACGAGATCGTAGCGGTGGAAAAAGTGATGAAAGATACGGAACGTCCCTTTACTGCCATCATGGGAGGTTCAAAAGTATCCTCTAAGATTGAGATCATCAAGAACCTGCTGGATAAGGTAGATAACCTGATACTTGCAGGAGGTATGACCTACACCTTCGCCAAGGCATTTGGCGGAAGCATCGGTGATTCCATCGTGGAAAATGATAAACTGGAGCTGGCAAGGGAGCTGGTGGAGATGGCCAAAGCCAAGGGTGTGAACCTGGTGCTGGCTACAGATGCCAAGATCGCAGACAGCTTCAGCAACGATGCCCGAACAAATTTCACCCCGGTGAAAGAGATCCCCGACGGATGGGAGGGACTCGACATCGGCCCGGAATCGGAAAAGATATTTACTGAAGTGATCAAGAACTCCAAGACCATCCTCTGGAACGGCCCTGTGGGAGTGTTTGAGTTCGATAATTTCGACAAAGGCTCACGTGCCGTTTCCGACGCGATCGTGGAAGCCACCAGAAAAGGTGCATTCTCTCTTGTGGGTGGAGGTGACTCAGTAGCCTGTGTCAACAAATTTGGTCATGCCGACGAGGTGTCCTATGTCTCCACCGGTGGTGGTGCATTGCTTGAGATGATTGAAGGCAAGGTGCTTCCGGGGGTGAAAGCTATCCGCGGCTATTAAACAGAGAACAAGTGAAGTGATTTACACACTTCTTTTATATATACCGTGTGAACGAAAATGTTCGCACGGTTTTTTTATTCATCCCCGCCTGTTACATAATCTCACCATTTTTTTGTAATTTTGGGGCTCTTATTCGGGAAGCAATTCCCGTAACGTTCAAATTATCGTATAATGAATATTTCTTATAACTGGCTCAAAGAGTATCTGCAATTCGATTTAACCCCACAGGAGACAGCCGATGCACTCACCTCCATCGGACTGGAAACAGGAAGTGTGGAAGAGATTCAAACCATCAGGGGGGGACTGGAGGGGCTGGTGATCGGCGAGGTACTTACCTGCGTGGATCATCCCGACTCCGACCATCTGCATCTGACAACAGTCACTACAGGTAACGGTGAGGAACCGCTCAGGATTGTTTGTGGCGCCCCCAACGTCGCTGCCGGTCAGAAGGTGGTGGTAGCCACTGTTGGCACCAAACTATGGTTCGGAGAGGATGAGATCACCATCAAAAGAACGAAGATCCGCGGAGAAGAGTCATTTGGAATGATATGTGCTGAGGATGAGATAGGCATCGGCAGTTCGCATGACGGTATCATTGTGCTGCCCGCTGATGCCCGCGTTGGAACGCCGGCAAAAGATTATTACAATATTAAAAGTGATTTTATCCTCGAGATAGATATCACCCCCAACCGTGTGGATGCTGCCTCCCACTATGGTGTGGCACGTGACCTGGCTGCGTCACTTGAGCAGGCAGGTAAACATTACAGGCTGACCAAACCATCTGTGGATGCTTTCAGTGTGGACAGAGAAGAGGGAGGTATTGAGGTGATTGTCGAGAACAGCGAAGCGTGTCCCCGTTACTCAGGTCTGACCATTCGTGATGTCACCGTGAAGGAGAGCCCCGACTGGCTGAAGGACAAGCTGTTATTAATCGGCCTGCGTCCAATCAACAATATCGTGGATATCACCAACTTCGTGCTGCATGAGACAGGTCACCCCATGCATGCATTCGATGCGGCACAGATCACCGGGAACGAAGTGGTTGTACGCACCATGCCGGAAAAGAGCAAGTTCATCACGCTGGATGAAGAGGAACATGAGCTGAGTGCCGGTGACCTGATGATTTGCAATGCCGAAGAGGGGATGTGCATAGCGGGTGTTTTCGGGGGACTCTCTTCCGGTGTGACGGAGAAGACGAAAAATCTCTTTCTGGAGTCGGCCTATTTCCATCCCACCTGGGTAAGAAAAACAGCCCGCAGGCATGGACTCAGCACCGACTCTTCGTTTCGTTTTGAGCGTGGCGCCGATCCCGGCAATACTGTTTATGTATTGAAGAGGGCAGCATTGCTAATCAAAGAGCTGGCGGGTGGTGTGATTGAAGGTGAGATCCGCGATATCTACCCCACACCGGTGGAGAGAGCAGAAGTGATCCTCCCTTTAAAAAAGGTTCATTCACTTATCGGAAAAGTGATCCCGAAAGAGACTATCAAATCTATCCTGCAAAGCCTTGAGATAACGATAGTGAAGGAGTCCGACAGCGAGCTGACACTCCGCATTCCCACTTATCGTGTGGATGTGACGCGCGATGTGGATGTGATTGAAGAGATCCTGCGTATTTACGGTTACAACAATGTGGAGATAAGCGACTCACTGAGAGCGAACCTCTCCTACCAGACAGCTACCGACCGCAAGAACAAGCTGCAGACACTCATCTCTGAGCAGCTCACGGCCAACGGTTTCGGGGAGATCATGAACAACTCGCTCACTAAAAAAACATACTATGAACAGCTGGAGAGCTATCCGGCAGCGAACTGTGTGACGCTGGTCAATCCGCTGAGCAACGACCTGAGCGTCATGCGTCAGACACTTCTCTTTGGAGGGATGGAGAGCATTGCCTATAACCGCAACCGAAAACAGGGTGATTTGCGTTTTTATGAATTCGGCAACTGCTATTTCTTTGATAAAGAGAAAAAACAGGAAGAGAAAATCCTTGCCGGGTATACCGAGGAGAATCATATAGGATTATGGATATGTGGCAGGAGAACGCACAAGAACTGGTCTACAGCCGAAGAGCAGAGTTCGGTCTTTGAACTGAAAGCACATGTGGAGAATATCCTGAAGCGATTGGGTATCAGCAAGAATCAGGTGAGGTTTGAACCGCTGCAGAACGATATCTTCGCCACAGGAATGAACATCCGCACACACAAACATCAGCTTGGTAGCTTCGGCATTGTTGCAGCCGGGATTTGTAAGATGTTCGATATCGATACTGACGTTTTTTTCGCCGAGTTGAACTGGGACCTGCTGATGCGTGAGACAGAGAAGCAATCGGTACGCTACACTGAGATATCCAAATATCCCGCTGTAAGAAGAGATTTAGCCCTCTTAATCGACAAGCAGATCTCCTTTGCACAGATTGAGCAGATAGCAACCAAAACAGAAAAGAAACTGCTGAAAAAAGTTTCTCTTTTCGATGTATATGAGGGCGGGAACCTGCCTGAGGGCAAGAAATCCTACGCGGTGAACTTCCTCCTGCAGGATAAAGAGAAAACGCTGAACGACAAACAGATTGATGCGGTGATGCAGAAGATAACCCTCAACCTGGAGAGAGAGCTGGGTGCACAGTTAAGGTGATGAACTGATGTGAAGATGAGCTGAAGTGGTGATATAAGTTAGTAGAAAAGTTAAACAGACCCGTTGAGCCTTACATAAAGACCTGGGATTAGAGATTAATAATAATATGGGAAGAGCATTTGAATACAGAAAAGCAACCAAGATGAAACGGTGGGGCAATATGGCCCGCGTCTTCACGAAACTGGGTAAACAGATCACCATCGCCGTACGTGAGAGCGGCCCCGATCCGGATACCAACCCTCGTTTACGTGTGCTCATACAGACATCCAAGAAAGAGAACATGCCCAAAGAGAATGTCGAACGTGCCATCAAGAAGGCAACCGATAAGGATGTTTCAGATTACAAGGAGATGGTGTATGAAGGATACGGTCCTTTCGGGATAGCGATCGTGGTGGAGACAGCCACCGACAACACCACCCGTACCGTGGCCAATGTACGCAGCTATTTTAACAGACATGGCGGCTCACTGGGCACTTCGGGCAGTCTCGAGTTTCTGTTCGACCACAAGTGTGTATTTAAAGTCGCGGAGAAAGAGGGTGTCTCTCTCGATGAGCTCGAGCTGGAACTGATCGACTATGGCGTGGATGAAGTGGCGCTGGACGAAGGTGAGATCCTGTTGTACGGTGATTTTAAATCCTACTCCGGCATCCAGACCTTCCTGGAAGAGAACGGCTTCGAGATTCATGCAGCCGAATTTGAACGTATACCGCACGAGACCAAGCCTGTGAACGATGAGCAGCGTGCCCAGATAGAAAAGCTGCTGGATAAGTTCGAAGAGGACGAAGATGTGCAGAACGTGTTCCACAATATGTCGGTAGAATAAGTGTAACAGAGGGGGCATAAAACATACAAAGCGAGATCACCAGTGGTCTCGCTTTTAATTTTTCCTTATACCGAAAACTGATTTTTATGTAGCGCACAGCAGAATCGAACTGCTATTCATTGCCTGAGAAACAATTTTCCTAACCGTTAGAAGAGTGCGCCTTGTTATCAGATAGTGCAAAATTAAGTAAAAGTTTCTACCGTTGTACGCAAAACAGCGATTTTTTTTACTGCACTTTCGCATCTGTCACTATGATTGCTTACAGGGACAGGGCCGAAAGCCAATATTTATTAGTTTCGCATGTTCATATAATTTGTTTCCAACTAAAGAGGAGACATTTCGATGTTTTGCGGGGTATCCGTGGCACGTACAGAGCGTAAAAAGAGGAGCTGTTTGAAGCGAAGCAAGTTCACTGAAGTTAGCGAATGCGTGCCGAAACGGGTCGTAAAACATCGGTAGTCGAACGGTTTAGTTGCAAACATACTACATGCGAAACTTGACAATTTATTATCCTCTGCGGTAGTACCTCTCGAGTGCTTCACGGGCTGCCACAAAAGAGCTTTTGCGGGAGCTGAGCACCTCTTCTTCCAGTGTGGTCAACAGTCCGGCAATCTCCGGATCACGGTAGAACCCGTTACGCAGCTGTTCGTTGATGCTTTCAAACATCCAGTATTTGGCCTGTTCCCTCCGTCTGAGGTCGAAGAAGCCGTTCTGTTTCACAAAATCGATATACCGGTGGATCATATCCCACACCTCAGCAATGCCCAGGTTGTAATAACCTGAATAGGTAAGCACCTCCGGTGTCCAGCCTGATTCGGGCAGCGGATAGAGATGCAGGGCATTGCGTAACTGCCGCTGTGCCATCTTCGCTTTGTCGATATTGTCGCCGTCGGCCTTGTTGATCACGATACCATCGGCCATCTCCATGATGCCCCTTTTGATGCCCTGCAGCTCATCTCCCGCACCGGCAATCTGTATCAGCAGGAAGAAATCAACCATCGAGTGGACAGCAGTCTCCGACTGTCCCACGCCAACCGTTTCAACAAAGAGGTAATCAAAACCGGCAGCCTCACAGAGCACGATCGACTCCCTTGTTTTACGTGCCACCCCTCCCAGTGACCCCGCCGATGGCGAAGGGCGGATGAAAGCGTTGTTCTCCATGGAGAGCTTCTCCATCCGTGTCTTGTCGCCCAGGATGCTGCCCCCGGAGCGTTCACTGGAGGGATCTATGGCCAGCACGGCGAGCTTATGCCCTTTTTTCAGCAGATGCATCCCAAACACATCGATAGAGGTGCTCTTTCCTGCCCCGGGGACACCGGTGATCCCTACCCGGACAGCATTCCCCGAATGAGGAAGACACTGCTCGATGATGGCCTGTGCTGTCTCCTGATGCTCCGGAAGCGAGCTCTCCACCAGTGTGACAGCCTGACTGAGTATCACCCTGTCACCCGCAAGGATACCCTCCACATATTCAGCAACAGTGTAGGCGTTGCTTCTCACACGCTTCTTCAGGTAGGGATTCACGCTGGGTGGTTGTGCGATGCCTTTGTTTACTTTCAGGCCGTTGTATCTGGGGTCGTTCTCGGGATGTTCCATACATTTGTTTAAATTAAAAAAACCGAATGAAGACTTATGCAAAGATACCTCATTCGGTTACTATTTCAAATCCCGAAATGGATTTTATTTTTTCGGTGTCACGTTACCCTTGATCCGTAGTACATAGACCGTATCAGGTACATTGGTATACACGGTGATGGTCTTACTGAATTTTCCGGGTCTGGCAATGGTGGAATATTTTGCAGAGATGGTGCCTTTCTTGCCGGGTAAAACAGGCTCACGGGTATAGCCGGGCGTCGTGCATCCGCACGATGCTGAGACACGTTGAATGATGAGCGGACTCTTACCGGTGTTGGTGAATTCAAACTGGGTGGTTACCGCTCCCATTTCCTCCTTTATGGTGCCAAAGTTATGTTCTGATTTTGAGAAATCCATCTGTGGTTTCTGTTGTGCCATGACAACACCACTCACCAGGATGGTAAACAATAAAATAAAACTCAATTTCTTCATATGCGCTGTTTAATTAACTATTTCTTAAAGATAATCATTATTGATACAAAAATAGGGATTTAGTTTAACGACTCTTTATTCTTTAACATTTATTTTCTTTCCCGCGGTGTGTGAGCTGAACTCCGGTGCATAGAGGCACTGAATGGTAGTGATGCCGTTGGAATAGTTCCCTGTACGGGTTACATAGACAGCATACTCAAACAACCATGTTCCCCGCGGCAGGAGGTCGAAATAGAAGCTGGTGGAGGCATCTTTCGATGTCTGATAGTAGGGCACACGATTCTGCCATCTCAGGCCTGAGATCTGTTCAGCAGGCTCAAAAGCCGCAGCACGCATATCCTTGAGATGGACAAACTCAAGGTCGCGGTCTGTCCTTACCGTCAGACGAACGATCACCTTGTCCCCTACCCTCAGCGGATGCTCTTCGGTGATACGGATGAGCTCAGCACCGGATGCACTTTTTTGTTCCACAAACAGTTGTTTCTCTACATCGAGTGAGGCATCTGTTGCCGTGATCCTGTCCATCTCTTCGTAATATTGCCAGTAGAGAGCCCCCCATGCCGGTCCACTGCCTTCCTGCGTGACAGTCACCCTCCCCATCTCCGGCAGGATCTCACCACGGCTCCAGCTCTCTTTGAAATAGCCTGTACCCTTTTCCCTGTTGTCGGGCTCCACCTTCATGCTGCCGAGCGTGACCGTCGTCTCCCCCTCAGCTGCGAACCAGTCGCTGCCGCTGCGCAGCAGTGCATGGACGGCATCCGTCGTGGCATGTGTCGACTCCCACAGCTGTGTCTGCTTCTGCTTCAGCAGCCAGCGCTTCATATTGTCTGTCTCCGCCGTACCGGCACCACCTGCCCTGAATGCCTCCATGATGAATGTATGCACCGACACAGCCGATTGCGACATGAACACATGCGCCCTGTTGTTGGCCCAGTACATACCCATTTCGTCGGAGAGAGTAGCATGTTCACGGAATGAGTTGAGCATATCCTGCAACATGCCTGCCTTCTCTTCCCGTTGCATCAGGATGGCAATCAGTGAGCGTTCGTAGAGGCCGGACCTTGTCCAGTTCTTTTCTATCACGGAGAGATAGAAGCTGATCATCTCCTTCACGCTGTTGTCCCGTGGATGATCAGGGTA
>Ga0209075_1004496_pt1 | contig 11155 bp, 12 predicted proteins | sample Stecom2011_FD_187523 | JGI IMG/M metagenome (GOLD analysis project Ga0209075, IMG submission 187523) | Agricultural soil microbial communities from Utah to study Nitrogen management - Steer compost 2011 (SPAdes) (version 2) | ecosystem: Environmental > Terrestrial > Soil > Agricultural land...
TTTTTATATCCTCCAACCGGTTTTGTCCTTCATAAATAGCAAAGTCTGTTTGAAACCTATCGGCATAAGTTTCTGCCAATTCCCGAAGTTGCTTTTCTACATCGTTTGTTTTTTCATTGGGTTTGGCTAAATAGAAAAATGTGATGTGGGTATTTTTGTCTTCAACAAATTGCAAAAAGTTATTAAGTTCTACCGTATTCAAAGGTTTTTTCTCGTTGATGGCGACGAATATTTTTTCGTGCGAATACCTATCAATTTCTTTGGGCATGGCAACCACAATATTCTTGGTGTTTCTAATAACTTGAAGTGCCACGCTTCCAAGAAATATTTTTTTAAGCATGCCGGTGCCCTTCACCCCAACAAAAATCAAGTTTTCAAAGGGCTCTGCCAAGAGTTCGGATAAAGTAGATTGCAAAGGAGCTTCAGAAACAGAATAAGACACATCCATCATTGTTGGTAAACTTGTTTTTGCAAAGTCTTGTAATTTATGAAGGGCTTCGTCGTTGGTCTGTTGTGCAATTTGCTGTTTGGTTTCGCTATTTGCCAGCGCAGGAGCTAAAACCATGGTTTGATGATGCAAATGAATTCTGGCGTTGGCCTCTTTAGCCCACTCGCCGGCATAGGTTATCAGATTGCTTGAATATTCCGAAAAGTCAATTAGTAGTATGAATCGTTTTCTCATGTCTCTATGATGTTATTGTATGAATAGGATTGGATAAACAATCCGCTACTTTTACAAAATCTTCTTGGTTATCGGCCAGCACCATTAAAACATCTTCAGCTTCAATTTCTGTTGACCCACCTGGTCGGATAAATTCTCCATTGCGCTTTATCATAGCAATAAAAGCAGAACTCGGAAAATCCAAATCCACAATCCGTTTATTAACTGCAAAATAACCTGGCAATACAGCAAACTCCTGCAGCAATGATTTAGGGAGATTTAAATTGAGTTTATCAATTTCTGTTATTCTCTTTTTCTCCTCTGGCATGGCCACACGCAACCATTTTGCTACTATGGACAAGGTTGTTCCTTGAATGAGTACAGAAGTAACAGATATGAAAAACACGATATTGAAAATCATATTTGCTTTGTCAATTCCTGCTAAAAGCGGATAGGTTGCGAATACAATTGGAACGGCACCACGCAGGCCTACCCAAGAAATATAAAACCTTCGTCTGAGTTTCATTTTAAAAAACATTAGACTTAGAAACACGGCCACAGGTCTTGCAATTAAAATCAAAAATAAGGAGATGAGCAGCCCGATGCCCATGTATGGAATGATTTGGGAAGGAAACACCAGCAATCCCAAAGTTAGGAACAACACAATTTGCATGAGCCAAGCCAGACCATCGAACATCTTTAAAATGGTTTTTTTATGGATTAGATCTTGATTTCCTAAATAAACCGCACAAATATAAATAGCAAGAAACCCGTTTCCACCCATAAAATCTGTAGCGGAAAAGGTTATAAACATCAAGGAAATGACCAATACAGGATAGAGCCCTTCAAAATTAAGTTGGATTCGGTTGATGATTAATTTACTTAACTTTCCAAAACCTAGGCCTGCAATAGTTCCCACGATCATCTGTTGAAAAAACATAGGGATGATAGATATAAAGCTTTTGTCTTGGTTGACCACCAAGGTTAAAAACGCAATGGTTAGCACATAGGCCATGGGATCGTTACTCCCACTTTCCAACTCTAAGGTAGGTCTGATATTTTTTTTAAGGGCCAAACTCTTGGATCGCAAAATTGAAAATACGGCTGCAGCATCTGTGGACGACACAATGGAGCCCAGAAGCATGCTTTCATAAATGGTAAAGTCGGTAAGAAACCAAACAAAGGTTCCCAGCGTTACGGCCGTGAGCAAAACTCCTAAAGTGGATAAAACCAAACCCTCTTTAACAATGGGTTTTACGGTATCCCAATTGGTGTCAAGACCACCTGAAAATAGGATAAAGTTAAGCGAAACTATCCCGATGAATTGAGCGATTTGCGGATTGTCGAAATAAATACCACCAATACCGTCTGCACCTGCCAACATGCCTATTCCTAAAAAGAGCAGTAAGGTAGGAACACCAAATTTATAAGAAGACTTCCCAGCAATGACGCTTAAAAAAAGTAAAAGAGATCCAATTAATAATATATTTTCAATGGTTATACTCATATTTTTGGCTCTCTTAATTCAAATAAATGCTTTCGGGTATAAATCTAGTGATTTCCATTTAATCCTCATGTATTTTTATGCAGAAAACAACCTATCTACGCGCTATCCGTCTGATGAATTTTTGGTGAATTTAATGATTATTGATTCCAAATATACCTAAAAATAGTCATATATCTGGCTATCAGAAGGCCTAAAGATACAGATTTTCCCTGTTGGAAACCGCTATGAAAGCCTCAGGAAATGGCTGCAATTTCTAGAAATCTTTTCAGTTCTGAAGTTTCAGGATTAAAATCTTTAAAAACGGAGCTATTCCCTAATTGCGTTTCAGTTTCACCCGTACGTCTTTCGCCTTGCAACCTTAAAATTTTCGTTGATTAGATTTATAAGAAGTCATCCAAAATAGCATATTCTATGTCATTCAGGGTTAGAAATAAAAAAGACCTGAAAGGTTTTGAAAAGCTTTTAATTGCGTGATTAAGAAGAGACTTCTGCTATCGAAGGAATGTTGTTGACTTCGTGAAATGGAGAGGCTGTAAGTGATGATGAGATTCCTGCTTTCGCAGGAATGGAGTTAGCTTTCTGGAGCCAGTTCCACTTCCAAGCCTTCCATTTGTGGAGTCATTTGAATTTGGCAACCCAAACGAGAATTTTCTTTTACATAAAACGCTTCGCTTAACATGGCTTCTTCCTCGTCTTGCTTTTCAGGTAAAACGGTATTGCTTATTACATAGCATTGACAAGACGCACACATGGCCATCCCTCCACAGGTACCAAAAGTGCCTTCTGGAGCCAACTCGAAGCTTCTTACCACTTCCATTAAGTTCATGGCCATATCGGTAGGAGCTACAATGTTGTGGGCAACCCCATCGCGATCAATTATTTTTATGTTTACGTCTTGTTCCATGATTGAATGTTATATGAACCTTTTCGTTCCGAAGTTTCGGAATTAAAACCTAAGGTCTAAAAATTTAATTTATAGCTTTTACAACAGCTTTTGGCGCTTCTTTTCTTGAACCATCAAAACCATCTATACCACTTACCGTTGTATATTTTAAAACATACTTTTTACCCGGATTTAAAATTTGATAAGCTGCTTGGCACATCAAGGTCGCTTCATGAAAACCACACAAAATAAGTTTTAATTTTCCAGGATAGGTATTGATATCTCCAATAGCAAAAATACCTGGAATGTTGGTTTGATAATCCAGAGCATTATTCACCTTAATGGCATTCTTTTCAATTTCCAGTCCCCAATTGGCAATAGGCCCCAGTTTTGGAGAAAGTCCGAATAAGGGAATAAAATGATCGCATTCCACTTCAAACTCTCTTTCTATATGTTCCGCTTGACTTACAACCACAGCCTTAACATGACGGTCGCCTACAATTCCAGTAACTTCGGCTGGAGTAATTAAATTAATTTTTCCTAAATCTTTTAGTTCCTGAACTTTATCTACAGAATCCAAAGCGCCTCTAAATTCATTTCTTCTATGGATTAAGGTCACTTCTGAAGCAATATCTGCTAAAAAGATGCTCCAATCCAGAGCAGAGTCTCCACCTCCAGAAATTACAACCCGTTTGTTTCGATATTTTTCTGGGTTTTTAATAAAGTACTCGACGCCTTTGCCTTCAAAAGAATCAATGTTGTGAATTAAAGGTTTTCTAGGCTCAAAACTCCCTAAACCTCCCGCGATGGCAACAATTGGCGCGTGGTGTTTGGTGCCTTTATTTGTAGTTACAATAAAACTGCCATCTTCTTGTTTATCAATGGTTTCAGCACGTTCGCCAAGCGTAAATCCAGGCTCAAACTGCTTGCATTGCTCCAAGAGGTTTTGAGTTAAATCGTCCGCAAGAATTTCTGGAAAACCAGGAATATCGTAGATCGGTTTTTTTGGGTATATTTCCGAGCATTGCCCTCCGGGTTGTGGCAAGGCATCTATTAAATGACATTTTAATTTTAGGAGTCCGGCTTCAAAAACGGTAAATAAGCCAGTTGGGCCAGCTCCAATAATAAGGATATCTGTTTTAATCATGAATTTTAATTTTCAAAAGACAAAGTTATTATTTCCTTTATTAATTAAATGTGACAAAAGTCACATTTAAGCTTTTAATCTTTAAGCTTCCACATTAATAACTTGTTCAATTTGAGGAGCGAATTTTTTTATGGTCATTTCCACACCAGACTTCAGGGTCATTTGATTGACACTACAACTCACGCAAGCTCCTTCTAGCTGAACTCTCACGAGCTTATCATCTTCAATGGACAACAAGGAAATATCTCCACCATCGGCTTGTAAAAACGGACGGATTTCGTCTAGCGCCTTTTCAATATTAATTCTTAATTCTTCTGTAGTCATCTTCTAATAGTTTTCTCCCTAAGGATTTCTTGCTTCAACTTCCATTAGCTTGAGCTGAAAGAAAGTCTGGAAAGTGTTGTGTTATTTTTTAACTGCTGAACATCCAGCCATCGTTGTAATTTTAATGGCTTCGGTTGGTGGTAAATCGGTGTTTCTTCTCACGACTTCCTGCACCACATTTTGAGTTATTTTTTCAAAAGCTGCTTCTAAGGAAGTGGCTGTTTGTAAAGCTGCTGGACGACCAAAATCTCCTGCTTCGCGAATGCTTTGTATTAAAGGGATTTCACCTAAAAAAGGCACTTTTAAATCTTCAGATAAATGTTTAGCTCCTTCTTTACCAAAGATATAATATTTATTTTCCGGTAATTCTTCTGGAGTAAAATATGCCATATTTTCAATAATACCTAAAACCGGCACATTAATACTTTCCTGTTGGAACATGGCAACTCCTTTTATGGCATCTGCCAAAGCAACGTTTTGAGGCGTACTAACCACAACAGCACCAGTAATTGGTAATGCTTGCATGATACTTAAATGGATGTCTCCGGTTCCAGGAGGTAAATCGATTAGCATAAAGTCCAATTCTCCCCAATGCGCATCGAAAATCATTTGATTTAATGCTTTTGAAGCCATCGGCCCTCTCCAAACTACCGCTTGCCCTGGTTGGGTAAAGAAGCCAATAGACAAAATCTTAACGCCATAGTTTTCTACAGGTTTCATTTTAGATTTTCCGTCAATATTTACGGCTAGAGGTTTTTCGTTTTCAACTTGAAACATCATTGGAATTGAAGGCCCATAAATATCGGCATCAAGGATTCCCACTTTAAAACCCATTTTAGCTAAAGTTACCGCTAGATTAGAGGTTACTGTAGATTTCCCTACACCACCTTTTCCAGAGGCTACAGCTATAATGTTTTGAATTCCAGGAATTTGTTTCCCTTTAATTTCATTTTTGGGCTGTGTGCTAGCTTCTACTTTAACATTGACTGTAATTTTAGCTTTTTCATGCACCAAATTATGAATGGCTTTCATGATTTCCACTTCGGTTTTCTTTTTGGCCTGTAAAGCTGGGTTGTTTATAGTAATGTCTACAACGACCTCATCGGCAAAAGTAACTATGTTTGTTACAGCACCACTTTCTACCATATTTTTCCCTTCTCCAGGAGCAGAAATTGTTTCCAGTGCTTTTAATATGTCTTGTTTATTGAGTTTCATATTATTTTAAATATAAGAAGAAGACTAAAAAAAAAAATCAAATAGTTTTATATTAGACGTTTTTGTCCCATTTCATTTTAGTTTTCTCTCGGTTATTAAGAATCATTCTAAAATGCAAATATACAGCGAATTGTTTAGAATTTAAAAAAGATTAATTGAAATGATTTATGTGAAGATTTTGTTTTGGTATGGAAGGAGTCATTTATAAGTATTCGCTGATTTTCGAGAAATCAACCTCTAGCTACAAGTCCTTGGCTGGGTCCCAAAACAGCTTTTCAAAATTCTGAATTTGATTGTCCTTTACTTGAATGCCTTCGTTTTCCAGCAGTTGCTGCATCAAATTTGTCCCTTCAAAATGATGTTTGCCCGTTAGCAACCCTTTTCTATTTACCACCCGATGTGCTGGCACGTCTTTATTGTGAGATCCGTTCATGGCATAACCTACCATTCTGGCGCTTTTTGCTGCACCAAGATATTTGGCGATGGCTCCAAAACTGGTTACACGACCATAAGGAATTTGTCTAGCCACTTGATATACTCTTTCAAAAAAACTAGGGGTTTCTGGCTCCATGGCGGTTAATAATATTTTCTAAGAATACTAATCAAAGTAATAATGGATATCACTCCGGTAATCATACCAATAAGGAGGTTCATGTTTTTTTGGGAGGTATCTTTTTTCTTCTTTATTTTATCGAAAAAGAAAATATACACATACAAATTTACAAACGAGCCCATGGCTGCTCCAACCACATAGGTGGAAATTCCAGGCTTATCGAAGGTTAACCATCCAAACGAAGCAAAAGTAATGGTGACATAAGCATGAAAAGGAATGGGAAACATATTGATGCTAGACAAAAACATGCCATGGAAAAAACGGCTGCGTTTACTTTTTGTTTCTAGTTCGGCTTCTGGTTTGTTTTGTTTTTTGGCAATGACCAAAAAGTAAACGGTTATAAGTACAAAAATAACAAAAGCCACCCTTTGAAGGATATCTATAACATCTGGATGCTCACTTAAAAACCTAGCAAACACAGCTGCAATAAGTGTTTGAAACATAAACACTAACGCCGCTCCAATAGAGAACACGATGCCTCTGGCGTAGCCTTCCTTTAAACTGATTTTAGCAGCCGTCATATTCAATAAGCCAGGAGGAATTGCTGTTAAAAAAGCAACCAACATGGCAATAAAAAAGAGAGCTGTTAAGTTCAAGGTTTATTTTATTTTAAATCGAATATACGTAATTGGTTTGTTTTGTTCTAAATATTGACTTTCATAAAAGGTTTGAATGCTAGTCACCTCCTCCGGACTCCCTTCCTGTTTATACACGTTGTGGTTGGCATAAAGTACTTCATGCCCTGCACCATGCAATAAGCCAAGGGTGTAACCATGCATGAATTCGCTATCGGTTTTCAGGTTGACAACTCCTTCTGGTTTTAAAATGGTTTTGTAGCGTTCTAAAAACTCCGAATTGGTCATTCTGTGTTTGGTACGCTTATATTTAATTTGCGGATCTGGAAAGGTTATCCAAATTTCGTCTACTTCCTTATTGGCAAAAGCATGGTCTATTAATTCAATTTGTGTTCGTAAAAACCCCACGTTGGGCAAGTTTTCTTCGAGTGCCGTTTTTGCGCCTCTCCAAAATCTGGCTCCTTTTATATCGACTCCAATAAAATTCCTGTTGGGATATTTTTTTGCAAGAGCTACAGAATATTCACCCTTGCCACAACCCAATTCCAAAACCAACGGGTTCTCATTTTTGAAAAAAATCTTGTTCCACTGTCCCTTTAAATGGAATTGATTGGTTACCAGCTCATCTCTTGATGGTTGAAACACATTAGCAAAGGTTTCGTTTTCGTTAAAACGTTTTAATTTATTTTTACTTCCCACTGAATTTTTTATTATTAAAATATCATTCGGTAAAACTAAGAAAATATATGCAAGCAACATTATGCTTATCTTTGATAATCGAAAAAAAATGCTTGAGACTTTCTCATGGCTACTTATTTTATTAATTTGGCCATCGTGCGTGCTAAACACTTAGGGCTTTATGGTCACGCCCAACGAACTGATGAACAAACGAATTTTAATTGCACCTTTAAATTGGGGATTGGGTCATGCCACGAGGTGTATTCCTATTATAAATGCATTGATTGAAAACCATTTCACTCCAGTGATTGCTAGCGATGGCATGGCACTTGACTTGTTAAAAAAAGAATTTCCAGAGTTAGAACATTTTGAACTTCCTGCATACCATATAAGCTATCCAAAAAACAAACAACTCTTTAAGCTAAAACTCTTACAGCAAGCCCCTAAACTGCTGCATGCCATTCAAACTGAAAAAAAACACCTGGCAGAACTGGTCGAGTCGCAACACATACAGGGTATTATTTCCGACAACAGATGGGGCGCCTATAACAAGCAAGTGCCCTCTGTTTTTATCACCCATCAATTACAGGTGTTAAGTGGAAGCACCACCTGGATGAGCAGCAAAATACATGAGACATTTATTGAAAATTTCGATGAATGTTGGGTACCCGATTTTGAGAAATCTCCTAATTTAAGTGGAAAACTAGGTCACACGACATTAAAAAACATACCCATTACATATATGGGACCTATAAGCCGGTTTTCAAGAAAAGAAACTCCCAAAAAAAACGATATTTTAGTTGTGCTTTCTGGTCCAGAACCTCAGCGAAGCTTACTTGAAAAAAAATTGTTGGAGGAATTAGAACCCTTTTCGGGACGTGTTTTATTTGTTAGAGGCGTTGTTGAAGCACATCAGACCGTTGAAAAAATAGGTTGTTTCACGATTTACAATTTCATGACTAGCCCCTTATTGGAAGCCGCTTTAAATGAAAGCAACCTCGTTATTTCCAGATCTGGCTATACCACGATTATGGATTTGGCGCAATTAGGAAAAAATGCGTTTTTTATTCCAACTCCAGGGCAATTTGAACAGGAATATCTGGCTGAAAGATTAGATAGATTGGGGCTAGTTCCTTACTGCCTTCAAGATGAATTTAGCTTAGACAAGCTAGAACACACATCGAAATATAAAGGACTGAGTGATTTTGATGGAGCAACGGACTACCAAAAGCTATTCGGCCTTTTCCAGGCTAAATGAAAACTCACTTCCTACCCCAAGTTCGCTTTCTATATATATTTTTTCGTCGTGGGCTTCGATAATATGTTTCACAATGGACAAACCCAATCCGGAACCTCCTTCTTTTCTGGAGCCACTTTTATCTATTCTATAAAAACGCTCAAAAACGCGAGGCAAATTCCCTTCTAAAATTCCTTCGCCATTATCTGTTACACGAACAATCACCTTGTTTTTAATTAGATTTTCTATGCTAATTTCTGTGGTGCCTTTTTCCCTTCCGTATTTAATGGAGTTGACTACTAAATTGGTTAACACTTGTTGAATGCGCTCCATATCTGCATTTACCAAGATGGGTTCTTTATAATCCACATCGAAGGTTAAGGTTATCTTTTTCTTGGCTGCCTTCATCTCCAACAAATCGAACACATTTTTAATGACTTCCACAATGTCGAAGGTGGATATGGTCAGTCTTAATTCGCCCACTTCCAATCTGGTAATCATGTCCAAATCCTTAACGATATAAATAAGCCGTTCCACCCCTTTATTGGCTCTTTCCAAATATTTTTCACGGATATTTTCGTCGTTTATGGCGCCATCGGTCAAGGTGAGCAAATACCCTTGAACTGTAAATAAAGGTGTTTTTAGTTCGTGGGAGACATTTCCAATAAATTCTTTTCTGTATTCTTCTATAATTTTAAGACTTTCAATTTCCAACTTCTTATCTCTGGCATACTTATCTATTTCTTTGGTAAGAGCAGCCATATCCGTCATAATAGGTCGTTTTGTTAAAGAAGTTGCTTCCAGTAAAGTTAAATCGTCGTAGATTTTTTTAACTCGGTTATAAATAAACCGTTCGGCACGATATTGAATAATAAAGAAGCTTATGGCGTAACAACCTAGAGCATATAAAATAACGTAAACGGATAAATTCCCTTTAAAAAACAAAAACACACTTAAGAGAATTGTTGTTGAAAACGTAATATACCACGCCGTTTTAACAGCGAATTTATATGTTTTTTTAATGTTTGGCATTATTCTGAAAACTTATATCCTACTCCTTTTACGGTTTTAAAAGAATGATCTCCAATTTTCTCTCGCAATTTTCTAATGTGCACATCTATGGTTCTGTCTCCAACTACAACTTCATTTCCCCAAACTTTATCTAGAATCTCTTCCCGTTTAAAGACTTTTCCGGGTTTTGACGTTAATAAAGACAACAATTCAAACTCCTTTCTAGGCAAGGTAATGTCTTGGTTATTGAAGGTTACCTTATAGGCTTCTCTATCAATAATTAAGTGTCCTATTTTTAAAATAGGCTCTTCTATTTCCTCTTCTTTTAAGCGTCTTAGCAAGGCTTTAACTTTGCTAATTAATAATTTTGGCTTAATGGGTTTGGTTATATAATCGTCTGCACCCGCATCAAATCCGGCCACTTGCGAATAATCTTCGCCTCTAGCGGTTAAAAAAGTAATGATGGTATTGTTTAGTTCTGGGATTTTCCGGATGTTCTCGCAGGCTTCAATACCATCCATTTCGGGCATCATCACATCCAAAATAATTAATTGGGGTTTTTCCTTTTTAGCTTTTTTAACAGCTTTCACACCATTGCTGGCCGTAATTATTTGGTAACCTTCCTTTGATAAATTATAAGAAACTATTTCTAAAATATCAGGCTCATCGTCTACTAAAAGAATTTTAATATTCTTTTCGTTCATAGTATGTATTTTTCCTTATTAAAGGTAAAGATAATACTATTAGCAATTATTTGGCTTCATAATAAAACTAATAACAATTAGCTAACATCGGGTTTACATTGTTTTAACATCCCAAATAGCATGTTTAACGATTTGTGGTACGTTTTTTGAATTAAATTTAGTAACTTTATTTAAATCATAAATTTATGAAAAAGCAATACTTATTTATTCTCGCCGTAGCTGTAGGTTTGTTTTTCACCTTAAATGGTTTTAGTCAAACAAACGACTTGGTGTTGAAAAGCACCTTGGAGATAGAAGAGCTTGCTATATTCCCAAATCCTGTAAGTCAGGGCAAGGTTTATATCTCGTCTAAAAACAATGCTACCAAACAAATTGAAATCTACAATGTATTAGGTAAGAATATTCTGAACGCTACTCTTTTAGAGGAAGAACTGAATGTTTCTAAACTTAAAGCAGGTGTTTATATTATAAAAATTACCGAAAACAATGTTTCTTCAACTAGAAAGCTAATTGTTAGGTAATTGTTTATAATATGTTATCATATTGTAAAATAGCTAATTAATTAGCTATTCTAATTTTTTTTAGTCAATAAATTCTTAT